>ERZ778027.3683-NODE-3683-length-14724-cov-10.370305_pt1 | contig 14724 bp, 19 predicted proteins | sample MGYA00375757_ERZ778027 | MGnify/ENA primary metagenome ERZ778027 (study PRJEB29350, sample SAMN05389817) | bioreactor metagenome | isolation source: Ammonium sulfate bioreactor | place: South Africa: University of Cape Town | collected 2014-02-18 ... | reverse complement strand
TTTCTAGCAAATCGCAATTACAACAAATGCAGCCACTGGAACAGCTGAAGTTCAAACAGTACTTGTCGATGTTTCAACATTTCAAATTGGTTTTCGTGGAGTTTATACAGGTTCATATTGAGAATATTTCATTGTTGATTGAAATCTTGAATTTTGTCTATTTTAGGTAGTTTTACTGGTCGACCAACAGCTGCAGCTATTCAAGCAGCATTAAACGATCTACCAACAGTCTATCCATTGACCGTTTCAGTCTCAGCAACAAGTACACTTTATACAATCACATTTCCAGTTGAAATGGGTGATGTTCCATTGTTAACATGTATTTCATCATCAACGAATGCACCAGTTATTATTGAAACAACACAAGGTGTTGCATCTGAAACTAAAGTTGCATTTGAATTAGATGGACAATTGAGTGATTTTGTTGATTTAACAGCAACAAATCAAACACAATTGAAAGATACTTTAAATAAAATGTTCGGTATTCGATGTCCACCATCGATTAACAATCGACAAGCAACACCAGGAATTGTCTATGCTCAAGATTACGAAACGAACTGTGTCTATGATGCAACATCGGTTACAACAAATGCTTTCTGTGGACAATGTTCATACAATGGTAATACATTAATTTCAAGCAACAGTCAATCAGCTAATTATCTCTGCTTTGCTTATCGTATATTGAATAATTTCGTTATTTCTCTTGGTGTTGGTGTTCAACTTGACGGTGATACAACATCAACCTATTGGTATTCAATTACATTTTCACCACAAACAGATCAAATATGGCATTATACATGTATTGATGTTCGTTCGAAACTTGTTTCTCAATCATCAATAAGTTCATCAGTATCATCAATTACTATTACCAATGCATGGTTGAGTAATTATGTTAAAAAAGGAATCTATCTCGATGCTGTTACGCTTCGTACATCATTACCAACTGGTTATGAAGCTACAACACAATATCCAATCGATCAATCAGCGAATTCATCCTGTGTTTTTCCATTTACATACAATGGACAAAGTTATACAGCATGCACGTTGGATAATAATAATTTACCAGTTTGTGCTGATCAAAATGGTACTGTCTATCAATGTCAAGTATCATCGATTGAAGGTGTTCGACGACTTTATCCCAAACATCAATTGGTTTACAATACACTCTCAGTTTCATATCCATCAGTTGGTTCACCAGTAACAGTTAACTTTCGATATTCAGATTGTGCAAGTCCCGCATTATTTTCAACTTGGCCGTCATCTGTAAGTAACATTTTTTTTTATTTTAATTCGATTTTATTGATGATCAAATACTTTAGGTTGGTACAACAACACAAACACAAGCTGCATCGAGTGCTGCAAGTGGTACATACAGTTTAGTATTCAACGGTCAAACATATTCATCGATCCCAGTCGACACTTCAGCGGCAGATTTAGCAGCTCGATTACAATCATCAACCGATTTTGGATATGTCAACATCAAACGATTAGGTGATTGTACAGGATATTCATATACAATTGAATGGATTTCAATTGGTGGACAAAAAACTGCCATTTCAATCACAAATGCAAATGCAGTAACACCAGCAGGAACAACAGTCACAGCATCAGTCGTTCAATCCGGTGGTGTTATTTTCAGTCCATTGACCGGTGATTTAACACGAACATATCATACTCTACCTCAAGTTGAAGTATTCGTGGGTGGTTATCCATCGAAATGTGTTGGTGATAATACATGTGACTATCAATGGTTATCAAGTCAAACACCAACAGTGACAAATATCGTTCAAAGTTCATCAACATTAACAATTACAGGTACTGGTTTTAGTACAACAGCAAATGACAATAAAGTAACAATTGGTACATCGGGTACATGCACAGTAACATCAGCGTCATCAACATCATTGACATGTACAATCTCAGCTGCACCAGCTGGTACATATGCTATCACAGTCAATGTACTCGATAAAGGTTTAGCAACAGGAACATCGAGTTATACAGCATCAGTTACACTTCAAGTAACATCTATTTTACCGGTACAAGGTGGTGCAGGTGGTGGTTATCAATTAAATGTTACTGGAACAGGTTTTTCAGAATCATCAACAGTCACCGTTGGCGATAGTTTATGTACTGATTCAATATTTGTCAGTTTTTCATCGATTACATGTACTGTTCCACCAACAAGTGCTTTAAGTGATACACAAGTTGATGTCGTTGTGACATCTGGATCAAGTTCTTCAACACTATCGAATGCATTTACATACAACATTGCAAATACACCATCGATTACATCGCTAAATCCAAGTGTTGTGACAATGTCAGCTGGTCAAATCCAAATTCAAGGTACTGGTTTTGGTACAACATCCGTTGTTGTTTATGTTGGCACAGCCAAAGCAACAATAAAAACATTAACATCGACTTCTATTCTTGCTGATTTACCGTCATTAGCACCTGGTCTCTATCCAGTTCGAGTTTCAACAGTCAATGGTTATGCTCGTCCAGCATTACAAATCGAATATCGATTCTACGTTCAAAGTGTTTCACCACAAGTTGGTTCATTGTATGGTGGCAGTCGTGTTTTTGTTCAAGGTCAAGGTTTTGATAATTCAACAACAGTTTCATTCACTGATGGCGCAAACGATGTTGCATGCACTGTTAAATCAGTTCAATCGAATCAAATTGAATGTGAAACGCAAGCAGCTGCACCTCAAATCGTTATTTCATCGAACGGTGTTGATCCAACATATGGAAGTGGTTTTGCTTGGTCACCACAATTGGCAACTGTTCAACAAGGTGCTATCGTCCAATGGCAATGGGGTGGATCAGAACTTTTACAAACCTTGAAATATAAAGTTCTACAAGTTAATAATAGTTATGATACAACAGCTGCTTCAGGTGGTTTCGATTCGGGAGTTGCAACAGCATCAGGTATAGAGCTTTTATTTTGTTTTCTGGAAATTGATCGATTTTTCTTTGGCTTCTATCAACAATAGGATCGTTCTCGTATCAATTTGATACCATTGGAACATACTATTATTATACACCAGCTGTTGATTCAAGTGGTCTTATACCAATGCGTGGTGTTATCAATGTCGTTGCAGCACAACCACAAACATTGACGGTCAAAGTTTCATCAAATTCATTCACTGGTATCGATCTCATTCATTCATTTGTATTTCACAATTTACTTTCGGTTTTCTAGCTCAATCATGCGTATTTCCATTCACATTCAATTCTCAACAATACAGTGCATGCACAACAGTGAATGATACTCAATCATGGTGTTCACCATCAGCGACATACACAGGTCAACGTCTTTATTGTACATCAACAGGTAATAATTCTTCGATTATATGTTCGAATATTGAAATTATAATTCTAGCAACAATTCCAACATCATCATGTGGCTCAAGTGCATTAATTAATCCAACTTCATGCTCACAAACAGTTCCAACCAATGTTCGTCAATTCTTGTTTACACCGTGTACACTTGGTCAAGTATCATCGGTTTCACCATCGTCAGGTCCATCAGGAACATCAGTAACAATTACGGGCACAGGTTTCAGTACAACACAATGTGAAAATGTGGTATTCATTGGTTCATCATATCAATGTCCAATTACAAGTGCATCAACAACACAATTAGTATGTCAAATTGCTGCTAATTCTCAATTGAATGCTAAATCAATTCAAAATGTTAATGTTGCACAAGATCGACAAGGTCTTTTACGAAATGCTGGTCTCATTCAATTTCAATTTCAAGCACAAATCTCAAGTATTTCACCGACACAAGGTTCAGTCCTCGGTGGTACATTAGTAACAATAAATGGTGATGGTTTTGTTCCAGAAGATACACGTGTTATCGTTGGCGGTATCGAATATACATCATTAGCAACAATAACCTATTCACAAATTCAATTTCAAGCTCAAGTTCCGCCAGCAAATTACATCGGACAAACTATTCCAATAACAGTTTTAGTTGGCACAAATCAAGCTGTTTGTTCAGCAAGCTCATGCAATTATCAATGGTTACAAAGTGCAACACCTTCATTGACATCTGTTAGTCCAACATCAATTACAGGTCCAACAACATTGACATTGACAGGTCAAAATTTTGATGCTGCTGGTTCGGTAACACCATCCGATGTTACTGTACTCATCAACGGTCAATCATGTACTGTAACAGCAGCAACAAGTACAAGCATTTCATGCAATATTGGTAATCTTGTAGCCGGAACCTATTCCGTTGCTATTTCAATCAATGGTAAGTTTTTCTAAAAATGAATATTGACTGATATGATTCATTTTCTCTGATATAATTAGATGTTGGCAATGTTCAATCATCAGCTAGTTTGACATCAGTTGCCGCTGTTTCAAGTGTTTCACCAACATCGGGAAGTACAAATGGTGGTGTTTTATTAACAGTCAATGGTAATGGATTCGCCACTTCAACCAGTAATATTCAAGTTAAAGTTGGTTCAAGTCAATGTACAATTGTTTCAACAACAGCTGGACAAGTAACATGTACAGTTCCAGCCCAAGGATCAAATCCATCAACATCAGCAGTAACAGTCATTTCGAATGGTGTTACATTTACAAGTTCAGCAACATTTACTTATGATTCATCTGTATCACCATCGGTCACGTCAATCAGTCCAGTATCAGGCACATCTGGTCAAGCATTGGTTATAACAGGAACAAACTTTGTCAACGGTCAAACAAGTGTAACCGTTGGTGGAACTCCATGTTCAGTTAGTACTGTATCGACAACATCAATTACTTGCACAGTTGGTTCAGGTTCAGCTGGTAATCTACCAGTCGTTGTATCTGTTGCGAATGTTGGTCAATCAAACTCGGACGTTACATTCCAATATACATTACAAATTTCAAGTATTTCACCATCACGTGGTAGTTATGGTGGTGGTCAATCTGTAACAATCAATGGTGATGGATTGAATTCATCCAGTGTTAGTGTCACTGTATGCGGACAATCATGTCAATCAGTCAATGCTCTATCCGATACACAATTAGTTTGTGTTACACCATCAGCAACGTTTTTATCCGCTGATACAACATGTAGTTTAACTGTTACGATCGGAAGTTTAACTGCAACTGCGTCATATGTTTATGGAGCTAATGTAACAGCTACTGTATCATCGATTAGTCCTGTACGAGGTGGAACAGGTGGTGGTACAACATTAACAATTACAGGAAGTAACTTTCCGTAAGTCATCTAATCAGTTTATTAATTTCTGTGATATAAATGTTTTTGTTTTGTTCGAATAGATCATCGGTCAATGATGTCACAGTTAGTATTGCTGGTGTTTCATGTAGTGTACAATCAATATCATCAACAAGCATCACTTGTTTAACTGGTAGTTATGATCAAACAACAGTTCAAGCAGTTGTTCAAGTCAATCTTGTCAATGGTGGTAATGCAATAAGTTCAGCTCAATATCAATACATTGATTTATGGTCGAGTCCATGGACATGGGGAGGTGATTCACCACCTGAAGAAGGCACCATTGTCTCGATTGATAGTGGCAAAACAGTTTATTTTGATACGACAACACCTATTTTGAAAGCTGTCATTGTTGATAATGCTTCATTGATCTTTGACGATAATCAAGATGTTGCATTGAATGCTGAATATATCTTAGTTGTCAATGGCGGTCGTTTACAAGTTGGTACAGCATCAAATCCATTTCAACACAATGCTATCATCACTATGTACGGTCATTTACGATCGATTGAATTGCCAATTTGTAAGTTGATTACATACTGAAATTGATTTTTGAAACTATTCGTTTGTTTAGATGGAGCAAAAGTATTGGCATTACGAGATGGTACAGTTGATATGCACGGTAAGAATGTTGTTCGAACATGGACACGATTGGGTGCAACAGCCACAGCTGGTTCATCAACTATCACTCTTCTTCAACCCGTGGATTGGCCAGTTGGAAGTCAAATTGTTATTGCAACAACAGGCAATTATTTGAGTCAAGGTCAAACTGAAACACGAACAATAACTGGAATTTCAAATAATAATTTAACTTTGACATTGAATTCACCATTGACTTATCAACATTTGGGCATTACAAAAACAATTTCTGGTTCAACAACCGTTGAATTTCGAGCTGAAGTCGGCCTTCTCTCGCATAATGTCGTTTTTCAAGGTTCAACTACTCAAACATGGAATCAAACAATCGAAGCCTGTCCAGAAGGTTTTAACCCGGGTGAATTTGCCGTTCAAACATGTTTTCTCGGTCGTTACGGTCAAGAAATCGGATCTGATCAATTCGGTGCTACACTTATGGTTAGTCCAAGTGCTGACAGTTCGGATGGTATTCAACGTGCTATCGTTCGTTTATCAAACATCGAAGTAAATCATAAGACTCTTTCAATCGAAATAAATAACTATCTATCTATCTTCATTAGGTATTCAATGCCGGTCAAGCCTTTCGTCTCGGTCGATATCCAGTTCACTTTCATATGAATGCAAATATGAGTCAATCCTATGTACGATCAGTATCCATTCATCAAACATTCAATCGAGCTGTGAATATTCATGCTACTCATTATCTAACCGTCGAAAATATTGTCATCTATAACATCATGTAATTCAAACAAAATAAGATTGAAGATAAAACGAATTCTTTTTTTGTGTATAGGGGTGGTGCCATCTTTTTAGAAGATGGTGTTGAAATTGGTAATGTTCTACGAGGAAATTTAGCTGTTTATGTTCGAACAAGTTCAAGTTTATTGAACGAAGATGTCACACCGGCTGCATTCTGGGTTACAAATCCGAATAATATCGTTGAAAATAATGCCGTTGCAGGTGGTACTCATTTCGGTTTCTGGTATCGAATGTTACGAACACCAGATGGTCCATCATTTGCCACGTATCCGAATTATTGTCCATATCGACAATTCTTCGGTCGATTTGCTAATAATAGCGTTCATAGTGTTGGTCGATTCGGTGTTTGGGTATTTCCAGAATATTCGCCTACGGTTGCTGGAAGTTGTAGTGGCGATCAACCATATCAAGCTGTGTTCGATGGATTAGTTTCTTGGGGAAATAATCGTGGTTTTGAATGGGTTATGTCGAGTACAGTCAAAGTACAAAACTTTCTTGTTTATGACAATGCAGATACGGGCATTCGATGTGTCACAGCTATTAACAATCAAGCAACAAATCTGCCAAATCTTCGTGCAACATTCTATAATGAAAATGCCGGTTCATCGGTTGTGAATGCGGTCATTATTGGAGATACAGGGGTATCATCAAGTCGAATTGTTCCTGGTGAAGGCGGTCTCGTTGGTAAGTTTTTTTTTTTAATATATAAATTAAATGGATTTATATGAGAAATTGTTTTTAGTTATGTGGGATCGTGGTCTTCGTGTTCGAAATGTTTCATTCTACAATTTTCCAAGTTCTCGAACACAAGCTATCTTTGGTCCAGTTATTGCTGGCCGTTGTTTGGTTTATTGTGGTGGTTGGCTAACGAAATTCTCTCAATTATCGTTTACAAATGTTACGAATCGTGGTAATTTTCGATGGGTTTACGATGGTGTCTATCAAGATGAAGATGGTACATTGAGTGGACGTGCAAACAGTATTCTTATTGCACCTGACGGTCTTTGGAATGGAACGAGTTCGTGTACAGTAACATCAAATTTTGTCAATTCAATTACATGTCCAGTAACAATGGGTTCATGGATTCGTTTTGCTTTCAATCAAGCTAATCTTGGACGAAATGGCGAAGCATTAAATATCTATGATACATCAAATCATCATACAGTTGTCCCCAACCTTTTTAAACGTTTAACACACCCATCAGGTTACATGATGAATTTACTAGCAAAAAACGCGTATCTATTTCAATTTGAGAATGCCAACGTAAATGAGTTTTATTCATTAATCGACGTATATTCTGTTGTGATTTGTTTAGAGCTCGGTTAATCTATCATACAGTGGTGTTGCCTACAGTTTAGCACCTGGCGATTATTTAATCATTCGACATCAAGTGGCTTATATGCCTGATCAAGTTTATACGATTAGTAGTACAGTTATGACTACACAATCATCAACACAAGTATCAGCATCAAGCAACAACGGAGATTGGTACTATGATAATTCGACAAATATATTTAGTTATATCGGTATACGAATTGATATTGATTTTTGCTAGATGAAATATGTTGTTTTTTTAAGTTAAAAATCCATCATCGAACACTGTAACAACCGATATAACAATAAATTTGAATGTGATCAAATGTCGATATGTTGGCTGTCAACCACCAACACAACCAGCTCTCGAAATTCCAGCTACTTCACGACCTGATACCGCTTTGTATTGGTCCAATGATTCACATTGGACATTTGTTCCAGCAGGTTACGGTGGATCGAGTAAGTCGATGATGAATACAAAATGCTTGAACTAGTATTAATTTATTCATATAATAGATGGTGTTAAACCAGTTAACAATACTCATATCTATGTACCACGTGGTGTATGGCTTGTCGTTGATTATCCATTACCAACAATTCGTTCATTACGTCTCGACGGTGTTCTCGAATTCGAACAAGTATAAAACATCAAACGAATGAAAGAAACTATCATATATAAGAATTTAATTTTCTAGGGCATGAATAACATTCTCAATGCTGAAAGTATCTTTATCAATGGTGGTCGTTTGATTGCTGGCTGGCCGAATAATCCATTGACAGGAAATGTTGATATTGTTATAACAGGCTCATCATCGACCAATGTTCTTTTGCCAAACGATGCCGGTTCTATGGGACCAAAAGTGATCGGTGTTTTCGGAGGTCTTGATTTAAATGGTATTCCTCGAAATGTTTCGTGGACACGATTAAGTACAACAGCATCAGCTGGTCAAACACAAATCACATTAACTCAACCAGTTGATTGGGTCGCTGGCGACGAAATTGTTTTGACAACAACTGATACACGAATCGACCATACAGAACGACGTACAATTGCAAATGTCAGTGGTGCAATTGTTACATTGACACGTCCATTAACATATTCGCATATTGTCATTCACAATGCTTTTCCTAATGGTGAAATATTTCATGTTGCCGGTGCCGTTGGTTTATTAAGTCACAATGTTCGTGTCATCAATCGAAGTCCAGCATCGGAACGCTTCGGCTTTCGTATATTAGTCACTGATTATGAAACAAATGTTTGGAACGAAGGTAGCAGTGAATGGTTACGAACGTATTACAAAGGTTATGCACGAATATCAAACACACAATTCATTGGTTTCGGTCAATTTGTCGATGCACCTAATGAAGACAAACGTGAAGGTGTTCATATCTATAATCTCGGTGATTACAGTGCAACACGACCGACATACATCGATTCATCTTCATTCGATAGTGGTTCTTATTCAGCGTAAGTTTTTTTTTGTTTTTGAATAATTTTCTATTTTAAATTGGTTTGTTTAGCATTGGCATTTGGGATTCGAATGGTATTCCAATAACAAATAATGTCGTTTACAACGCAACCGAATCAGGTATTGTTGTTATTGGCAAAAACAATTTACTCGATGGTAATCTCGTCACAACTGTCTATTGGTCTGGTCAAGCACAACCAGCCTATGCTGAATTCAATACTAATTACGATGGTGCAATTATGTCTCGATATGCTGAAAGTGTCATCATGAGAGTAAGTGTCTTCGATCGAGTTACACAATGTACATGCATGTATATATCATTTAGAATAACTTGGTTGCTGGTGTTCAACGAATTGCTTATCGTATTCAAGGAAATTCATGTCCTGGAACAGTTTTACCTGCAAATATAACAAATGATTACAGTAATAACGAAGCACATTCAACAATGGCTGGTGTCGTCATTTGGCCACAAGATCCAGGCTTTCAATATGATACAAGTAAATTCTACAATCGAATAGAACAATTTTCGAAATAAAATCATTGGATTTTATTTGTTTAGATTGTATTTTAATCAAAGGATTTAAGTAAAAGCGATAGTTGTGATACATTTTTAAGATAAAAATTATTTTCTTTTGTGCGCTATAGAACATACAAAACATGGTACTACGGTTTATATATAAATACTCAACGTAATCTCATCATTGATTCATGTTCAATCGCTGATTCAACTGTTGGTATTTTTCCATTCCGAAAATCGATTTCAGGTAATTGCGATTATATCTAACGAATTTGTTGAAATAAGCAAAGATCACTTTATTTCTTTTGTAGCACTTGGACATCAAGCATCAAATCCTACGATTACAATTCGTAATTCGATCGTTATCGGTGATACCACACAAGATTGTACTGATGTACCAGACAATTCAACACTTAGTGAAAAATATGGTGTAAAGGTCATTCCACGTGTATATGCAGCATCATCAGACGATGCCCCAGCGGGTCGTGCCGGAATATCGTTTCCATATTTTTCGGGCGATAATATGCTTCCACAGCATCCATGGTCAGGCATTGGAACATATCCAGCAAGTAAGTTCCTTGTTTTTTTTCTTTCTATTGAGACAAATTCTGATTGGTTTTGTCTTTCGTTGCGTAGTTGATGGTTTAATGACAATTACAAATGTCACTGCTGGCTTTTTTAATACAGTTTGTTCACGTCGTGATATATTGATTGCTGTTTCACAACATAATGATGATGGTCAACATCCAGTTGTCACAAGTTCGATATCAGTTTACAATTCGTCATCAAGTAATTTAATCTTCAACGGACGACCAAATCTTGGCGTTGTCAATCCAAGTGATTGCGTTGGTAAGAAAAAAAACGACGAAGAACGTAAATGATTTTATTTGAAATGTTTTAAGATATGGATTGTGATGGCTTGAAAAAAGCTTTATTAACCGATACCGATGGTACACTCTTCGGTCAACCAGCAAGCGCTTTTTCACAAGCTGAATATAACTGGGGCAGTCAATCGCATGGCATCGGTGATTATCGTATTCCAAGAGTGGCACTTGCCGATCAAAATGGTCTTCAAATCAATATCAATTTAACGTATCCGTATCGTGGTATCAGTCGTGCAGCATCATGTTCATATCAAGCATCGTATCAGATGTACGTTTGTCCAAATGCAATCGATTATCGAATGTTAATCATCGAAAGTATGGATTCGGATACAGAAACACGTCGTTTATCGCCAGTTGCTGTCATGTCTGACTCGGGCTACTTGGATTTAATCAATGGTCCACAAGATCACGGCTGGTGCAATGGTTATACATGTCAAAAACGTATCTCAACATTCATGTCGATTGTTGAAAGTGGACATCATTATGATATCTATTTAACATCAACAACACCGAATCATATGCGTTTCCGTTTATTGAATAGTAATGCAAATATAAAATCATCATTGGCACTCTATTACGAATCATTACAACAAATTGATGTCTACGCAAATAATATTTACCAAGCACCGACAAATAGAAATACGACTTTGACAAATACTTTGATTTTAACTGACGCACCTAATGGTGTTACACTCACATCACCAGCTGGTACAAACTATTTCAATCGGTAGGAATTATTTACTTTTTCTATGAGTTTAATTATCTCTGATTTTCGAATAGAACAACACAAATGGCGTATTTTGCCATCGATGGTGTCACGGTTGTTGATTTGAAGATTTCCGAATTGATTGTTTTAACATTTAATCTTCCAGCAACAACACCATCAGCATTCTTCTCAACGAATTTAGTCGCTAATTTAGCTGCTTTACTCGGTGTAACCGAAGATAAAATTCGACGTGTCAATATTATTTCAGAAAATAACAGCACGTAAGAAAAACGGAATTGTCTTTTCATGAAGCTCATTGTTTTTTTTCTGTAGTCGTGTTCGTCGTCAAATACTTTTGTCAACAATTCAATTGCGTGTCGAATTACGTGAAGAACCTGTTGCTAATCTTTCGGATCCAGGAACATCGAACATTTCGAATATCAACTGTCAAATTATTAATCGATATCAATCCGGTCAATTACAAGCTGACTGGTCGAATTTAACCAATGGTTCAGCTCCAACAAGTCTCGTTGTTCAAGAGCCAGGCAATCAAACAAATTCAACATTGAGTGTCATCGATCGAATCGTTTTGGTTACGCCTCCATCAGGATGTCGTTTACAATCTCCGTGTGACGTTCAACCAGTGGTCGTTGCTTATGATTCTTCGGGCAAAGTCATCAATAAACTCGGTGCCAATGATCAACCATGGCAAGTCATTGCAACTGTTGTTTCACCGTCGGGTGTCACTGTTATTGGCGGTCTTGCTAATTATACAAATGGTCAAACACAATATTCATCATTCGGTTTATCATCAACAGGTTCAGTTCAAGTGAAATTTACTTTCGTTACACCATATGGTGTTTCAAGGTAAGACGATTTTTGTGAATCAATTAATTTTCTCTTTTCGTTTTCATAGTTCATTTGTTGCCGATGCTAATTTAACCGTCACACCATCAGGTCCATTGACAGTTACGAATGCAGTTTTAGCTGCCCAACAAAGTGGAGATCTCGATGTTGTCTCAGTCAATTCGACATTCAATCTTTCAGCTATTATTGTCGATAAAAGTTCGAAGAAAAAGATTGGTAACATCGTTTGGGGAAGTTTTACATGGCGAGCAACAGCTTCAATGTACACTGAAGTTCAATATCAATCGAACGGTTCATTACTTTCAACTAATCAATCGGCAGTTATTGTCGATACAACAGCCGGAACAATCACAGTTACATTCTTATCAATCAGTGAACCGGGAATGTATATTATCAAATTACAATTAACATCAACCGATAATGTCTATTCAATTGTATTAACATCAAATGCTATTTTAGTTAAAAAAGTTACTGGTAAGTCGACGATGATAATAATCAAATGAATGAAAATATGATTTCGATATTTTAGCGGAATTGAGTGAATATACGGGCTTTCCACCATCGAATATTACATTCAACGGAGATTATTACGATCTACAAGCCAATGAACGATTGGAAATAGTTCGATGTGCGATCTATAATTATTTAACTCGAAAAGTTGGCATGCCACTCAAGAGTCGACTTATTTTGACAGCAGGTACGTTCGATATTAAAGAAAAGAAAACCGACAACATATAACTATTTTGCAGGAAGTATTGTGGCTAGTTTTGATGTTGACACATCGACTTCAGGTAATGCACAAAGTGCTCAAGCAGCTGTGACCAGTATTGCAAGCAATCCAACTGACATCAGTGGATTAGAAGTTAAATCAATTAACATCAACGGTCAAACATATTTGAAATCGGCATCTGATTCATCGAGTACCTACGATCAAGTCAGTAATACAGGATTAATTGTTGGTCTTATTGTTGGTCTTATTGGTGGAACACTTTTAATTGTTGGTATCGTTTATGGTTATAAAACATATTATAATAAACAACGAGGTCGTCGTTTAATCCATGATGAACCAGACGAATTAGAAAGTCCACGAACAAATCAATCGAGTCATACATATGAAATGATTCCACCAACGAACAGCAATGATAATACATTGACACGACATTTGTCAACTCCAACATCAGATACTACGAATCTCAATATCAATCGTGCTCATACACCATTACAAAATGCACCACCAACAGAACAACGTGCTCCATCAGCTGCAATGAGCATAACAACACTTGGTGATTTAGCGCCTGCTAATTCACAACCTACAGCCAAACCATTGGCTACCGCTCATTTAATTCGATTCGATTAAAATGCAACAAATTTTAACTTTTTCTTCCATTTCATTTTTTCACTTCTCTAGTTTCTCATCATTTATATCTTATATAATAAGGCATTTTCATTCAAATAAAATTCAACTTTTGTAGTTCCCTCTAAATCATCTTTGTCCCAATGATTTATTCCAACTTATATTTCCAAATACGTGAAAAAAAAACTATCATCGTTGATTTTGTTGCTGGTTGTAGGCGCAGATCAAAATTGAACTTTGATCTATAAGATCAATGGCTGCAGCTGAACAATTTTCAGTGAATTGAATTTGATCATTTGGTAGACTAGTAACTGATGGCGAAAATAATGATGTAGTTGTGATATTCAAATTATTGACATCATAATCCGAGAGAGCTGTTGAAATAAACGATGGTTCTAATGGAATCATTGGCTCTTCAGTTGATTCATTTGACTTCAATTGGGTGGATTCGGTTTGATTTTCACCATTGTTGATATACTGTTCATGATAATTAACTCCATGATTGTTTATATGCTTTTGATCATTGGTGATTTCCTCCTGTTCTCCTTTCTTTATGGCAGTTGTTTTGCTAAACAAGCTAAATTAATTTCAGTGATTTTAAACAACAAATATTGTCACTATTTGTATGCTACCTCGAACAATTGACTGATCGACAGCAGCAACAATGCAGTGCATAAAGAGCCAGTAATACTAAAAATGGTATACCAAGACCAAGTCCTAAGCCGAGCTTTCTTGCCATATCTATTCCAGGAACTGGTACTAAAACTATAACAAAAAGAAATAAACTATAATCATGAATATTTGGAAAAACAAAATAATCGATCTGTTTTCTCTTTCGTATATATAATATTTCCCTTACCTATTACTAATCTAGTTGTTGTTGTCGTTGTAGTTGTAGTTGTCGTTGTAGTTGTTGTTGTCGTTGTAGTTGTTGATGTTGAAGTTGATGTTGTAGTCGCTGATGTTGTGGTTGATG
>ERZ778027.3669-NODE-3669-length-14794-cov-4.080195_pt1 | contig 14794 bp, 10 predicted proteins | sample MGYA00375757_ERZ778027 | MGnify/ENA primary metagenome ERZ778027 (study PRJEB29350, sample SAMN05389817) | bioreactor metagenome | isolation source: Ammonium sulfate bioreactor | place: South Africa: University of Cape Town | collected 2014-02-18 ... | reverse complement strand
GTCTGCTCGTCATTGAATGCCTGGAGACTGAGGTTGGCGCCTTCATGCATAGGTTGGTTCTTATACCAGGCGGCATCCAGATAAGTTTGCCGCAACAGGGCGATACTGCCCATGACACTGCTGGGATAACTTTGGGTGGAAGTTCCCTTATTAAAGGAGTAATTGGCAGAGGACTTTGTCTTGACAATGACCAGGTTTTCCTTATCATCCGCCAGCGTGGCTACCACACCGGTACCACGGGCAATACCATCCTTGGAAACAACCTGTACCGTACCGAACCCCAGATCACGCAACGGCTTGGCTTTTGCATCGTCTACAACAAAGAGATGGGAACCGTCCGTCTCGGGATGGATGGCCTGGTTCCAGTTAAATGCGCCCTTTGTATTAGACGAAAGCTGCGCAGGAGCCCTGAAATCAAAGGCACGTGGTTGTCTTTCCCCGGTAGGCACCCCATAGTCGCTGAAAATATCGATAAAGGAGGGATAGATATATTTACCGCTGCAGTCGATGACGACAGCATCTTTTGGAATAACGACACCCTTACCGGCGCTGACGACGAGGCCATCCCGGATAAGAAGCGTGGCGCCGGTCACAGTGGTCTGCCCGTCTTTCACGAGCGTAGCATTGGTAAAAGCATAACATTTTTCCCTGGGATCAACGACACCGTTGACGGGGAAGGTAGACTGGGCCGAAGTGATAAGAACAGTGGTAAGCAACGCCGTGAGGAGAAGAAAGGTCTTACCTCGCGGACGATGTCGGTAGTTTCTCATGTTGTTAATTTTAGTCCCGTTAAAAATGGCCCCCAATTTAGACAAATGGAGTAATTTTAGCCTTTAAATATTGTATCAACGGTAATTTTGAAGGGGACATTCGGTGATTAACATAGCATCCTATATCGACCATACGATCTTAAAGCCAACCTCTACACATATGGAAATTAAAAAGATATGTGAAGAGGCGGTGCAATATGGCTTTGCGGCAGTATGTATCCCCCCTTCTCTGGTCACTTTTGCACGTACTCAGGCTCCCAGGATCGCCACAGTAATTGGTTTTCCCTTCGGCTATTCGGTACGGAAAGCTAAAATGGCAGAGGCGGAGCAGGCTCTCCTCGATGGCGCCGATGAGCTCGATATGGTCATCAACCTGGTAGCATTACGGGCTGGTGACTGGGTCTATATTGAAAAAGAGCTACAGCAGCTGACAGGATTGATCCATAGCCATAAGAAGATAATAAAGGTTATTATCGAGAGCGGCATCCTCACGGATCAGGAAATCCTCCATTGCTGCGACATCGCAGCCAGAGTAGGCGTGGATTTTGTAAAGACATCCACGGGTTACGCCGAAAAAGGCGCCTCGATAGAGGCAGTACGGCTCATGCGGCAGCACCTTCCCGATAGTATAAAGATCAAAGCCTCGGGCGGTATCCGTACCTATGAATTTGCCCGGCAGCTGATCGAAGCCGGCGCAGACAGGTTGGGGTGCAGTGCAAGTGTCGATATCATAAAGGGCCAGCCCACCACCACAAAAGAATATTAAATTATATGTATAAAATTCTAATTATCCTATCACTATTTCTTTCCACGCGGGCCCTGGCCCAGATAGACACAGGCAGCCTGGCCATCCACAAGGACACAGGCGCTATTGTTGTCCACAAGGACCCCCGCGTAGACCTGCTGATCCGCAAACAAATGGAGATCAATGAGGAAACTACGAGGGACAGCCGCAGGTCCATGCCAGGCTTCCGGATACAGGTAATGAACTCCCCCGACCGCAACAAGGTTTTCGCCGCCAAAACAAAGATCTACCAGCAATTCCCCGATGTAAAACCCTATCTGTTGTACCAGCCTCCCAACTATAAATTGCGAATAGGTAATTTCCGCACCCAGGAAGAGGCCGAGGAATTTATCAAACAGCTGTCCTCTCTATTCCCTTCCGGATTGTATATCATCCGGGACACCATCGAGGTCACACCGGACAGGCTGAAAGAGGAGGGAAATAATGAAAGATAAGATACAGCAGCTGGTAAGCCGCTACAGCTCCGACTTTATCAATATCCGGCATCATCTGCATGCTCACCCGGAACTAAGCTACAAGGAATTCGAGACGTCAAAATTCGTCCAGAGCCGGTTGAAGGAATTTGGGATCCCTTTTAAAGTAATGGCGGAAACAGGAGTAGTCGGGTTGATAAAAGGAAAAAACCCGGACAAACGCATAATCGCCCTCCGTGCAGATATGGATGCCCTGCCCATCCGTGAAGAGAACAATGTTCCGTACAAATCCCGCAACGAAGGCGTCATGCACGCCTGTGGCCATGACGTCCATACCACCATCCTGTTGGGCGCCTCGCGGATCCTTCAGGAGCTCAAGGACGAATGGGAAGGTACGATCAAGCTGATCTTCCAGCCGGGTGAAGAAAAGAATCCCGGCGGGGCCAGCCTGATGATCAAAAAGGGCGTTTTAAAAGATCCTGTTCCTCAAGCCATATTCGGCCTTCACGTACATCCCGGCCTGGATACGGGCAAGCTGAGCTTCCGGGGAGGAATGGTAATGGCCAGCGCCGACGAATTGTATATCACCATCAAGGGCAAGGGCGGACACGCAGCCGCGCCCCATCTCACAGTGGATACGATACTGGTGGCATCCCACCTGGTAGTAGCCCTCCAACAGATCATCAGCCGCAATAGAAATCCCCTGTCGCCTTCCGTATTATCCATTACTTCCGTACAGGGCGGCCATACTACCAACGTGATCCCCAGCGAGGTGAAGCTCATGGGCACTTTTCGGGCGATGGATGAGGAATGGCGCTTCCGGGCGCATGAGTTGATCCGCAAACAAGCCACAGAACTGGTACATAGTATGGGCGCCGACATCGACCTGCACATCGACGTGGGCTACCCCATGGTGTATAATAATGAGGCCTTGGATGAGGTAGCAAGAGCCACGGCAGCACAATTCATTGGTAAAGACAACGTTTTGGAGACGGAGGTAAGGCTGGGAGCGGAGGATTTTGGGTATTACACCCGCCAGATCCCGGGTTGCTTTTACCGTCTTGGCGTCATGAATGTGGAAAAAGGGATTACCTCGGGCGTACATACGCCGACCTTCAATATTGACGAATCCGCCATCGGCATCGGAGTAGGGATGATGGCCTGGCTGGGTAGCCAGGTCCAGTTCGGGTAATGCCCCGGCAGGGGTGGTACCCGTAATTAGCTGCATTTTCGTATTTTGCACCGATTTCAGACCAGCCTGCGGCGGGCCTGGGACCAATTTTCCAATATGCAAAAAAAACAGCTCCGCAAAGAGCAGGCGCTTGAATACCATTCCAAAGGGCGACCGGGCAAGATCGAAGTCGTGCCTACCAAAGAGGCGAAGACCCAACGGGATCTCTCCCTGGCCTATTCTCCCGGAGTCGCGGAACCCTGCAAGGAGATCCACAAAAATCCTGACGACGTCTATAAGTACACCGCCAAGGGCAACCTGGTGGCCGTGATCAGCAATGGCACCGCCGTACTGGGATTGGGTGACATCGGTCCCGAAGCCTCCAAACCCGTGATGGAAGGAAAAGGTGTATTATTCAAAATATTCGCCGACATCGATGTATTCGACATCGAGATCAATGAAAAGGACCCCGAGAAATTTGTACAGATCGTCAAGGCGCTGGAACCTACTTTCGGCGGTATCAACCTGGAAGATATCAAGGCCCCGGAATGCTTTTACATTGAACGGCAGCTCAGGGATTCCCTCAAGATCCCCGTGATGCACGATGACCAGCATGGTACGGCCATCATTAGCAGCGCGGCCCTGCTGAATGCCCTTGAACTACAGAAAAAGAAGATCGACAAGGTACGCTTTGTCGTCAATGGGGCGGGAGCGGCAGCCATGGCCTGTGTCAAGCTCTATGTTGCCCTGGGAGCCAAATACGAAAACTTCACCCTATTCGATAAAGATGGCGTCCTGCACCAGGGACGTACGGACCTTGATGAAGAAAAGAAAAAGTTTGCTATCAAGACAGCCGATACGACCCTGGATAAAGCCATGAAAGACGCGGACGTGTTCATAGGCCTCAGCATCGGCAATGTGGTGACCGCCGAGATGGTAAAGTCTATGGCGAGAAGGCCGATCATATTCGCCCTCGCCAATCCCGATCCTGAGATTGGTTATGAGGTAGCGACAGAGGTAAGGGACGATATCATCATGGCCACGGGTCGGAGCGATTATCCCAACCAGGTGAACAATGTACTGGGCTTCCCTTTTATCTTCCGCGGCGCCCTGGATGTAAGGGCCACGCAAATCAACGAAGCCATGAAGTTGGCCGCTGTACAATCGCTGGCCAATCTGGCCAAGACAGCCGTACCCGACATCGTGAACATGGCCTACAACGAAAAGAACATCGTATTCGGCCCCACCTATATCATTCCCAAACCATTGGATCCCCGGCTCCTGTCCACCATCGCACCCGCCGTGGCCCGCGCTGCCATGGACAGCGGAGTAGCACAGACATCCATCGACAATTGGGACACGTACGCCATCGAGCTCAATCGCCGGCTCGGTCTGGACAATCAGCTGGTAAGAGTATTGGGCACCAAGGCACGCAGCGAACCCCGACGCCTGGTATTTGCGGAAGCCGACAACCTCAAGATTCTCAAGGTGGCGCAGATCCTCTATGACGAGGGAGTAGCCTATCCCATGCTGCTGGGTGATGAAAAGAAGATACGCCACATCGCTGCCGCCAACCAGATCGACCTGGAAGGGCTGCCGATCATCAACCCCCACAACGATCAATACGAAGAACAACGAAAACGTTTTAGCGAGATATTTTTTGCCAAACGCGGACGCAGGGGCTTTAATAAATACGAGTCCATGAAGGTCATGCGCGACCGGAACTATTTTGGATGCATGATGGTGGAGACGGGCGAGGCCGATGCCATGATTTCAGGATTGACAAAGAACTACCCGGATACGATCCGGCCGGCCTTACAGGTCATCGGTACGGAGGACGGCGTTCAAAAGATCGCGGGTATGTACCTGCTGCTGACAAAAAAAGGACCGCTGTTCATGGCCGATACGACGGTGAACTTCAATCCCACGGCGGAAGAGCTGGCGGATATCACCCTCCTCACCGCCCGGGCGGTGCAGAATTTCAATCTTACACCCCGCATCGCCATGTTGAGCTATTCCAACTTTGGCACGAGCGATTCTCCGGAAGCCCGGTTGGTGGCGGAAGCACGCAGGATCGTAAAAGAACGCAATCCCTCACTCATCGTCGATGGGGAAATGCAGGCCAGCGTCGCCTTGAACAACGAGCTGCTCAAAGAGAACTATCCCTTTAGCGAGCTGGTGGACCAGGAAGTGAATACGTTGATCTTCCCCAACCTGGCGGCGGGCAACGTGGCCTACAACCTCCTGAAGGAAGTAGGGGGAGCAGACGCCATCGGCCCCATTTTGCTGGGATTGAAAAAACCCGTCCATGTACTGCAGCTGGGCAGCTCCGTTCGTCAGATCTATAACATGGCCCTGGTGGCCGTCGTGGACGCACAGATCAAATGCAAGGGGCCCGTCTCTGCAGAAGATGAGATGAAAAAAGCGCCCTGGTGGAAAAGAGGAAAAAATAAATAATTTATATTTTCATTCATGAGTTTTTTTACAGAGTTTGGCCGATACCTGCTTATGCTGAAAGGAATGTTCTCCAGGCCCGAGAACGGCAAGATGTACTGGAAAGAATTCATGCATCAATGTTCGGAGATCGGGATCGGCTCCCTGGGCATTGTAGTGATCATATCCGTCTTCATGGGGGCCGTGTCCACCCTGCAAACAGCCTATCAGCTGGTCAGCCCTTTTATCCCGTTATCCACCATCGCTCAGATAGTCCGTGACACAGTGATCCTGGAGTTCTCACCCACCCTCGTCTGTATCGTGCTGGCCGGCGTCGTCGGTAGCAAGATCGCCAGCGAACTGGGGAATATGCGTGTCAGCGAACAGATCGATGCATTGGAGATCATGGGCATCAATACCAAGACCTACCTCATCATGCCCAAGCTGCTGGCGGCCATCGTCGTCATCCCCATGCTGGTGGTCATCTCTGCCTGCCTGGGTATCTGGGGAGGCCGGCTGGCCGGCACCATGACTGGTATTTTATCCGGCGCGGCCTTTGACAAGGGATTGCACCAGTTCTTTAAACCTTATAATGTGTTCTTCGCCCTGGCGAAAGCTTATACATTCGCCTTTATCATCTCCAGCATCCCCGCTTATTACGGCTACTACGTACAGGGCGGAGCGCTCGAGATCGGAAGGGCAAGCACCAAATCCGTGGTGGTGAGCTGTGTGCTCGTGCTGTTTGCGGATTATTTGTTGGCGGCCCTGCTGTTGTAGGCCCCGGTACCCTCATAATATCGAATAATGATAGCAGTAAATAATATAAAGAAAGGATTTGGAGATAAGGTTGTCATCAATGATGTAAGCGCCGTCTTCCAGACGGGCAAATGCAATCTGATCATTGGCACCAGCGGTAGCGGCAAGACCGTATTGATGAAATGTCTCGTAGGTCTTTTCGAGCCGGACAGCGGCGAGATCTGTTATGATGGCCAGAATTTCTCCGAAATGTCGGAAGAACAGCGTAAGGAGCTCCGCCGGAGCATCGGCATGCTCTTCCAGGGATCGGCCCTCTTCGACAGCATGACGGTGGAGCAGAACGTCATGTTCCCGCTGGATATGTTTACAAAGGACAACTATTCCGAAAAGCTCAAACGTGTCAACGAAGTATTGGATAGAGTGAACCTAAAGGACGCCAATAAAAAATTCCCCGCCGAGATATCCGGTGGGATGAAAAAAAGGGTGGGCATTGCACGCGCCATCGTGCTCAATCCCAAATATTTGTTCTGCGACGAACCCAATTCAGGTTTGGACCCTCAAACATCGCTCCTGATAGATAAGCTTATCAAAGAGATCACGACAGAGTACAATATTACCACCGTAGTGAATACCCATGACATGAACAGCGTAATGGAGATAGGCGATAATATCATCTATATGTACCAGGGACTGAAGGAGTGGGAAGGGAGCAATAAAGAGATCATCTTTAGCAAGAACCAACGTCTCAACGACTTTATCTTTGCCTCTGAATTCCTCCAGGAGGCCAAGGAGATGCGGATACTGGAAATGAAGGGAAAGATCGACAAGGATGGAAACATAAAATAGAAACATATGAACAAGTACCTTTCTCTAGCATTCGTATTGTTTTTAGCCAACGCCGTCTTCGCGCAGAATACGTTTACGCTGAAGAGCAGCGACATCGGTGGTCAGGCCACCAACAAACAATTTTTTAATGGATTCGGATGTCATGGCGAGAATATTTCTCCCGAGCTGTCCTGGTCGAATGCTCCGGCCGGCACACAAAGCTTTGCCGTGACCATCTACGACAAGGATGCCCCCACCGGCAGCGGCTTCTGGCATTGGCTTATCTTTAATATCCCCGCAAATGTGACGGAACTGAAGTCCAATGCAGGAAACATCAGCAAGGGCCTGGCGCCTGCCGGCGCCGTGCAAGGCGTCACCGACTTTGGCCAGGCCGGCTATGGCGGCCCCTGCCCTCCCCCGGGCCCTATCCACGAGTACCTGATCACCGTATATGCGCTGAAAACCAAGCTCAATCTGGATAAGAACACAGGCCCAGCCCTGGTAGGGTTCAATATCAATGCCAATACCATCGCCAAGGCATCCATCGTAATGTACGCACAACAATAATGGGCATTTTTCCTTTTTTCCCCTAAATTTGCCCACCGATTGGATCAGCCTCCCATTGACCAAACACAGACTTCAAACATATTCTAATGGCAATCTTAGTTGACAAAAATTCCAGGATCATCGTACAGGGCTTTACAGGAACAGAAGGAACCTTTCATGCAACACAAATGATCGATTATGGCACGCAGGTGGTAGGTGGTGTAACACCGGGTAAAGGTGGCCACACCCATATCGATCGCCCTGTGTTCAATACGGTGTCCGATGCCGTCAAGGCTACCCAGGCCAACGTATCCATCATCTTCGTACCTCCGGCATTCGCCGCAGACGCGATCATGGAAGCCACAGAGGCTGGCATCGAGCTGGTGGTTTGTATCACGGAAGGCATTCCCGTACAGGATATGGTAAGGGCTAAGAACTATCTGTTGGGCAAAAAGCCCCGCCTTATCGGACCCAATTGCCCTGGAGTGATCACAGCCGGAGAATGTAAAGTAGGCATCATGCCTGGTTTCGTCTTCAAAAAAGGAAATATCGGTATCGTCAGCAAGTCCGGGACACTGACCTACGAGGCAGCCGACCAGGTAGCCAAGGCGGGTCTGGGCATCTCCACAGCCGTAGGCATCGGCGGCGACCCCATCATCGGAACGCCTACAAAAGAGGCCGTAGAATTACTGATGAACGACCCCGGAACGGAAGGCATCGTCATGATAGGTGAGATTGGGGGCAGCATGGAAGCCGAAGCCGCACAATGGATCAAGGCCAACTCCCGCAAGCCGGTAGTAGGATTCATCGCCGGCCAGACAGCTCCTCCGGGAAGAAGGATGGGTCACGCAGGCGCCATCATCGGCGGTGCAGATGATACAGCTGCCGCCAAGATGAAGATCATGGCGGAATGTGGTATACACGTCGTACAAAGCCCTGCCGACATCGGAGCCACGATGGCCAAGGTCATAAAGAAATAGGATAACCTATATAAATGACAAGGCCGGTTGCACACCGGCTGAAAGTAAAAAAGGTCCGCTCTCGCGGGCCTTTCTTGTTCCCGGACCGGCAAAGCCGGTCCGGACATTATGCAGATGGCCTAATATTTTAATGCCTTCCAGGCTTGCCATGCTGCATCTTCCGGTGATGATGTTTCACCTTATGATGACGATGCGTCTTATGCTGGTTCTTCTTTCCTTCATGACGAGCCGCCACTTCATGACGGGGCTTGTTATTAAATTCCGGAGCAGCAGTACCCTGAGCCTGAGATACACCGGCAAACAGCAGGCCGGCGGCAACGAGTATTGTAAATTTTGTGTTCATGATCTTTGTTTTTTAAGTGTTAGGAATAAATGAACTCGTATATAAGAACGCAGCAGCTCCCTTCTGTTTATTTTTGATAAGTTATACCTATGTTAAAAGGCCCAGGGTTTATGTAATGCCTTTACTCTCTACATCTTATCTTGTGCGGGAAAACACCGCACAGCCCCTTTGACAGGGCTGATTTTGGCATCCTTCCAGAACGGACCGGAGGTTCGTTGTCTGGAACCGCAAGGTTCCGACCGAGGTATCCGAGGAAGGGTCCAACAGTGTTGGAACCGACGAAGGATACGAGCGAAGCTCTCGTGACGAAGCAGCTCCGACGAAGGCCTCAGACATTAGATTTTTCCGGAGGGCGGGTTACTTTTTTTAAAAACCCGTACTCCGGACGTTTTAACAAGTAACTTTAAAAAAGTTTTCTCCTATGACCATCAAATGTGCCACCTGGGTAATTTGTTGCTGCCTGTTATCTTTATTCTCCATAGCCCAGCCAAAACCCGATAATTATACCGCTGGCTGGAAAAAAGTGGATTCACTCATAGCCAAAGGACTCCCGCAGTCAGCACTGACCCAGGTAAACCTTATATATACCCGCGCCCGCCAGGAAAAAAATGAACCGCAGACCTTAAAGGCATTGATCTATCGTATCCGGTTGCAGGAAGAAAACAAAGACGACGCTACGATCAGGATGATAGCCGACCTGGAAAAGGAAAGCCCGACAGCACGGCAGCCGGCCAGATCGATCTTACAGAGCCTGCAGGCAGAATTATACTGGAATTACTTTCAACAACATCGTTACCAACTATACAATAGGACTCGCACCGACAACTTTCAAAAGGACAGCATCGACACCTGGAGTATCGATGATTTTCACAAAAAAATAGGCGCTTTATTCCTCGCAGCGCTGAAGGAAGAACAACTGCTGCAGGCAGTACAGTTGTCGAAATATGAACCGATCCTTATAAAAGGCAATACGCGCGTATTACGCCCCACCTTATTCGATCTGCTGGCGCATCGGGCGCTGGATTACTTTCAGTCGGACGAACGGGACCTCACCAGGCCCGCCTACGCCTTTGAGATCGAGGATCCGGTCGTATTTTCGGATGCCGAAACTTTTGCGCGGCATATCTTCAAGACAGCCGATTCGACTTCTCTCCATTTTAAGGCTTTACAATTGTTCCAGCGGCTGATCGCGTTGCACCTGCCGGATGCAAGACCCGACGCTTTGCTGGATATAGATATCCAGCGGCTGATTTTCGTACATAATTATGCTGTACCGGAGGATAAGGACGAACGCTATATGAACGCTCTGGCCAGGCTGACAAGCCGATGGGACCGGGAGCCGGCCGCCGCCCAGGCATGGTACCTGCAAGCACTGCAACATATGCAGAAGGCAAGAAATTATGATCCCCTCCAGGATACTACGGGGCGCTATGAATATATAAAAGCAAAAACCATTTGTGATAAAGTATTGGCCGAAAAGGACAGCAGCGAAGGCAAAACACACTGTGCCGTACTGCTACGAGAGATCCTATACAAATCGATAACGCTGAAAACGGAGGTCGTCAATGTCCCGGGTCAGTCACTACGATGTCTGGTGGAATGGCGGAACATTCCGCGATTTTATGGAAGGATCGTACGCTTCGACCACGCCACACGAGACAATTTAAATGTATATGGGGATGAGTTTTGGACAAGGCTGCTACAATTACCCATACAGCAGTCATTTTCACAAACCTTGCCGGCAACGGGAGATTACCAGACACACCGTGTCGAGATAAGCATCGCTCCACTACCCGTAGGTTCCTATGCGCTGATAGCCAGCGATGACTCTACTTTCAGTTTGGGACAGCACGCCATGGCAATGACAAACTTTTACAACAGCCGGATTGCCTATATCAACTCCGGCCAGGATTATTTTGTACTGGACAGGGAAGGAGGGCAACCCCTGCCGGATGCCGGCATCCAGGTTTGGACAAGGCAATACGACCGCAAACTCAGCCGGGACGTCCTGGTCAAAGCAGAGACCTACCGCACGGACGATCACGGTCATTTCCATCTGGAAAGAACGAATAAAAAGGATATGATAATGTCTGCGCTCGAAGTAACCACCGCGACAGACCATCTCTTTCAGGAAGGTGCATCCCAGCTTTTTTACCGGTTCCCGCAGGAAGATACCGACACTCCATTGAGCAGATCCGAATATGAAAAAAAGCATCTCGCTACTTATTTTTTCACAGATAGAAGCATCTATAGGCCCGGCCAGACCATTTACTTCAAAGGGATTGTTGTCACCAGGGATTTCGATACACGCAAGGCCAGGACAATGACCCGTTTCTCAACAAAAGTGATACTATATGATGCCAATGAGAATAAAGTGGACTCCCTGACCGTTACAACCAATGACTTTGGCTCTTATCATGGAAGTTTCAAGCTCCCGGAGAACCTGCTGAACGGCGAATTCAAGGTGATGGATGACTCCACACAGGATGAAAGATCATTTCGGGTGGAAGAATACAAACGGCCTTTGTTCGATGTCACTTATGATACGTTAAAAGGCAGCTATCGCCTTGAGGATAGCGTTCGGGTACAAGGCATTGCCAAAGCATATGCAGGGAATGCCATCGACGGAGCCACCGTAAAATATCGGGTGGTGCGACAGACCCGTTACCCTTTCTGCTTCTATTGCCGCCCCTTCCCTTCATCCCCTTCCCAGGAGATCACAAACGGAACGATTCAGACGGATGCACAGGGTAAATTCAAGATCGTCTTCAAAGCCTTGGCAGACCGTAATGTCAACCCCAGCACGGATCCGGTATTTCAGTATAAAGTCTATGCTGACGTAACGGATATAAATGGTGAGACACATAGTGCAGAAAAAGAGCTGGAGATAGGTTACAAAGCACTAGTGCTAAATATCGACATCCCGGGAGATAGATCGCTGCCCGCAGACAGTCTCCGGTATCTTAAAGTGAGTGCCAGCAATCTCGGAGGGGTGCCGGAGCCTGCGTTTGTCAATGTGACTATGTATGCCCTGAAGTCACCCGACAGGCTGATAAGAGCCCGATACTGGGAAGAGCCCGATCAATTTATTCTTGCAAGGGAAGAATATGTTCGTCAGTTCCCTCATGATGAATACAGCAATGACGCTCGTATCGACAAATGGGGCATGGGGGAAAAAATATTGGAGACGATGGACTCAGCGGGTAGGGATCTGCCCATTGGCAGGGCGTTGTCTCCGGGTGGGTATAAAGTAATAGTCCAGTCGAAAGACAAATATGGTCAATCCGTGACAGCGACACGATATATCGAACTGTATGACAGGAAAACAGGCACACCGGCGACACCCCAGTATCTTTGGTCATCCAACGGCTCATCTACAGCGCAACCGGGAGAAAACGGAACGGTAGACATAGGGTCCTCCGCCGGGAACGTACATATTATCCGGCAATTGCAACGGATCGAAGACACTGATCATGGCAACCAGAAGCAGTTTAGTTTCTTAGAACTGAGCAAAGCAAGGAAATCCACCACATTCTCCGTGACCGAAGCTGATCGTGGCGGATTTGGAGTACTGGATGTGTTTGTAAAGGATAATCGCATTTTCAAAAAGACATCCACCATTCAGGTGCCGTGGACAAACAAGACGCTGGATATACGTTATGAAACATTCCGGGATAAAGTGCTGCCCGGCAGCGCGGAAAAATGGAAGATATCCATCAGTGGTCAGCACGCAGACAAAGTAGCAGCCGAAGTCGTTGCGGGCATGTATGATGCTTCACTGGATCAGTTTGAAGAACATCGATGGTCAATTCCACCTATCTACCCCACTTACGATCCTACATCTGATTGGAGCGATGGTCCCGGCTTCACCATTTCTCCTTCACAAATACGATACATCCGGGAAAAGCCTTATCCCGCCTTTGACAAGCGCTATGACGCTCTCATCAGCCTCTCGGGAAGGTCTCATTCTCAATAGAAGAGTGTATTCCTTTGGTGTAGCAGCGCCAGGGGAAGCGACCAAGGCAAATTCGCTAAGGGACGACGCCCTCGTCAGCAGGAATCTCCAACATGACATGAACCCTGAAGTACGAGTAGAGGGATCTGACATGTATCTCCACGCAGAGAAAATGAAGAAAGTATCCGCGAATGGATATTTCGACCTGGATGCCGTCCCACCTCCCCCCCCGCCGGATCAGTCGCCCGTAAGCCCTGAACCAGGCGTCCAAATCCGCAAAAATTTCAACGAAACAGCCTTCTTCTTCCCCGACCTCCGCACAGATGACTCGGGCAGCGTCAGCTTCTCCTTCACCGTACCGGAAGCGCTCACCCGCTGGAAAGGGATGATCCTCGCCCATACAAAGGACCTGGCCTTTGGCTACTCCGAAAAGTCCATCGTGACACAAAAACAGCTGATGGTCCAACCCAACCTCCCACGCTTCCTTCGCGAAGGGGATAGGATGGAATTAGGCGTCAAGGTGGTCAACCTCTCCGACTCGGAGATGACAGGACAGATCGAGCTGCAGTTGACAGACCCCACCACGGGACAGACGGCCGATGGGATCTTCAGCAATAGGCAGGCAAACCAATACTTCACTGTTGCCGCTGGCCAAAGCACAGTAGCAGGCTTCCCCATCGACATACCCTATCAATACAACAAACCCCTTACCTATCGCATAATCGCCCGGTCCAAAACGTACAGCGATGGAGAAGAGGCCACCCTTCCCGTGGTCAGCAACCGCATGCTGGTGACGGAAAGTCTCCCGCTCAATATGCCGGGAGATGGCACAAAGGAATTTCATTTCGAAAAACTACTCCACAGCGACAACAGCGAAACCCTGAACCACCATGCCCTGACAGTGGAGTTTACATCCAACCCGGCCTGGTATGCCGTACAGGCCCTGCCCTACCTGATGGAATACCCGTACGAATGCGCCGAGCAAACGTTCAATAGATTCTATGCAAACGCCCTCGCAGCTACGATCATCCACAGCTCGCCCAGGATCCAGGCCATATTCGAAAAATGGCGGACCTCAGACACAGCTGCGCTGCTAAGCAATCTGGAAAAGAACCAGGAGCTGAAGTCGATACTGTTGCAAGAGACGCCCTGGGTATTGCAGGGCAAAAGCGAGTCGCAACAGAAACAGCATATTGCCTTGCTGTTCGACATGGTCCGGATGAGCAGGGAACTGGAATCCTCCCTGACAAAGATCCAGCAGATGCAATCCCCCAATGGCGGATTTGTCTGGTTCAAAGGAGGGCCGGACGATCGTTATATCACGCAATACATCCTCACCGGCATTGGCCGGCTGCAAAGGCTGAACGCCATTCCATCCACCATGACAGGAAAAGTGCAGGACATCGTCAAAGCAGCCCTGCCTTATCTGGATGGAAAAATAAAGAAGGATTACGAAAACGTTAATCGCAAGCTTCCTCACACATTGATAGACGGGCTATCTATAGGTTATCTCTACATGCGCAGCTTCTTCCCTCAATACGGTATTCCGGGCGGCACGCTTCCCGCGATCAGCTATTTCCGCAAACAGGCGCAGCAACAGTGGTTGCAATACGGCAAATACATGCAGGGGATGATCGCCCTGGCGCTCTTCCGTACCGGGGATGTGCAGACGGCGAGGAATATCATCGCTTCGCTGAAAGAAACCGCCATCCGCGACGAAGAAAAGGGGATGTACTGGAAAGGCATGGAGGGCGGTTATTACTGGTGGCAAGCTCCTATCGAACCACAGTCCCTGCT
>ERZ778027.3668-NODE-3668-length-14794-cov-11.760432_pt1 | contig 14794 bp, 9 predicted proteins | sample MGYA00375757_ERZ778027 | MGnify/ENA primary metagenome ERZ778027 (study PRJEB29350, sample SAMN05389817) | bioreactor metagenome | isolation source: Ammonium sulfate bioreactor | place: South Africa: University of Cape Town | collected 2014-02-18 ... | reverse complement strand
TATTTATTTTTTCATTTGATATACACATAGGTTGATTTGTCTCATATGAAACACAAAAACGTTCATTGATAGAACATTTCAATGGATTATATGTGTCACAACCAAGTTCGTCTTCAATAGTTTGACAATTCCATTCTCTATTACATCGAGTATAAATGTTGTTACATTCCCAATATTGACATTCAGTTTCATCCGTATGATTTTGTCCATCAATAATGATTGGTAATAATTCAGAATATCCATCACAAATATGTTGAAATATGATAGTATTTGGAAGATAGATTATATCAAGATTTTCATCTTCACACTTTGCCAGTCTGTGTTCTTCGCGACATTCACATAAATCATTTTGAACATAATTTGAAGGAATATATTGATTTGAATTTTGACATTTAAAGTGATTTTTATCTAAGATATTTAAAACATCAGTAGTATGAGTCAATGTAATATCTTCATCATCCATCAATGGACAATCATATATAAAATTCATTAAACGATAAATTGATATATATTTTGATGAATTATAACATTGATACATCGTTGATCGATTAAAGTGTTCAGTTGTATAGTTGAAATTCATATGAAATTTCTTTAATTTATTGTGTAATTCATCTAAAATACCTAAATGCAAACTCTGTCTTGTATTACTTGAATAATCATGTTTTGATATAATTTTTGAAATATGAACACATGTCAAATTATGAAAAACAATTTTTGAAATATTGATAAAAATCTGTTGATAAACTGTTGTTTTATAACACATATAAACTTGTTCCAGTGAAATATTTGTACAATCATATGAATACTTTTTATGATAAGCTAAATAAATATTTCCAAATAGAATTGGACTATTGTAATAAAGAATCATATCTGGACAAGTTGTTTCGAGAAGATTTTTGCAGATGTTTGATTGACAGAATTTTGAACAAAACGAATTCGTTCTTTGTTCGATATTGATTAGACATATAAATGCAGACCAACAATTATCCGAATATAAACTTTTATTATTTGAATGCAATATGTTCAATAGTTGGCTTCTTTGATCTTCAAAATATCTAGATGATAAACGTTTATGAGTTGATATTTTATCTGCACATCTTAAGACTGAAATATAATTTGATTCGCATCTGTATGGCATATTATGATGATTGTTATTGCTAGGTATATCAATACAATCAGGAATACTAGACATATCTTTATCAAACGATTTCGGTATACATTGCCCAAACTGACATCGTTGTTCATTTTCATTACATTGATTGATTTCAAGTTGCCAACAATCTTTTTCATCTATTCCATCATTTAAACAATTAACGATTCCATCACATATATCTGTCCATTGTAAACAGGATAATATTGTATCATGTTCACATTGTAAATGCTTATAACAAGTCAAAGTTGGTGAAACATGATATAACGAACTATAAAATCCTTTAATAAGATCGTAAAAAGATGAGTAATGTGATGAGTAATGTATCAATTGATATTCACAATGAGAACCAAATCTTGGTAATGTACAATTATAAAATCGTTTGTTTGATAATGATGTGTCATTGGTATTCAGATAGATTTGATAATCTTCAATCAAATCAATCGGTGTTGACCAAGAATACAATTGTTCAGTAGTTATATTTTGTTGCTTAAGTTTAGAAAATGTTAAACTTGGTAAATTATTATTGATCATCAATTGAAATTGAGATGGAAATTCACTGAGACAATAAAAGACATTTTCCCATTCATTTGGTTCGTGTGCGTTGAGAAAAACCATTCGTATACAATCATGAAAAAATATGTCTTCATTCTCATTGATCCAACCTGTATAATATAGATTTAAATGAAGATGACCATTGATTAAACGAATAATAATAAGAGAAAAAAAAAATTTTGAAAAAAACATCTCACACTTCTCACTTTGCAAATCAATAATACATGATGCTCTATTTATTGTATTTAATTTATCCATCCATCTGTTATCAAATATTATCACTCAATCAACATTAATTTTTTTTAATCAAGAACAACTTTCAAATGTTTGTTCCGTTATTTGCTTTTTTGCAATTTTATTTTGGATAAGATGAACAAGATTCATATGCTTTGATAGAGAATAATCACTTCTTTGCGTTTTATATCAACAATGAAAATATCGGATCGGAGGTCGATAGAAGTGAAACACACCGCGTATCATAAAAACATAGTAGTTATGAAAACATCCATAGTTTTGTTTAGTTTTTCTAGCTTTTACTCATTTCAAAATATCTCTTACGATTAGAGACGGATGATGAGCTTCTTTGGCACATAATGCAATAGAACCTACCAAAAAAAATCTGTTTGGACACTTTTGGTTTGTCTGAACTAAAGATATTTAACTGTGAAGACTTCGTGATTATCGAATTTACATGAAAACATTTAAATTAGTCAAATAATCTGTTCAAGAGTATGAAATTGAAATTTTGAAAGCTCTCAGAAAGATTTATCGTGATGAAATAACTTATAATTTATTTGTGACTAAAAATGCACACTAACACGGAGAGCGATTTTTAGGAAAGTAATACAGAAAAAAATTAAAAGATTTAGTTGATTATTAGTGTAGGTTATGGCATTCGATGTAGAAGTATCGTTTGTAATTGCATAAAGATCCCATAGATTTGAACAAGCAGCATGATAATAAGAATTTCTCATTCGTGGATGGATATCAATAACAAAATCATTATCCGAATTAATTGAATAAGTATTCCAGTTTGTTGGTTGTCCTTCAAAATTAGGATTCGATGTTCGAATAAAATTAGCCCAAGAAAGCATCATGTTTATACTAAGTTGTTGCTCTTCGACAGTTAAATTATATTTCGGAAAATAGCGTGGTATAAGAGATGGAAAAAACATTGGAAGTTCTGTAGAGTGAGTAACACCAAAACAAGTCCATGTAACAGGTATAAGATGATTGTATGTAAATAAGTAGGAAGGTAATTGATATTGAGAGAATTTGGCAGCGATACGTCTAGAACCACAGTGCAACCAGGAATCACTGAAGACTGCATTTAAATAGGCCAATGGATTATCGAAGGCTGAAATCGGTCCATAAATATCAGCGATTTTAGTAATCATAGTTGAATTGTACATTGATTCAAAATATTCTTGAACTTGTGTCGTATTAGCTGAACCATGGAAAATTTGACATGTATATAATGATGTTTCATTGGTGGTAGATCCAACTAGAAGTGGAACTTTTTGAAAGTTTCCTCTAGCATAGATATTGTCCATTATATCATTCAAAACATAATTATCAATAACTGGAGTAGCAGCGGTTCCAAACGTATTCTTTGACGCAATAGTTGTCTGAACTTTAAGTATTTTATCCACAGTCAAATTGCGTAAGCATTCTACTGTGCTACAGTTCACAAGAGGTCTCAAAATACTGCTGCTATCATCAATAGCTGTCTGTAGATCTTTAGTGGCATTGGGCCATATATTGCCACTTTGTATTATTGCTCGTTGAAATGTATTTGACTTAACTAATGGCGATGTAAGCAGAATATTGACGGAAATACCACCAGCACTTTCACCACCGATAGTTATTTCTTCAGGATTGCCACCAAAAGCATGGATATTCTTTTTTATCCAGTCTAATGCCATCATTTGATCTAAAATTCCATAATTGCCTGTCGTACTTCTATTGTTCACACCTGATTTTTCATCATAGAGTGCTGGATCGGCAAGAAAACCAAGTAGACCAATTCGATAGTTAATTGTAACAACAACAATAGGCACCGAATAATTTATACTTGTACTAACAAACGGAGTTGCATTGTACGATATACCAGAACCTGTAGTGAAGCTACCTCCATGGATCCAAACATATACTGGTAAATTACTTGCGTTTTCAGGAGCATGTACATTCAATACAAGACAGGCTTCCATAAATGGCGGTTGAAAACTACCTAATTGAGGACATAAAATAGAAGTATCAGCAATATTGGTATCATTGGATGTTGAAAGAGGTTGAGGTGGCATCCATCTAAGACTACCAATAGGTTGTTGAGCATAAGGTATGCCGTACCAATAATTGACAGTTATTCCATTTATTGTCGATTTACCACCAATATAAACGCCTTGTTCTGTTTGAGCGCTCGGTAGATCGTTGTTTGCTATGGCAATTCGACTTATTAGTGACATGAAAAGAACCGTTATAACTGTTTTTAGTTGCATCTTGTTAGTAGTTTATCACCGTTTTCGTTTTACATTTTCGTAGGTACTATCTATATATATACATCACTGAAAAGATGTAAATGGTCCGATATCTTTCTCTTTTGTCATTTTCTTCTTTTTTTGCCAGATATACTCTCCTCCTTTATTTGCATCCCATGTGTGCAAAAGAAAATGTTTTCTTTCGTCATATAAACGTCATGATGACAAGCCTAAGAGTCATGTCAGCTCATGCATTTTGTTCTCCTACGTATATTTTTTGATAACAAGTACTTTCTTGCGAGTGAGGGTGTTATGTGAATTCAAGAGAAATAAAGCCACTACCAGTTTCGAATATTTAAATTTTCATCAAGATCTTCTAAGAAAACTCTATTTTAAATTGAAAATACTGAGAGGATTATTCTTTATGGCACACCTGTTATATGGTAAGTTTACTTATGGCTCATGTATTTATATATATATATATCAGTTGTAGATCAAGATACAAGATAAATAGGATAACTTTCAGGTAAAACAAAATCGAAACCAGTAAACCACCACCAATGAAAGATGGAATGAAACTTGTTTGGAAACCATCCCTAATACGTGCTATTGTTAATATTTGTCTTTGTTGAAAATTGTCAATGTTAAAACTTAATTCTTTTGGTGATATAGTAAAATAATCTTTGCATTCTCTTGGATTTCATTGATTCGATGTGGAGGTGTGGTAAGCCAAACTTGAACTTTTGCATTTTGACTTAAATCTATTTTTAATCTTTGTGGATAATATAAAAGTCCAAGATTACATCTCGATAAGTAATAGATCAATTTTTAGGAATTGTATCAAAATATTTTTCATCTGGTTTTCCTATTACAATGATTGTATAATCGATTGTCAATTGAAAAACAAACCAAGCTTCATGAACAATTTCAGTTGATCGTAAAGGAATATCAGTATCTTTTTTGAAATAAATTTCTTCACATGGATATGTTTCTCCAGTCTGAACTTGGCATGTCGTATTGGAATACCAATAATCTTCATCTTTAGATGAATTTGTTAAGTGTATCATTGGGTATCTAAAACCCATGTAACTTTTTATTTCAAATGTCGTTAAATTAGGCCACCAATGTGCAGGAAATGAATTAAACTGATTTCCACCATATTTCCAATATGTTTCGTACATACAGGCACGACGTAGTGAATCAGCTGCGAGTTGAACATAATATTTTGATTCTGGTGAACGTATGATCCTTCGATTACTGAAGCATCATATTTGAATGATAAATAAGCTCGTTGATTTACTTCATCGATTGCGTAGGTTCTTCTATCATCTTCAAGAGTAAAAACTATTTGAGAATATACGTTCATCATTTTATATATCAAAAATAAATCGACAAAAAATACGAAGTTATATGTTTGTCCACTTATTTATCGTTCGTTTTTTTTCGTCTGTTTCATTCGACTTTTTCTTCTCTCATGTTACAATAGCTACTAGTATACAATCAATTAGTGGATTATTTGTCACCTTTGCAGTAATTGCGATTTTATCAGTTGGTTTAATCTGTTGGACAAAACGGCAAGGATTGAAAGATCGATTCAAATTACGAACTGATCGAAAGATAGCTTTTCAACAACAAGAATTAGTTACAATGTCATTGGATACTTCACCGAAACTAGAACTAAGATTATCAGCTATTTCGCATCTTTAAACTATTTTAATAAATCAGATTTACTGATAATGAACAATTTATAGGATTTTGTTTGAGATAGAAATAGAGAAATATTTGAAGATTACAAAGTCAACAAAAAGATCACATAGATTTAAACTATGAAGAAAAAACGATGTGTCATATTTCTTGATTCATAGTGAAAGGCCAAGTTTAGTTGACCGATGAAAAAAAATCAATGTTTAGATTATTTTGTTATAACTTGATGAATTGTTTAAACATCATTTCTGAGAATCAATTTAAAAAGAAAACTTATTTATTTTTTATTTTGTAATTATTATCGAATTACTTTAGTATCTTTGGCTTCTTAAGATGAGTTCAAAAGATAATTATTTCGTTACAGAATCATGTTAACTAATGTAAGTTATCAATTTAACAAACTCAAGGTAAGAGTCTGTATCAAATCGGCATCATTATGGAATCCAAACGTAAAACACATTTATTGTGAAGCATTTTCTTCTCACAGATTTCCAGTAAATACGAATATAAAAAAATTGATCTCTATGCATTATGGACAATCCTCTATCTCATAAGAATAGTCGTTTGTACAGATTATATATAGGTCAACGTCACGTTACAAAAAATACCGGCTGATTTTGTTTTGAAAAAGAATATTTTAACTTAATCAAATTATTTTTATTCATTCAACAAGCGAAGATGTTGCAAGATTTCATGAAGAAAAGCTGATTAAATAAATTATTGACAAATGTGTCTTTGCCATCGTTTAATTGAATCTTTGAACGTTTTTTTGTAAAGTTCAGAAGGAAGAACAAATACAATAAAAACAAGAATTGGTGGTATAAAATAAATAAAATAAGCAGAAAGATATAACCAAGGATTAGATGATGGATCAACACATCCTGAGACTAATGAGATGATCAAATGAGGCAAAGCCAATATAAGTAATATGATTGGACTTAGCAACAATTGTTTATGTTCAATAATTTGTTCAACAACATGTTCTTTAAATGTTTGTCGCTTTTGTGCTGCTGATCGACGTCGAGCGGTGCCTAAAATGATGAATAATGCAGAACTAAGATTTGCAAAAAATGGGACAATTAAATGAAAAAATAAAGTAATTGTATTATATGTTTGAACTGATTGAGAATAACGAGTAACACATAAGATATTATGTTCGATTTCATATTCGAAATTTGTTTCATTTTCCATTGCAATATTCAAAGTTAAATTATTATTTATTGATTTAGATTTTTGAGTTGTGTATTTAAATAAATCATGATGTATTGGCTCATGAACAATTGTACCCAAAATTAAAATAAATAAAATTGGAATTATCCATTGAGCTGCATGTTTACTTTTCTTTTTATCAAAACGAACTCCCTTTGCTACATTCACAGTTCTTTCAATTGCAACACAACCATTTAACCAACCATCAAAATACAAACATAATTTCAGAAAAGGATTGATAAATACACAATCTGTCCGAAGAATTACTGAACTAACATTTGAATACATTTCAATGAAAATAACAAACCAAAATTTTATTGTAAATATTGTAATTGTTAATAAAGATGTTATTGAAGATGCTAATAAATATACTCCACAACCAACTTTTCTTAAGTCTTTATTTTTAAAAGTTATCAAAGAACAAATACCGTTGGTAAAACCAATCACAAACATAATCATTGTGATACCAACAGTTGTTTGTACTAACAAGGATTGATTTCTCAACGATTTGTTACGTTGAATTTTATTACGTAAAATATCATTGATAGTCAAACCAATTCCTTTTCTATGCAAATTACATTGATCACCAACAACACAACTACTTTGTTTCTTATCTAACAATTAATTTTGTTTTAGTTGTTCTTCTCAAAAGATTCACTTACTAATTCGATTGAGAGTCATATTATTCGGACCAATGATAAATAATGTAAAAGATCCTCTTATATTTGGCTCAAATGTTGTTACAACTAAAATATATATTTTATTTATTTCAAAATAACTTCCAAGTTGAAAATAATATCTTCCACAACTGAAACTGCTTTGTGTAATTAAATTTTTGTTTGGATATGATGGATCAAAATCATTGTTATAAATGTATCCATATAATTCAATTGTATTGTTACTATCGAATGTATAAGAACCATTCTGTTCTACATTAATTTCAATTATTTCATAATGATAATTTCCTTTTCCACATATTCGGGGATAAACTGAACTTTCTTTTGTCAATTCTGAATTATATGTTCTTTGAAGACCTAACAGAAATTTCATTTGAAGAAAATATTTTGAAAATAATTAATTAATCTCTTCTGAGTCTCTAAGTAAATTTGCACATATAAATATATTTAATTTTGACTTTTATACTCATAAAATCATTAATTAAATTTTAAACTTACTAATACGATCGAAAGTAACATTGTTTGAACCGGATCCCAATATATAAAAATTGTTTTTATTGTTCGCGTAGTTTGTAGTTACAATCAATATGTACGTAACATCAGATTGCAATTCAGTAGTAATTTTGAATTGATCCGAAGGACAACCGTTGGAACAACAAATTTGGCGTCAACATGAAAATCAAATCAAGGCTCGTTCGTGGTCAGATAACGATGATGTTATTGTATGTGAATCGGAATCGATAGATAATTCGGTCTCGAAGCAACCGGTGATTGCACCTCGAAAAGATTCACAAACAAAACAACAACTTTTACGACGATCCTCGAGGACCCGAAAACCGGTCAGAAGATTGATCACAGAAATTTAGGGTCGAGGTGTGATGTAGTAGGATATTCCTAGCTTCATTGGGTTATCACTCTGATAGTTACATATACATATATGTGTTTCGTTCTCTTGGTTTTTCCCTATCGACACACATATATATATTTGTTCGTTCGTTGTTGTGTGTGTTCTCCCTTAGTTCTTCTGTTCTTCAGTTTCTGTTTCTCTCTATCTTTATTCTAAATAAAGATATTTGATCTATCCGAACCGATAGTTCTTTTGACTCATGTACAGGACGTGACACCGATCCAAACCCAAATCCTCAAGATTTGATGCCGAATCCAAATCGTCGCTGAGATTTGTTGCATCCCTATCATGATCGTTACCATTTTTATTTCGTTTTCATAGGAAAATATTCGTTTTCAATGCCTCAAAACTTATGAAAAATGATTTTTAACGTGTTTTTGAAAGTTTGATACACAAAAATTCTTCAAATTCTTACTATTTAGTATAACTAAACCCCATTTTTCACGGGCTTTCATTTGGTATAAAATTCATAATATCTCCGACTCGAAATCATAGTGTTACCACCCTGTACACTCTTCCGCCTTCACCAGCACATCAGTTCCAAACGTATATCTGTTCTTAGCTTCAACTTATTTTTTTCTTACAAATTTTCTTAGTTTTGTCTCAAATACTCATTTTTAAGCACAATTGAATGATTTCAGCCAATATCTTTTATGCATACCGCGACACTTCTATATACGTGAAAAATGCGTATTCCTGGAGCCATATGCAACAGTTCGGATCATTTTTCCTGAGATACCATATCTACTCATTGATGTAAAAAAATCCGAGTAAACCAGTCATAAAAGGTGTTCAAAGGCCGAAATACTGCAAAAAAAGCCTAAAAAACCCGATTTTTCGATAGTTTAGTCTAGGATACCAATATCAGTAATCGGCATAACCAGTCAGACATAGCCCATCTATGAGCAAGGTTCGAATTCAAAAGTAGAGAAAACTAGGGATGCTTCAGATACATGAAATTTCTTCCTTGATAATAAACCCGAAATTATATGCGGCAAATGGTAGTCGGATGTATCTTCAATTAAACATACATGAACCAATGAAAACCTTTTGAATTAGCTGTGTATTCCTAGTACAGGCACTGCTCTTTTCACATATGATCTTCATAAAAATGTCAGATTTAGGAGAATGACGATAATCGCACGGCAAATCATCTCCATTTTTCGTGAAATTCCGTAACGAAACTTGCTGATAGTTTGTTTCACTCGTTTCTATTTCTAATTTTAAGAAAATCAATCATATCTGTAGAACGTCCTCAACGAGTTCTATCGAATATATGTCTGTTCAGTGTAGATTGAGTCGCTTTTCTAATCGATCTACTACAAATGATGCGTTACGAAATTTCAGAGGATAGTCAAAATCGGAATATTTTTAAGATATTTAAAACATTCTGACACTTTCCCTTATAGATATACAAATGTTTTGGTTATATTTGAGATCAGCATTAAATTTTAAACAAAACAGATAGTTTAGTTTTTCAAAATAGAAACTTTAATTTTGTTCTGAAGATTTTTGTCCAAGAAAAAGTGATAAATTCTAGTATAATTTATGCATTAGGTATAAGCTAATACACTTTAATCATTTAACGATCTTACTACTACTTATATATGGAAAAATTAGTGAATACTTACCATGATAAGCATAAAAAAGACGAAATTCCGTAACGGACGGTCTCTTCGAGTTTCTAGTCACTGCTCATATCCTTGGAAAGACCGTTCAAATTCCAACAACTTTTATACACAACATTTATTTCTCAACTGTTTCTATTCGCAACAAAACGTTAAAGTTTCAGCTCACCCTAAAAAAATGTCCAAATAAGATATTCCAACTTTCAACTTTTCAATTTTGTTTTATTTCTAAAGTTGAAATTTCAAGTTCGACATGTATGGAGTTGATTTGTAAATGATTATAATGTCATTTAATGACTCACTTCAATGATTTCACTATGACCTGTACGATGATGTAATTACATGGCAAACCTATCAATATATCTCTACCATTATTTTTTTTCTTTCAGCTTGTTCTAATTAACAAATAAAATGGTTGATACTTCTTACGTTACTGTGAATGTTAATGAAAACGATCTGATTAGTTCTGCGGATAAAAGTTGTTGGGATAAATTTCGTCATTGTTTATCTATTATTCGTACGAGTCTCTATATTGGTATTATCTATATTCCTTGCGTTATTCTTTGCAAATTTGATCTTGATCACTGTATTATTCCTTGTTTTCGTGATGGCAATTTTTGTAATCAAGATAATTGCTGTGGCTGTGGTCCTGTTTTTCCTAGCTAAATATGTCACAAAATATGTTTATTTTCAACATATACTTTCAATAATACTTTTTTTTAGTCTATAATTTAATAAATAGTTATCAAGTGTATATCTCTACATTCAAAGAGAATGTTGGAAAAATTTTTTTTTCGTATAAAAATTTACAAGCAATTTTTTTTAGCCAACTTAATTTTTCTTCTCGCTAGACACTTAGGCAGCTTGATCTATGGAGTTGAGGATGCTCGTCATCTTAGTCAAGCACTAGAAAACAATGGGGTAATATTCCGTGTACCCTTTCATTTCTCTTGAATAGAGGTGACAAGTTACGATAGCAGATTTTAATAACGATGATTGTGATGACATTATTTTAATTTAAAGTAAAAGTTGAACTCGGTAGACTGAATTTATTTTATAATTGATTTCTTTTTCATATACTCTCTCACCCTCGTCTTCTTCTTTATGCACGATGAATATTGCACTATGAGAGAACAGAAAGAAAAATGAATAATTTCGGGGTTTCGCTTGACTGGACGAATTCGCAACGGTATAAAAATTATGTTTCAAGCGAAAATCGACGAAAATTACAATATCAGCGAAAACTACAACATCGACGAACGGTAATAATACACATTTCTTATTCCTAGATGATTAAAACGAAAATGCTAATAGAAATTACATCCTATTTCGGACTGGAATTGATTCCTGCAGTGTCGAACATTGTGGAATAGGATAACTGCTCTTCGATCATAATAAATGAATAAGAAGAAAAGTACCAGAGTCATAGCTCAAGTTGTAGTTGCGTCTGTAAATAGACCGTTATGCGCCCGATTTTCAAATATAGTAGCGTTCGAGTCGTGAACTGATACATATTTGTTTATCGAAATCAGAGCGGCGGGATTCTATGTTTTTTCTTCATTCTATTTTGCAAAGATTTAAAACAGAATCCTCAAGTTATTACCAGATTCGAGTAATTCACGAATCTGGTACTGAAATTTTACTACAAAATACAATATTTTGAGCTTTTCACAACAATAGTTTAAGATTCAGAAACCATTCGATAGAGTGGAGCATTTGGGACTTGTATTCAGGAGAACCCGGGCTCAAATTAACCGAATCTGTTGATAACTTCAGTTACGCAAGATTGCGGCTCTTCTATAATAATTTGTCAAACTAAATTCAAATTTTGTTAAAACTGCTATCCAAGTAAAGGAAAACATGAGCGTATAGTATTGAAATGAAAAAGGTAGATATTTTCGATGATCTTGATATGCTATGTGATCATGTTGAGTTGACTCCTTCTCATAGTAACGTAATTCATACATTGATATATTTGTCTTTAAAAACACATGTTATTTTTTTTAGATATAACAAACAATATGATACGGGTCACCACGACGACAAATAGTAGCGACGATGCCGAGCTATCAACGTTTACCATTCTTTCCTATAACTGCCTTTCTTCAAGTGCTGAAAAACCTAAGATGTTTCCTCGAACAGATCCCAAATATTTGAAGTTTGACTATCGATCGAAGCTATTAGAACAAGAATTTCGTCAATTTAACGCCGACATCGTGTGCTTACAAGAAATTGTTGTGAATGATTTTCATAAATGGTTTACACCAACCATGCTTTTACTAGGGTATGCTGAAGGACTATTTACTAAATGTGAAGAAGCAGAAGATGGAGAAGCGATCTTCTTCAAAAAAGATAAATTTTCTCTAGTGAAACATCGGTCTATTGACTATAATGCTCGAGCAAAGCAAGTTTCTTCTTCGTTGTGTGACAAGAACAGCAGTATTGTGTGCGTATTTGAAATAATCGGTAATCCTCAGAAACAACAATTATGTGTTGTCAATATGCATCTTTCACATCTTTACGAACAGCCAGAAGTCCAACTATTTCAATTAAAAATGCTCATGGCCGAAGTAGAAACAATGGCTTCATCTTTGCCATTGGTATTTGCGGGTGATACCAACAGTTTTTTGTTATCGGTGCCAACCGATTATATTCGTGATGGATGCATATCAAAATCTTCACGATTCTTCAAGCGTTTGCTCTCTGCGTTCACGCCAGTATTCAATGACGACGTGCAAAAAGCCACAGAATATCTTACCGAAAAGCATCGTTACTCCGATGAAAAATTGCTGCCAGCATACAGTAATCAAACATTTGAATTGATCTTTACGGTTTACTGTGCACCATTATTCGGTACCACACCTGATCGTATCTGGTTTCAACAAGACCGCTTACGAGTTATCGAGTTACTTGATCCATTAATGAAAGATGCCGGTCAGACAAGCCTGCGTAATTTCACTTTACCTAATGCGGAGCATCCTAGCGATCATTTACCGATTATGGCTCGATTACAATTGTTGAATGCCGACTAGGCGCTAAATGTCAAACTAAAGAACAATTCAATAGCTCTTCTATGTTTTTAATCACGCCGTTATCTAACTTTTTGCGATATTTTTCTATTATTTTTCAAAAAATTTTCAAATATACGGTCCACTTAACAGAACAAATGCAATCAACAGTCGGAGTTTTTTCTCGAATCTAATGCAAATAATGAAACAATGGGACGATGCATAGAATAGATGTCTATTTGGGAAACTAATTAGTTAAAAGATTTATACCTATTAGAAGTACGTCAACTGATCCTTCATTGCTACTCGAAAGATTACAAATTACAAAAACGAATGATGAGATTGATTGATGCTATGGTTTGAAGTGCATGTATTAGTCGTAATGATTAGAGTTATGATCTTCTCTTCTTGGACGAACAAATGACGAAAATCATCGAGATTTGACTCCATAATACATTTTATTCTAGTGCGCGCTGTTTCTGGATCTATGTCCGTAGGAAATCAAATGAATATTTTGCGGCTTTCTTTTAGATTCATGTTGGGAAATTGTCAAGCACAAAATTGTAAAGTATCGCTGGTTTCATGAAACACCACGCCAGAATGGTGAACAAAACAAAATGGCTAAAGCATGGATTGATAGTCGATTGACTATTTTTTATTTTTTCGAATTGCGTCGAATCGATCGAAAATGCAATAAACATTTTATCGGAGGACTTTCGCAACAAGATACAACTCTGTGATACTGTCCATGAAATCGAATCTATATATAAATATTTTCAGACTTTGCTTTGCATTCGTTTAATATTTATTGAAAAAATAAACAACATATCCATTTCTTTTTGCCTTTTTAAAATTATTCATTCACATTCAAAGAGATCGAATTAACTACTCTTGTATAATTAGTTTCGATAGTGGGATCAATGTTTAGGTATTCTAAGACACACGAGTTCGGCTCTTTTCATTTTTGTGGTAATTTTTTGCATCTTCTTCTGGACGTTCCGAAAAAACAAATGTTGACCTACATAGTATTCTGATTTTCTTTCGTTCTTAATGTTGAAAAAGATAATTGCCTATCTTTCGTGTTGTGCGACATATCGGTTTACAAATGGATGTCATGAAGTAGCAAGAATAAACATCTTATGCTGAGAGTCGCGGTACGCTACTTCTCCATTTCGTCTCATGTAACGAATTGATTATTCCACCACTCATTCCAACATTTCATCATTCAAATATTGACAAAATCTGCGAGCGAGCGGTTAATTTCTTTCATTTAGGTAATTTTATATAGTTTTCGAAATAAAACTAAGGTGTTTTAGTTTGAGAGCTAAAGTACACCATTCATGTAGTAGAAAACGACGACTCAGAGCTGCCACCTCTTCTGCTTTTTGAGAACTGTTCTGCTGTTTTCAATATCTTTCCCTAGGCGAACTTTTTTTTGAATTTCTTGACCTGCACAGACCTCAAGATGTGTCCATAGCG
>ERZ778027.3660-NODE-3660-length-14829-cov-5.592595_pt1 | contig 14829 bp, 14 predicted proteins | sample MGYA00375757_ERZ778027 | MGnify/ENA primary metagenome ERZ778027 (study PRJEB29350, sample SAMN05389817) | bioreactor metagenome | isolation source: Ammonium sulfate bioreactor | place: South Africa: University of Cape Town | collected 2014-02-18 ... | reverse complement strand
TCGCCAACGGCATCGGCATCGGCGTCTTCCGCGTCCATCCGCTGATCATGACGCTCGGCACCGGCCTGATCGGCACCGGCGTGCTGCAGGTCTACCAGCGCACCGTGATCGCGACCGGCACTGCGGTGCCGCCCGGCCTCGCCTGGCTCGGCACGGGACTGACCTGGGGCATCCCCAACGCGCTGCTGCTGTTCATTCCGGTCGCCGGGTTCATCCTGTTCCTGCTCAACCGCACCGGCTTCGGCCGGCTGCTCTATGCCGTCGGCGACAATGAGCGCGCGGCGAAGCTCTCCGGCGTGCAGTACTGGCAGGTCATCCTCGTTCTCTATGTTCTCTGCAGCCTGCTCGCGGGTATCGTCGGACTGCTCTATATCGGGCTGATCAAGTCCGCCTCGCTGTCGCTGGCCGAGCCGCTGGTGCTGCCCTCCGTCGCCGCCGCCGTGATCGGCGGGACGTCGATCTTCGGCGGGCGCGGCGGCTATCTCGGCTCGATCGTCGGCGCGCTCATCCTGCGCGTCCTGATCACGCTGCTCACGATCCTGCAGATGCCGGAAGGCGCGCGGCAGATCCTGTTCGGCGTCATCGTGCTCGGCGTCACGGCCGCCTATCTCAGGATCATCGAAGACCGCTGAAGAACGGTCGCGAAGGGAGGAAACCACCATGGAGCGCAAAGAGCCGGCGCGGAAATGGCGTGTCGCCGGCATCAATTTCGACCACATGCATATGGGCGACCTGCTGCGCGAGGTCTTCGAGCATCCGGACGCGGAGATCGCGGGGATCTGCGATGCCGACCCGGCGCGAATGAAGGGCGCCATCGAGGCCTTCCATATCCCGAAGGATCGCGTCTTCACCTCCGTCGCGAGCCTGATGGCGAAGGCGGAGCCCGATTTCGTCATCCTCTGCCCCGCGACGGCGGATCACGCCCGCGCCGTCGAGGAGGTTGCTCCCTATGGCAAGCCCATCCTGCTCGAAAAGCCCTTCGCCGCCTCGCTCGCCGATGCCGATCGCATGATCGCCGCGACGAGGGCCGGCGGCGGCCGTCTCGCGATCAACTGGCCGCTCGCCTGGTATCCGCCGCATGTCACCGCCAAGCGCCTGATCGACCAGGGCGTCATCGGCGATCTCCTCGAAGTGCATTTCTACGACGGCAATCGCGGCCCGCTTTATCATCTCGCCGACAAGGTCGAGGTTTCCGACGACGAGGTGAAGGCGGCGAAGCCGACCTCCTGGTGGTACAAGCGCGCCTCAGGCGGCGGCAGCCTGCTCGATTATCTCGGCTATGGCGCGACGCTCGGCACCTGGTACATGAACGGCCGCGCGCCGCTGACGGTGACGAGCGTCGTCGACCGGCCGGCCGGGCTCGAGGTCGACGAGCACTCCGTCACGGTGCTCCGCTACGAGACCGGCCTCTCCAAGCTCGAGACGCGCTGGGGCACCTTCACCGATCCCTGGACGATGCAGCCGCAGCCGAAATGCGGCTTCGTCCTCGTCGGCAGCGACGGCACCATCTCCAGCTACGACTACGAGCATCATCTGCATCTGCAGACGCGCCATCATCCGGCCATTCACCCGGTGCCGGTCGACACGCTGCACGCGCCGCATCGTAAGCCCGTCGAATATGTGATCGACCGCTGGGGCGCCGGTCTCGATGTAGAGGGGCCGCTGTCGCCGGCGCTCTGCCGGATCGGCCAGCGCATCGTCGATACCGCCTATCGCTCGGCCGAGGAAGGCCGGACGCTGGAGCTCTTGCCATGAGCACCGCCGCCGACAGCCAGCCCGAGGGCATGCCCTCCGAAGACGCCTATGCGCTGGTCTCGCGCGAGGCTGCCGAGGTCGAGGCCCCGCTCATCGACTTCCGCCCGCCGATGCCGAAGGACCGCTCGATCCCGATCGGGCTCGTCGGCGCCGGCGGCATCAGCTTCGCCCATCTCGATGCCTACAAGCGGCACGGCCTCAACGTGGTCGCGATCGCCGACCGCCATCTCGACCGGGCCAAGGCGCGGCGCGACCAGCATTTCCCCGAGGCGCTCGCGACCGACGACATCGCCGCCGTGATTGCCGATCCGGCGATCCGCGTCCTCGACCTGACGCCGCATCCCGAAAGCCGCGCGCCGCTCATCCGCTCCGCGCTCGAGGCCGGCAAGCATGTCCTGTCGCAGAAGCCCTTCGTGCATGATCTGGCGCTCGGCGAGCAGCTCGCCGCGCTCGCTGACGAGAAGGGGCTCCAGCTCGCGGTCAACCAGAACGGCCGCTGGTCGCCGCACATGGCCTGGATGCGCGAGGCGGTGGCGCAGGGTCTCGTGGGCACGGTCACCTCGGTGCATGTCTCGATCCAGTGGGACCACAGCTGGGTCGCCGGCACGCCCTTCGACGCGATGGACGATCTGATCCTCGAGGATTTCGGCATCCACTGGTTCGATTTCCTCGTCAGCGTGATCGGCGGGCGCGCGCGCTCGGTCTATGCCATCGCCGGGCGGGCAGAGGGCCAGTCGGCCCGTGCGCCGCTGCTCGGCTCGGCCCTCGTTTCCTTCGACGGCGGCCAGGCCTCGCTGGTCTTCGACGGCGCGACGCGGTTCGGCTCCGCCGACAGCACGGTGATCACCGGCACGGCCGGCACGCTCCGCAGCGAGGGTCCCGATCTCGGCCGCCAGGCCGTCACGCTCCATACCGAGGGCGGCGTGGCGCGGCCGGCGCTGGAGGGTACCTGGTTCAACGACGGCTTCGCCGGCACCATGGGCGCGCTACTCGTGGCCATCGAGACGGGCGCGCAGCCGATCCATGCCGCACGCGCCAACCTTGCCTCGCTGAGGCTGGGCCATGCCGCCATCGAGAGCGTCCGCCGCGGCCAGCCCGTCCGCCTCTGAAGCGATTTTTACCGGCGGTCTTGCGCTCTGCCGGCGCGGCCTTAGCTTTCAGGGAAAAGCGCGGCCGCGCCCTGCGGCCGAACCGCGTCCCCGCGCCGCCGCGGCGAAGGGGATGGATTGGCAGAGAGCGAGATGAACCTTCCGAACGCGTTGAAATCGATCGTCGGCATCCATGCCTTCATTCCCGAGGACGGCTTCACCGCCGAGACGCTCGGCACGGAGCGCGCCGGCAGCGGCGTCGTGATCAGGGAAGGGCTGGTCCTCACCATCGGCTATCTGATCACCGAGGCCGACCGGCTGTGGCTCAGGACTTCCGACGGACGTGTCGTTCAGGGCCATGCGCTGGCCTATGACCAGGAGACGGGCTTCGGGCTCGTCCAGGCGCTCGGCCGGCTCGACTTGCCGGCGCTCGATCTCGGCCGCGCCAGCGAGGTCCGCCTCGGCGATGCGGTGGTGCTGGCCGGCGGCGAGGCCGGGCAATATGTCCGCGCCAGCGTCGTCGCCAAGCAGGAATTCGCCGGCTACTGGGAATATCTGCTCGACGAGGCGCTGTTCACCTCGCCGCCGCATCCCGTCTGGGGCGGCGCCGGGCTCATTTCCGAGGATGGGCGGCTGATCGGCATCGGCTCGCTGCTGGTGCAGCAGATGACGGAGGAGGGCGAGACGCGCGACGCCAACATGATCGTGCCCATCGACCTCCTGCCGCCGATCCTCGACGATCTCCTCTCCTATGGCCAGGTCAGGCGCCCGGCGCGGCCCTGGCTCGGCATGTTCTCGGCCGACAGCGAGGATGGCGTCGCCGTCGTCAGCCTCGCCGAGGGCGGCCCCGCCGCGCTTGCCGGCATCAGGCCCGGCGACCAGATCGAAGCGGTGGGCGGCCAGGCCGTCGGCACGCTGGCGCAGTTCTATCGCGCGCTGTGGAGCCTCGGCCCGGCGGGAATCGAGATCACGCTCGATATCCGCCGCGACGGCCGCGAGCGCACGATCCGCATCGCCTCGGCCGATCGCGCCGACTTCCTCAAGAAACCGCGCCTGCATTGAGAGTCTTCAGCGGCGCGGATAGCGGCCAAATTCTCACAGTCCGCGAATAAATGCTGCGCCGCACATCTTCTCCTGCGAAGAGCCGGGTTCAGCGGAAGTCTTAACGCCGTCCTAATATTGACGTCGGAGTTGCACCTGCCCTAGAACGCTCCACAAGGGTGCGCGCCTCGGGGGAGTGCGGGATGTCCTATAGCGGCGCTTATCGCGTCAACGAGCCGAAAGTCGTCAGCGAAACGCTGGACGGCGAGACGATTGCGATCGATCTCGAAAGCGGCAGTTATTTCAGCATGAATCCGGCGGCTTCGGTCGTCTGGAACCTGATCCTCGACGGGCATCCGGCCGCCGCCTTCCCGGCCGTCGTCGCTGCGCGCTTCGATGTTGCGCCCGAGGATGCCGCCGGCGATATCGAGCGCTTCGTCGAGAGCCTCGTGCGCGACCGTCTGGTCGTCGCCGCGGAGCCGAGGGCCGTGGCGGCGCCCGTGATCGCGGCACAGGGGCGGGCTCCGTATGAGGCGCCGTCGGTCGAGCGCTTCGACGACATGCAGGAACTGCTGCTCGCCGACCCGATCCATGACGTGACGCTCGCCGGCTGGCCTCATCTGCCTCCGACCTAGGAGAACGCCCTGATCTCCGTCATCGTCCCGGTCTACAACGGCGCCTCCTTCATCGCCGAGGCGATCGGGTCGATCCTGGCGCAGGCCGGCGGACATGAACGGGAAATCATCGTCGTCGACGATTGCAGCACGGACGAGACGGTTGCCGTCGTCGAGCGCTTCGGCGATCCGGTCCGTCTCATCCGGCGCCAGATGAATGCCGGTTCGGCCGTGGCGCGCAACGACGCCCTGGCGGCGGCGCGCGGCGACATCATCGGCTTCCTCGATGCCGATGATCTCTGGACGGACCGCCATCTTGCGAGCCTTCTTCCCATGCTCGCCGACCCCGCGCTCGACTGCGCCCGCGGCTGGACGCGCATGACGGCGCTCGCCGATCCCGGCATCGATCTCGGCGAGAGCTATCAGCCGATCCTGCTCGGCGCCGGCCTCTACCGGCGGTCGGTCTTCGATCGCGTCGGCGGCTTCGAACCGGTGCTGCGCGCCGGCGAGGATCTCGACATGGCGGCGCGCATCGGCGAGGCCGGGGTGAGGATCGCCGTCACCACCGAGATCGTCCTCGTCTATCGCCGGCACGACCGTTCCGCCGTGGCAAAGGCGGGCGCCGTGCAGCGGGGACAGTTCGACGCGATCCGCAGCCGCCTTCGTCGCGGAGGCCACGCATGAGCGGGATGGCCGATCCGGGTGTCGCCATGCGCGGAGGGCTCCGCCGGCGCTTCGTGGAGCGGATCGTCGAGCCGGCGGTCGTGCTCGCCGAGGAGCGGTCGGGCAGGGTGGTGCGCTGCTATGCGCTGGCGGGCAGCATCGTGCGGGTGACCTTTGCCGGCGCGCCGCTGGCCGAACGCCTCGGCCGCGCTTTTGCACATGCGCTGCTGCCCGATCATCAGGGTTCGGTCGATCTCGACGTTCATGTCTGGGACTCGGCGTCGAACGGGCTGCCGCCGCCGGCGCATATGCTGCCCGAGACCGAGGCGGACGGGCTCGTCGCCGCCGACGAGCCGGGGCTGCTGGCGGGTTTCGTCAGCAAGGAAGACACGCTCAACCTCATCGATTTCGAGCGCGCGCAGGCCTATTTCTGGCTGTCCTCGCTCGAGGCGGTTCCCGGCTGGGTGACGGCGGCGCCGCTTCGGCGCATCCTGCAATGGTTCTTCGCGCCTCGCGACGTGCATCTCATGCATGGCGCGGCGGTCGGCCGGCGCGAGCGCGCGCTGCTCATCACGGCGCGCGGAGGCTCCGGCAAGTCGACCACCGCGCTGGCGGCGGCCGCCGCCGGGCTCGGCTATCTCGCCGACGACTATGTCGCCGTGCGCAACGGTGCGCCGCCCGAGGCACATTGCCTCTTCAACTCGGCGAAGCTCACCGATGCGAGCCTCGCGATGCTGCCGAACTATGGCCGCTTCATCCGCGAGCGCGATGTCGGCGAACGCCTCAAATCGGTGATCTTCATGGCCGAGGCGATGCCAGAGCGGCTGCTATCCTCCGCGCCGCTTGTCGGCATCGCGGTGCCGGTGATCAATCGCAGCGAGCGGACCTTCCTGGAGCCCGCCGATGCCAAGGCGGCGTTCCTGGCCCTGGCGCCGAGTTCGCTGCTGCATGTCTCGCTCAGCGGCGGGTCCGAACTGATGCGCGCGCTCCGCACGCTGGTCGCCTCGCTTCCCTGCTATCGGTTGATGCTCGGCCGCGATCCGGCCGAGATCGCCGATGCGCTCGCCGCCTTCATCGACAGGGGGCCGGATTGAGCGACGCCGATGCTCTGAGGCCGCTCATCCCCTATTTCTCCGGCCAGAAGCTGCGCGCGACGGGCGTCGTGCTTTTGATCGTCGTTCAGGCGCTCGCGGTTCTGCCGATCGCCTGGCTGATCCAGCATGTCTTCGACCATACGCTGGCGGCCGGCGATCGGGCCGGCCTCGTGCTGGCGCTCGGCGCCGTGCTCGCGCTCTTTTCGCTGAATGCGCTCGCGACGATCCCGCCATGTCGCCCTCGGCATCATCAAGCCAGGTATCCGCAGGATGCGCTCGGATGCCGCCCGCAATCTCGTCGCCCGCGAGCCTGCCTTTTTCGCGACGGCCGATATCGACGAGCTGCAGACTGCCATGGTGAGGAGCAGCGAGCGCGTCGACTGGCTGGTGACGGCGCTGTTCACGCAGATCTTTCCGGCGCTCGTGGTTTCGGCCGGATTGTCCGCAGTCCTCCTCGCGCTCAATCCGCTGCTGTTCCTGGCGACGGCATCGGCCATGGCGGCCGGTTATGGCATCACCCGTCTCTTCCGCGCCCATATGCGCCGCCATGTCGATCGCTTCCACAGCGATTACGACCGCTATGGCAAGGTGGTGGCCTTCCTGTTCCGTTTCAGCGAGCTGATCCGCGTCCAGGCGGCCGAGTCGGCGGCGCTCGACCGCGTCCATGGCGCCGCCGAGGCGATGCGGAGTTCCGGCCATCGCCTCTCCTGGATGGGCACGGCACATACCGTCCTCCAGAACTACGTTCTCTCGATCGGCATCGTCCTGGTCCTGCTCATCGGCGGGCTGCAGGTGCTGGGTGGTGAGGTCAGCATCGGCGGCCTGCTCTCCTTCTATGTCTGCCTCAACATCCTCTCCGCGCAGACGCGGATCGTGACCGGGGCACTGCCGATCATCAGCGAAGGCATCGCCAGCGCCGAGGCGCTCGCGCCCTATCTCGCCGCGCCGCCCTCGGCCGCGACCGGCGAGAATTTCGAGGGTCTCCGCGAGGCGCTGGAGCTTTCCGGCGCCACCGTCGCGATGGGGGACGCGACGGTGATCCGGGACGGTGGGCTCCGCCTCGGCAAGGGCGAGATCGTCGGCCTTTTCGGCGCATCGGGCTCGGGCAAGACGACGCTCATCGGCGCGCTGCTCGGCCTGCACCCGCTCGGCGGCGGAGAGCTGACGGTCGACGGCCGCCCGATCGAGAGCTTCGACCTCGCGAGCTATCGCCGCCGCGTCGGCGTGCTGTCGCAATCGATGCTGCTCTTCCCGGGCACGATCCGCGAGAACCTGACCTTCGGGCTCGGCGAGGTTCCGGACGGCGCCCTCGACGAGGCCTGCCGGCAGGCCGAAATACACCATCTCGTGGCCTCGTTGCCCGAGGGCTACGACACGGTGATCGGCGAGCGCGGCATGCGCCTTTCGGGCGGACAGGCGCAGCGCATCGCGCTGGCCCGCGCCTTCCTGCGCGTGCCGGACATCCTGCTGCTCGACGAACCCGACAACCATCTCGACGATGCGACCGTGGCGGCGATCCTCGGCGGCATTCGCGCGCGCGGGACGACGACGCTGCTCGCCAGCCACAATCGCGGCCTTGCCGGTCTGCTCGACCGGGTCTATGAGGTTGATCGGGGGATCATCATGCAATCTGAGGGCGCAGACGCGGCGGCCGACGCCTATCCGCTGGTGAGCGTCGTGATGCCGGCCTTCAATGCCGAGCGCTACATCGCCGAGGCGATCGCGAGCGTGCTTGGCCAGACCTATCCCCGCCTCGAACTCATCGTCGTCAATGACGGCTCGACCGATCGCACGCGCGATATCGTCCGTTCTTTCGGCGACCGGCTGCTGGCGATCGACAGTCCCGTCAATCGGGGCATCGGCGATGCCCGCAACCGCGGGCTCACGGTGGCCAAGGGCAACTTCATCGCCTTGATGGATGCCGACGACATCTGGACGGCCGACAAGATCGAGCACCAGATGCGCGCCTTCGACGAGGAGCCCGGCCTCGGCCTCTCCTTCACGCAGATGCAGTGCTTCGTCAGTCCGGAGCTCCCCGAGGAGGTCAGGCAGCGGAGGGCCTGCCCGACCGAGCCGCAAGCGGGAATCGTCGCGGCGACGGCGCTCGTCCGCCGCGCGGTCGTGGAGCGGGTGGGGCCATTCGACACGGCGCTCAAGGTCGGAGAATTCATCGACTGGTTCTCGCGTGCCAAGGACGCGGGCTTTACCTGGCGGCTCGAACCGGGCGTTCATCTGAAGCGCCGCATCCATGACAGCAATACGGGCGTCACCGAGCGCGCCAGCTATGTCGACTATGTCCGCGTCGCGCGACGCGCGCTGAAGAGACGCGAGGCGGCGAGCGCCGATGACGCGGGCTAGCCTCTATCCCGAGAGCTTCCCGGATGCGACCGAGGAGGCGTTCCTCCGCCTCGTGCTTGCGCCCGATCCCGAGTTCCGTGCGCGCTGGGACGCGTGGAGGAAGGTCACCGTCTTCGACGATATTCCCTTCGCCGTGCTGCGCGCGCTGCCGATGCTGCATCTCAGGCTCGCGGCGCTCTCGATCGAGGATGGCGAGATCACCGGGCGCATCCGCGGCGCCTACCGGCAGGCCTGGTTCCGCAACCAGCTGTTGCTCGACCGGACGGCGGCGATCGTCGCCGATTTCGCGGCGGCTGGCATCCCGGTCATGCTGCTCAAGGGCGTCGCGATGATGACCGACGTGTTTCCGAGCGCCGGCGCGCGGATGACGGACGACGCCGACCTCCTGCTGCGGGAGGCGCATGTCGAGACCGCCGTGGCGAGGCTCAGAAAGGCGGGCTGGCATCAGGTGGGGCTCGCGCTCTCGGATTCGGTCGACTTCACGGGCGCGCATACGGCGCTCAGCCACGCGGCGACCTTCGAGATTCCCGACAGGGCAAAGCTCGACCTGCACTGGCAGGCCTTCTACAACGCCGCCGAACTGCATCCGCTGCGCCTCCTGATGCTGCGCAAGCCGCCGGCACAGACGGCGCTGACCGAGGCGCAATGGTCGCGGGCCCGTTCCGGCCATATCAAGGGCGTGCCGGTGCTGCTGCAATCCTTCGAGGACATGCTGCTGCACACCATGGTGCATGGCGCGCGCGCCAATCACCACCGACCGTTCCGCTGGGTGCTCGACGCCGCGGCGATCATCGGGACTGGACAAGTCGATTTCGGCCGTTTCGCAGCCATCGCGGCGGCGACGCCCTATGCGATCCATGCCCGCATCGCCTGCCGCTATCTCTCGGAGCGCATGGGCTTGCCGGTCCCGGCCGGTGCCCTCGCCGTGCTCGACGCCGTTCCGGTCAGCGGGCGCACGGTGCGCCTCTACTATGCCGACGGGCGGCTGCGGCCGCCGGCGCTGCTCGGGAGCCTGCCATCCATCTGGTATGTCTATTGGAAGGCGCATGCCCGCGGCAGCTTCGCCGGTCGTCTCCGGCGCTTTCCGGACTATCTCCGGCGCCAGTGGGCGCTGCCGCCGGAAGCGGGGCTCGCACGGTTCGCCATCGCCCGCTATCGCGCCCGCCTGCCGGGCCGGCTGAGGCGCGCGGTCGGGCGGTAGCTCGGCACGACGCGGCACCACCGGGGCGCCGCGTCGGATCTCAAAGCGTGGCTCAGCCTTCCTTCGCCATCGACTTCTTGAAATGCGGTAGATGCTTCTGCTGCGCTTCCAGCATCAGTTCGCGATACTGGCCATAGATGATGTCGGTGTCGTGCAGCGTCACGCCGGCGATGGTCGGCGAGGCGAAGACCGGCAGCTCGATGCCGCGATCGGCCAGCTTCTGCGCGCTCTCGGCGAGCAGCTCGTGCATCATGATCATGGCGAGGACGGTCGAGGACCCGGCGACCGGGCGGCTCCAGCCCTTGATCGGCACGATGGCGTCCTCGATCGGCGCGCCGGTGTCGATGACGATGTCCGCCGCATGCGGCAGGCGCTTGCCCGAGGAGTGCGAGGCCGGCTTGTCCATGTTCGACTTGGCGGTGATGGCGATGACCGTCAGCCCGCGCTTCTTGGCATAGAGGGCGGCCTCGATGCCGGAGGCGTTGCTGCCGGAATGGCCGAACACGATCAGCGTGTCGCCGGCGTTGAGCGGCTGGTGGTCGAGGAACTTGTCGGCATAATTCTCGGTGCGCTCCAGCCAGAGCAGTTCGCGCACGCCGCCCGGGCCGAGGACGTTGTGCCACATCACGCGCGGGTCGGTCAGCGGGTTGAAGCCGAGATAGGAGCCGTAGCGCGGATAGGTCTCCTGCACCGGCAGCACCGAGTGGCCCGAGCCGTAAAGATGCACAAGGCCGCGATTGGCCAGCGTCTCGCAAACGGCGGAGGAGGCCTTGGCGAAGGCCTCGGCATTGGCCGCGGCGGCCTCTTCCGCGATCTTCACGAGGCGGCTGATATAGAGCGTGGACATGGGAAGCCCTTCTTCTTTCGGTGGGGTTGAGGGTCAGATGTGGAGGGTGGAGCGGATCTCGTAGCGATCCGCCCGCATGGTCGAGATTGCGTATTCGAACGGTCCGCCGCGGTCATAGGCGATGCGCTCGACCTCGAAGGCCGGCGTGCCCGGCGCCTGCTGGATGAGCTCGGCATCCGCCTCGGCGACGCGGCCCACGCGGTAGACTTCCTTCGCCTTCACCGGCGTGATGCCGCAATGCTCCTTGAGCCAGGTGTAGAGCGACTGCACCTCGTGCGCGGCCTCGAAGAGGCCCGGAACCCGCGCCTCGGGGAGATGCGCCGTCTGGATGCCGATCGGCAGGCCGTTGCCGAGCCGCAGGCGGCGGAGCTGCACGACCGTGTCGCCCGCGGCGATCTCCAGCGCGTCGGCCACCTCCTGATCCGCCGCGATGAGCCGCGCCTCGAGAAGGCGAGTGCCCGGCGACAGCGCCAGCGTCTTCATCTCCTCGGTGAAGGAGGTGAGGCCGCGCACGCCTGCCACCATGGTGGCGGCGCGCACGAAGGTGCCGCGGCCATGCTCGCGGCGGAGGAACCCGGCCTCTTCCAGATTGCGCAGCGCGTGGCGGACGGTGATGCGCGAGATGCCGAGCAGCTCGCAGAGCCGGTCCTCGTTGGGGATCTGCATCCCCGCCGTCCATTCGCCGCGCTCGATGAGACCGCGCAGCGCCGTCTCGGCCTGGTGCCAGAGCGGTTCGGGGCGGCGGCGATCGGGCTTTTCCAGCGTCACGATGTCAGTCATGCCAAGCTTCTCCAGTCGCTGCCCGCCGCGCCGGCAAAGGCCGCACCGACGAGGCCCGCCGAGGATCCGAAATGGGCGGCCCGCAGCGGCACGCCGCGGAGGTGCGGCGGCAGCTGCCGGTCGAGCGCCCTCTGGACCTTCGGCCCCAGCATGTCGAGGGCGCGGGCGACGCCGCCGGCGAGGATGATGACCGCCGGGTCGAGCAGCCCCACCGCGCCGGCCAGCGCGGTGCCGAGCGCTGCGGCCGGCGCATCGAGCGCGGCAAGGGCCCGGGCGTCGCCCGCGCGGGCCGCCGCGATCAGATTTTCTCCGCCGTCGAGGCCGATCGCCTTCGCGGTCGCGTCGAGCGCCCGTCCGGAAGCCTGGCGCTCCAGCCAGCCCGAGACATCCTCGCCGGGATCATCGAGATCGGCGGCGGCCCAGCCGAAGGAACAGGCGCCGCCGCCCGATCCGGCGACGATGCGGCCGCCGGCGAGCACCGCCGAGCCGATGCCGGTTCCGATCGCGACGAGGAGCGCATCGCCGGCCCCGATCGCGACGCCGGCCTTCGCCTCGGCGAGCAGCGCGAGTTGCGCGTCATTGCCGAGCCCGACCGAGACGCCGGGCAGCGCCGCCGAAAGATCGAGCCCGTCGAGCCAGGGCAGGTTGGGTACCCAGCGGCAGAGCGAGCCGCGCGCGAGCCCCGGCACCCCGATCCCGAGCCGGCTGGCGCCCGATGCCGCAAGCAGCCGCTCGAGAAGCGCAAGGAAGGACGCCCGGTCGCGCGGCGCCGGACCGTTCTCGAGCGGCGCAACCAGCTCCGGATCGGCCGCAAAGGCCGTCGCCGCGCGATAATGCGTACCGCCGAGATCGATGGCGAGGATATGGCTCATCCCTTCACCCCCGATGCGACGACGCTGTCGACGAAGAAGCGCTGCAGGAAGATGAAGAGGACGACCGGCGGCAGGACGGCGAGCGTGCTGCCGGCCATCACGAGGCCGGTGTTCATGGCGCCCCGGTTGTAGGAAAGAAGGCGCGAGAGCGAGATCACGATCGGATAGGCGTCGGTATTGCCCTGCAGGACCGTGAGCGGCCAGAGATAGCTGTTCCAGTGATAGACGAAGGCGAACAGCGTCAGCGCCGCGATCGCCGGCAGGACCGAGGGCGCGACGATCTGGAAGACGATCCTGAGTTCCGAGGCGCCGTCGATGCGCGCCGCCTCGATGAGATCGTCCGGCACGCCACGGATGAACTGGCGCATCAGGAAGATGCCGAAGGCATTGGCGAGGTTCGGCACCACGACGCCGGCGAGCGAGGCGTTGAGGCCGAGAGTGACGACGATCCGGTAGAGCGGGATCAGCGTCACGATCGGCGGCAGGAACATGGTGGCGATCAGCACCGCGAAAAGCGTGTCGCGATGCTTGAAGCGGTATTTCGCGAAGCCGTAGCCGGCCATCAGGCTGGTGACGATGATCGCCGCCGTCGTCAGCGTCGCGATGAGCGCCGAGTTCACGATCGAACGCCCGAGGCTGATCACGCCGGCGACCTGGGCATAGGCGTCGAGGCTCGGCGAGGCCGGCAGCCATACGGGCGGCACCTGCATCGTCTCCTGCGGCGTCTTCAGGCTCGTGAGCAGCATCCAGGCGAGCGGGAAGGCGCTCGCGACGGCGATGGCGATGATGAGGAGCGTCAGCGCGGCGGCGCCGGGCGTAAAGCTTCGCGAGGGACGGGGGAGGGCGTTTGCCGTGCTCATGTGGTGCGCGCCTCCCGCGCCTTGGCGAAGGCGAACAGGGCGCCGACGGCGACCGCGAGCGAGATCATCAGCGTCACCGCCATGGCCGAGCCGAGGCCGCCCTGCGCGCGTTCGATGCCGACGCGGCGGATGTGATAGGTGAGGACATTAGTGGAATTGATCGGGCCGCCCTGGGTGATGAGCGCCACCGGCTCGAACACCTGCACCGCATTGATGACCGCGATCACCGCGGAGAACAGCAGCGTGTTGCCGAGCAGCGGCAGCGTCACGAAGAGGAAGCGCTGGATCGCGTTGGCGCCGTCGATCCGCGCCGCCTCATGCAGCGAGCCGGGGATCTGCGTCAGGCCTGCGACGACGAGCACGGTGAAATAGCCGACCTGCTGCCAGACATTGAGCAGGACGATCGAGAAGAGGGCGGTCTTCGGCGAAGAGAGCCAGGTCTGCGGCGGAATGCCGATCCAGCCGATGATCTGGTTGATCGGGCCTTCGGTCGGCGAATAGAGCTTCGAGAAGACGAGCGCCACCGCGATCATCGGCACCATGTAGCTGGAGAAGAGCACCGTTCTCAGCAGGATGCCGCCCGGCGCCAGCTTCTGGTGGACGAGGAGCCCGAACAGCACCGAAAGCGGCAGGATCAGGACGACGGAACCGAGCGTGTAGAGCGCGGTATTGGCCAGCGCCGCCTTGAAATCGCGGCCGACCGAGCTCTGCGAAAAGATGTCGAAGAAATTGGCGAGGCCGACATAGCGGGCGGTCTCGAAGCCGGTCTGCGTCGACCAGGCGGTGAAGGCGAGTACGACGGTCAGGACCATCGGCGCCAGCACGAACACCGTGATCAGCCCCGTCGCCGGCGCGAGCATGGTGATGGTCGATCGGAGGGACTGGCTGTGCATGTCGGGTCGAAACCGGTGTCGCTTGATCGCGGGTAATGCCTGGAGCGGGCGCGCTCGCTTTACCTCTCCCATGGGGAGAGGTCGGACCGAAGGTCCGGGTGAGGGGCGCGGGTTCTCCGGAGAGGCCGTAACCCCTCACCCGCCGGCTTCGCCGTCGACCTCTCCCTCAGGGAGAGGTGAAAGGCGCACTTCCGGGGGAGGAGAGGCGGCCGCGCTGCCGGTCCCGCATGTGAACCGGCAGCGCGGCGCAGGTCACTGCGCGGCGCGGCCGAGGATCTCGACGGCGTCGGACTGGGCGGTCTTCTGCGCGTCGGCAGCGGAAAGCTGGCCGAACTGCACGGCTTCCAGCGTCTTCTGCAGCGCCTCGGAGAATTCCTGGCCGCCGAGCACGACCGGGAACGGCTTCGCGTCGGCGAGCGTCTCGGTATAGCCCTTGAGGAACGGATCGGAGGCGAGGCGGTCGGCGAAGGCGGCGCCGTCGGAGGTGCGCGAGGGCAGGATGCCCATCGACATCAGGATGTCACCCATCGCCGAGGCGCCGTTCGCGCCCGAAGTCGGGCCGTTCAGCCACGCGAGGAAGTCCCAGGCCGCCTTCTGCTCCTCGGCCGAAGCCTTGGCGTTGACGACGGTCATCCAGGAATAGGAGATCGAGCGCGCCTTGTCGCCCGAGGGGCCGACCGGGATCGGCGCCGTGGCGATGTCGGCGAACTTGTCGCCCATGCCGGCCTTCAGCGCCGATTCCCACCAGTTCGCCATGATGATC
>ERZ778027.3643-NODE-3643-length-14901-cov-3.251516_pt1 | contig 14901 bp, 16 predicted proteins | sample MGYA00375757_ERZ778027 | MGnify/ENA primary metagenome ERZ778027 (study PRJEB29350, sample SAMN05389817) | bioreactor metagenome | isolation source: Ammonium sulfate bioreactor | place: South Africa: University of Cape Town | collected 2014-02-18 ... | reverse complement strand
TGGCGATGGCCAAGTACGAGAAGGGCCAGATCGTCAAGGCCAAGGTGCTCGACGTGGACGTGGAGAAGGAGCGCATCAGCCTCGGCATCAAGCAGCTGGCCGATGACCCCGCCGCCTCGGTCCTGGACCGCGTGCACAAGGGCGACATCGTCACCTGCGTGGTCACCGCGGTGCAGTCCAACGGCATCGAGGTCAAGGTGGACGACGTGCTCACCGGCTTCATCCGCCGCGCCGAGCTGGCCCGCGACAAGTCCGACCAGCGCCCCGAGCGCTTCGCCGCCGGCGAGAAGGTCGATGCCCGCATCACCGCGGTGGACCGCGCCGCCCGCAAGCTGGCGCTGACCATCAAGGGCAAGGAGATCGAGGAGGACAAGCAGGCGATCGCCGAGTTCGGCACGTCCGACAGCGGCGCCTCGCTGGGCGACATCCTGGGTGCCGCGATCCGTCGCCGCAACCAGCAGCTGCCGGAGTAACATCCGCGGCTGGCCGGCCGAAGAAGCCGGCAAACCGATCTGCTTCTGGACAGGCGGCGCCCCAAGCGCCGCCTGTTCTGTTTTCGGCTGGCCAGGGCCGTGGGCGCCGGACAACACGATATCGTGAGGAACCCACCGGGTGCGTTCGCCGCCATGCCGGTCGCGGCCTGGACCGCAGCCCGACGGGCCGCTGAGGGGCGTGTTGAAAACTGTTCTCTCTCAATGGCTTACGCTTGACGGAGCGCGGGCGCTCTGGCAGCCTGTGGCGACAGCCGAATAGCACCGCCGTCCGCATCGCGGGCGCAAGGCAACCCGGGGGACCTGAGCGATGACGAAATCAGAGCTGATCGCGGAACTCTCCGCCGCCAATCCGCATCTTCTGAGCCGCGACGTGGAGTTGATCGTCGCCACCATCTTCACCGAAATCACCGCCGCCCTGGCGCGTGGGGAGCGGGTGGAGTTGCGCGGCTTCGGCGCCTTCACGGTCAAGCGCCGCGACGCCCGCACCGGCCGCAACCCGCGCACCGGCGAGGCGGTGCCGGTGGACGAGAAGGCGGTGCCGTTCTTCAAGGCCGGCAAGGAGTTGCGTGAGCGCGTCAACCACGGCAAGCGCACCGGCGAGGCCGGCTGACCCGCATGCGCCTGATCATCGCCGCCCCCTTCCTGCTGCTGCTGGTGCTGTTCGCGCTGTCGAACACGCAGACCGTGCAGGTGGGGCTGTGGCCCACCGGCTGGTCGGCGACGTTGCCGCTGTCGATCGCCATCCTGACCGCGATGGCGATCGCCTTCCTGATGGGCGCGCTGATCCTGTGGGTCTCCACCCTGGCCGCCATCCACCGCGCGCGCCGCGCCGAGCACAACGCGCGGCAATTGGAGACGCAGGTGCAGGGCCTGAAGGCGCTGCTCGACCAGCGGCCGAAATTGCCGCCGCCGGGGTAGGAAGTCTTCTTTTTGTGAACAAAAAGAAGCAAAAAAACGTCATTCGCTAGGCCGCTACGCCTCCTCTGTCCCCCCCGCACCAAAACGGATAAAAGTTTTTTGGTTCTTTTTTCCAAAAAAGAACCCCTTGCTTCCATCCTTCCGGGTCCCCCGCATGCCCACCGGTCTGATCGCCGCCATCGACACCACCGACCCGCAGCGCGCCCGCGCCCTGGCCAGCGCCATCGCGCCGCATTGCGGCATGCTGAAACTGGGGCTGGAGTTCTTCCTGGCCAATGGCGGCGCCGGGGTGCGGCTGATCGACGACCTGCCGGTGTTCCTGGACCTCAAGCTGCACGACATTCCCAACACCGTGGCCGGCGGCGTGCGCGCCGTGCTGCCGCTGGCCCCGCGCCTGCTGACCCTGCATGCCGCCGGCGGCGCCGCGATGATCGCCGCCGCCCGCAAGGCCGCCGAGACGGCCGGCCCCGCCCGCCCGCTGCTGCTCGCCGTCACCGTGCTGACCAGCCTGGACGCCGAGGCCCTGCACGCCACCGGGGTGGCCGGCGGCCCGCGCCAGCAGGTGCTGCGGCTGGCCCGCCTCGCGCTGGACCACGGCGCCGATGGCCTGGTGTGCAGCGCGCACGAGGTCGCCATGCTGCGCGACGCGCTGGGCGCCGGCCCGCTGCTGGTCGTCCCCGGCATCCGCCCGGCCGGTGCCGCGATCGGCGACCAGGCCCGCACCATGACCCCGCGCGACGCCGCCCGTGCCGGCGCGGACTGGCTGGTGGTCGGCCGCGCCATCGCCGCCGCCGCCGGCCCCGCCGCCGCCGCCGCCGCCATTGCCGCCGAGATCGAAGGCTAGCCATGACGCGCACCAAGATCTGCGGCCTGAACGACCCGGAAGGGTTCGACGCCGCCGTGCAGGCGGGTGCCGACTGGATTGGCCTCAACTTTTTCCCCGCCTCCCCCCGCTACGTCACCCCCTCCCAGGCCGCCGTGTTGGCCGCTCGCGCGCCAGACGGCCCGGCGCGCGTCGGCCTGTTCGTCTCGCCCACCGAGGCCGACATCCAGGCGGTGCTCGACGTGCTGCGGCTGGACGTGTTGCAGCTCTACACCGACGCCGCCCGCGCCGCCTTCCTGCGCGCCCGCTTCGGCCTGCCGGTGTGGCGCCCGGTCGGCGTCTCCACCGCCGCCGACGTGCCGCGGGACAGCGGCGGCGCCGACGCTCTGCTGATCGAGGCCAAACCGCCGCCGGGCGCCATCCGCCCCGGCGGCAATGCCACCCGGTTCGACTGGCCGCTGCTGGCCGGCTGGTCCGCTCCCTGCCCCTGGCTGCTGGCCGGCGGGCTGGACCCTGACAACGTCGCCGAGGCCATCCGCGCCACCGGGGCGCCCGCAGTGGACGTTTCCTCCGGCGTGGAACGCAGCAGGGGCGTGAAAGACCCCGACCTGATCCGCGCCTTCATAGCCGCCGTTCGCGCCGCCACATGAAAAGTGAACAAAAGTTTTTTGGTTCTTTTTTTCAAAAAAGGACAAGCCTTCTTTGTTTGAAAACAAAGAAGCAAAAAAACTTTATTCGCTTTCCTTGCCTCTGGGTCGGTTGTCGTGGCGCCTGAACTGGCGACGCCGGCCGATATCGGGGAACTCGCGGCGGCGCATGCGCGCGCCTGGCGCGAGACCTATCCCGGCATCGTCCCCGACGATGTCCTGGCCAACCTGAACCCGGCCGAACGCGCCATCACCTGGCGCGGCGTGCTGGCGCGCGGCGGGCGCATCCGGCTGGTGCGGCGCGATGGCGCCGTGGTCGGCTTCGGCGCCACCGGCCCACAGCGCGAGCCGGCGCTGATGCCCTATCCCGGCGAGTTCTACGCCATCTACCTGCTGCGCCACGCCCAGGGGCAGGGCCTCGGCCGCGCCCTGATGGCGGCGATGGCGGCCGACCTGCTGGACCAGGGGATGGCCGCCGCCAATCTGTGGGTGCTGGAGGGCAACCCCGCCGCCACCGCCTTCTACACCGCCCTCGGCGGCCGCCCGGTGCACAGCCGCACCTTCACCGAAGGTGCGTGGCGCGGCCGCGACACCGCCTTCGCTTGGGACGACCTCTCCCGCCTGCTGGCCGCGCTGCCCGGCCATGCCGCCTCCGCCGGGGACAGCCCGCACCGGCCGGGTTAGGGTCGCGCCTTCGTATCGCGGGCCGAGGCTGCATGGCGCTTTCCACCTCCACGCGGCAGCGTGTGCTGTTCGCGATCCTCTGCGTGGTGTGGGGCACCACATGGCTGGCCATGAAGGCCGGCGTGGCGGTGGTGCCGCCCGGCATCTTCTCCGGCCTGCGCTGGACCCTCGCCGGCGCGGCGCTGCTGGCCTTCCGGGCCGCCCGCCGCCAGCCGGTGCTGGTCTCCCTGCTGGTGGCCGGGCGCATCTTCTGGCTGGCCGTGCTGATGATCGCCTTCAATGCGGTGATCATGCTCTACGGCCTGCGCTACATCGGCAGCGGCCTGGCCGCGGTGATCAGCTCGGCCCTAACCCCGATCGCCCTGCTCGGCTTCGCGGTGGCCATGGGGCAGGAGCGGTTCAACCGCCGCCACATCTACGCGCTGGCCCTCGGCATCGCCGGTATCCTGCTGCTGTTCGGCCCGCAGGCGCTGGCCGGCAAGCTCGACACGGCGGAACTGCTCGGCGCCGCCGGGGTGATCATCGGCAACCTCAGCTACTGCTTCGCCTCGGTGGTGGCCCGCCCGATGATGCGCACCCTGCCGCCGGCGCAGATGGTGGGGCTGACCAACCTGATGGGGGGGCTGGTGCTGCTGGCCGGCTCGCTGGCGTTCGAGCCGGGGGCCTGGCAGGCCATGCGGCTGGACTGGGGGGTGGTGCCCTGGGCCGCCTGGTGGTTCCTGGTGCTGGCCGGCTCGCTGGGGGCGACGGTGATCTATTTTTTCCTGGTGCGCGACTGGGGCGCCAGCCGCACCGGCACCTATGCCTTCATCTCGCCGGTGATCGCCGTGCTGCTCGGCATCGCGGTGTTCGGCGAGCGGGTGCATCTGGCCGACGCCGCCGGCATGGCGCTGATGCTGGTCGCCGCCGGCATCGTGCTGCGCAAATAGCTACCGTCCGCCGCGAAACCCCGGCAGCATCCGCTGCAACACGCCGTCGCGCCACACGTAGTGGTGGAACAGCGCCGCCGCCGCGTGCAGCCCCGCCACGATCAGGATCGCGTTGGCCGCCAGTTCGTGCAGCCCGCCCACGGTGCGGCGCAGCGTGCGGTTGCCGGGGTCGAAGGCCGGGATGCGGAACAGGCCGAACACCTCGTCGCCGCGCACCCAGGAATTGGCCAGCCCCAGCATCACTTCGCCGATCATCAGCGCGTACAGCGCCCAGTGCGCCGCCTGCCCGGCCAGGTGCAGCAGCCCGGTATCGGCCGGCGGCAGCACCCGCCCGCCAGTGTGCCGCCAGCCGATGCGCGCCAGCAGCACCAGGCCGAAGCCCACCCCCATGGCGATGTGCAGCGAGCGCATGGTGGACCGCCCGGCATCGGGCGGAAACCAGTCGATCACCTGCGCGCTCAGCCAGATCAGCGCGATCAGCGCCGCACTCAGCCAGTGCAGCGCGATGGTGCCGCGGTCATAGGTGTCCGTGCGTGCCGACATCATGAATTCCCGATCAGGATGCCGGTGGCGAACACCAGCACGCCGCCCAGCCCCACCTGCATCGCCGCCGACAGCGGCGGCGTGTCCATGTATTTCCAGCGGATCCACGAGATCACCGCCAGCTCCGCCAGCACCACCAGCACGGCCAGGATAGTCGCGGTGAAGAAATCCGGGATCAGGTAGGGCAGCGTGTGGCCGATGCCGCCCAGCGTGGTCATCCCCCCGCAGATGGCGCCGCGAATCCACGGCGCGCCCCGCCCGGTCAGGCTGCCATTGTCCGACAGCGCCTCGGCGAAGCCCATCGAGATGCCGGCGCCGATCGAGGCGGCCATGCCCACCAGGAAGGCGTCCCACGAATTGCCGGTGGCGAAGGCGGCCGCGAACACCGGCGCCAGGGTGGAGACCGAGCCATCCATCAGCCCGGCCAGCCCGGGCTGGATGAAGCGCAGCACGAACACCCGCCGCGCCGCCTCGTCCTCCTCGGCGCGCACGTTCTCGGGCAGGTTCTCGGCCATCAGCCGGTCGGCGATGTGCTCGTGCGCCACTTCCGCCTCGGCCAGGTCGCCCAGCAGCTTGCGGATCGAGGCATCGGTGCTGCGCCCGGCCGCGGTGCGGTAGAAGCGCGCCGCCTCCAGCTCCATGGTGGAGGCCGCGCCGCGCACCGCGTCCAGCCGCAGCGGCAGCAATTGCCACACCGCCTTGGGGGTGATGAAGCCGCGCACGTCCTGGCGGCGCACCAGCGGGATGTGCTCGCCGAATTTCTCGCGGTACAGGTCGATCAGCCAGCGCCGGTGCTCGCCTTCCTCGGCAGCCATCTCGGTGAAGATGTTCGCGCTGGCCGGGTAGTCGGCGCGCAGCCCCTCGGCGAAGTCGGCGTAGATGCGCCCGTCCTCCTCCTCGCTGCTGATCGCCAGGGCGAGAACCTCGCGCTCGGTCAATTGGTCGAAATTGCGCATCCAGCCGATCCGTATCCCGTGTTGCATTGCAATATGGCGGCCGGGAGCGGAACGATCAAGACGTTGTCGCAATGATAAGAATGCATCGCAACCGCAGGGCGCGGCTAGAAAAGGGCAGTCTTCTTTTTGTGAACAAAAAGAAGCAAAAAAACTTTGTCCGTTGGCGAAGGGTCAGGCTGGTGCGAAGTCGGCGGCGTTCACCGCCGGGGGGCGGCCGGCGACCAGGTCGGCCAGCAGTTTCGCGCTGCCGGCGGCCAGGGTGAAGCCCAGCGAGCCCTGGCCCAGGTTCAGCAGCAGATTCTCCACCCGCGACCGCCCGATCGCCGGCATGTCCGGCGGCGTGGCCGGCCGCAGCCCGGCCCAGGGATGCACATCCTCCAGATCGCAGGCGCCGGGGAAGGTGCGCGCCACGTTGTCCACCAGCGTGGCGATGCGGTCCGGCCGGATATCCGTGCCCTCGCCGGCGATCTCGGCGAAGCCGGCCACCCGCAGCGTGCCGCCCAGCGGCGCGTAGACGGTCTTCACATGCGTGTCGGTGATGCTGCGCACCGGGGCGAGGTTGGACTGGCGCACCGCGGCGGTGATCGAATAGCCGCGAATCGGCAGGATGTTGGTCCGCACTCCCGCGCCGCGCCCCAGCGGTGCCGGCGGCGAGCACATACAGCTCGGCCTCCAGCGCCCCGCCCGCCGTCTCCACCGCGCGCACCCGGCCACCCTGCACCACGATGCGCCGCACCTCGGTGCCCAGGCGGAATTCCACCCCGAACGGCGCCGCCGCCAGCACGCGCATCAGCTCCTCGCACAGCTTACGGCAGTCGCCCACCTCCTCCGAGGGGGTGTAGATGCCGCCCACCAGCCGGTCGGCGATGGAGGACAGCCCCGGTTCCAGCGCCAGGCACTCGGCCGCCCCCAGCGCCTGCTGCTCGCAGCCCAGGGCGGCCTGCACGCGCAGCTGCGCCACCGCGTCGTCCATGTTGGCGCGCGAGGAATGCACGATCAGCTTGCCGTTGGCCGCATGGTCGAACGCCATCGGCGTCCGCGCCATCATCGCGTGCAGCATGGCGCGGCTGTGCAGCGACAGCGCCAGCATCTTCGCCGTGGTCGCCGCACTCCGCCCGGCGGTGCAGGCGGCCAGGAACTGCGCAATCCAGCGCCATTGCGCCGGGTCCGCGCTGGGCACGAAGCGGATGGGGCTGTCGGATTTCAGCAGCCATTTCGGCAGATTGCGCAGCACGGAGGGCGAGGCCATCGGCGCCACGTAGCTGTAGGAAAGCTGCGCCCCGTTGGCGAAGCTGGTGCCCCGCCCGGGCGCGCTCTCCTTGTCCACCACCGTCACCGCGTGCCCGTCCTGCGCCAGCCACCAGGCGGTGGCCATTCCGACAATCCCGGCCCCGATGACGATGATCCTCATGCGCGCGCTCCGTCGTTTCGCACGCATGAGGGCATGCCGAAGGCAAGTGAGCAAGCGAGGCCAGGCAGATTCACATGGAGAAGGGGAGCGGGGAGAAGCAAGGAAGACCCCGGCTTCTTCTCCCCGCCTCCCCGCCTCCCCGCCTCCATGTGAACCTTGCTGGCCTCAGTGCCGGAAATGCCGCATCCCGGTCAGCACCATCGCCACCCCCGCCGCATCGGCCGCCGCGATCACCTCGGCGTCGCGCATCGAGCCGCCGGGCTGGATCACCGCCGTGGCGCCCGCCGCCACCGCCGCCTCCAGCCCGTCCGCGAACGGGAAGAACGCGTCCGACGCCACCACGCTGCCGATCGCCAGCGACTGCGCCAGCCCGGCCTTGCGCGCCGCGTCCTCGGCCTTCCAGGCGGCGATGCGCGAGGAGTTCACCCGGCTCATCTGCCCGGCGCCGATGCCCACCGTGGCGCGGTCCTTGGCGTAGATGATGGCGTTGGACTTCACGTGCTTGCAAACGCGGAAGGCGAACAGCAGGTCGTCCAGCTCGGCCTCGGTGGGCTGCCGCTTCGTCACCACCTTCAGCCCCGCCCGCTCCACCCGCCCGGCATCGCGCGACTGCACCAGGAAGCCGCCGGCGACCGAGCGGTAGGTCATGCCCGCCGCCGCCGGGTCTGGCAGCCCGCCGGTCAGCAGCAGGCGCAGGTTCTTCTTGCGCGCCACCGCCGCGATCGCCGCCTCGGTGGCGTCCGGCGCGATGATCACCTCGGAGAAGATCGAGGCCACCTTGGCGGCCGTCGCCTCGTCCAGCGTGCGGTTCACCGCGATGATGCCGCCGAACGCCGATTCCGGGTCGCACCGCAGCGCGATGTCCCAGGCGGCCGACAGGTCGGCGGCCGTCGCCACGCCGCACGGGTTGGCGTGCTTGACGATCACCACCGTCGGCGCCTCGAACTCGGCGACGCATTCGAAGGCGGCGTCGGTGTCGTTGAGGTTGTTGTAGGACAGTTCCTTGCCCTGCACCTGCCGCGCGGTGGCGACACCCTTCCGGTCGCCGTTGACGTAGAACGCCGCCTGCTGGTGCGGGTTCTCCCCGTAGCGCAGCGTCTGCCGCCGCGTGCCGGAGAGGGTGATGCGGCTGGGGAACGCCTCGCCGCGCTCGCCGGCCAGCCAGGCGGCGATGGCGGCGTCATAGGCGGCGGTGCGGGCATAGGCCTCGCCGGCCAGCCGGCGGCGCAGCGCCAGCGTGGTGCCGCCATGCGCGGCCAGCTCGCCAAGCACGGCCTCGTACTGCGCCGGCTCGGTGACGATGGCGACGAAATCGTGGTTCTTGGCCGCCGCACGGGTCAACGCCGGGCCGCCGATGTCGATATTCTCCACGCAATCGTCGAAGCCGGCGCCGCGCGCCAGCGTCGCCTCGAACGGGTAGAGGTTCGATACCACGAGGTCGATCGGCGCGATGCCGTGCGCCTCCATCTGCGCCAGGTGCTCCGGCAGGTCGCGGCGGGCCAGGATGCCGCCATGGATCTGCGGCACCAGCGTCTTCACCCGCCCGTCGAGGATTTCCGGGAAGCCGGTGTGCTCGGACACCTCCTTCACCGCGATGCCGGCGTCGCGCAGCGCCTTGGCCGAGCCGCCGGTGGACAGGATTTCCACCCCGCGCGCCGCCAGGGCGCCGGCGAATGCCACCAACCCCGCCTTGTCGGACACGGAGATCAGCGCGCGGCGGATCGGGACGATATCGGTCATGGCGGGGCTCCTGCTGCTGCGGCGCGGCATAGAGCTACAAGCCCAGCAGGTCCAGGGTATGCGCCACAACCCTGCCCTCGTCATACAGCGCCAGCGCCCGCGCTCGCCCGGCTTCGCCCATGCGCGCCCGCAGCGCCGCGTCGTCCGCCAGCCGGCGCAGGGCCTCCGCCAGCGGCGCCGCCCGCATCGGCGGCACCAGCAGGCCGGTCTCGCCCTCCAGCACCTGTTCGCGCGGCCCCTTGATGCGGGTGGCGACCACCGGCAGCCCGGTCAGCATCGCCTCGATCACCGACATCGGCAGCCCCTCGAAATGGCTCGGCAGGGCGAAGATGTCCGCCGCCGCCAGGATCACCGGAACATCCTCGCGGTAGCCCAGCCGCCGCAGCCGCGCGCCGAGGCCGGATGCCGCGAAATACCGCTCCATGTCCTCGCCGTGGTCCGAGGCCAGGCGCTCGCCCACCACCCACAGCTCGGCGTCGATGTCGCGCATCGCCTCAAGCAGTTCCGGGTAGCCCTTGTGGCGCACCAGCCGCGAGACGATCACCACCGCCACCCGCCCCGGCGGCACCCCCAGTTCGGCGCGCAGCCGCGCCCGCGCCGCGGGGTCGGGGTGGAAGCGGGCGGGGTCGCGGCCGTTGCCCACGGCATGCGGATGGCGCGCGATATGCAGCCGCCGGGCGTCGGCGGCCTCCTCGGTGGAGACGGTCAGGTAGATGTCCGTCAGCCGCCCGCCCAGCCACTCGATCGCCAGCCCCAGCGCGCGCCGCCAGGCCGGGCCGGGCTGGTTGAACATGTAGCCGTGACACGTATAGGCGATAACCTTCACGCCGGCGATACGACCGGTCAGCCGCGCCAGAAAGCCGCTGATCGGCATGTGAGCGTGCACAATATCCGGCCCGAAACAGCGCCACCAGCGCCCATAATGCCCGCCAGTTCGCCCGTGGCGACAGGCTGCGCGGCAGCGGCACCGCCACCACGCGGAACCCTTCCGCCCGCGCCACCGCCAGCAGCGGCCCGTCGGCCGAGGCGCCGACCACCTCATGCCCGCGCCCGCGAATGCCGCGCATCAGCGGCAGCAAAAAATGCCGCAGGCTGAAATCCACGTTGGTGACCTCGACGACCTTCACCACAGAGGCCGAAACGAATAAAGTTTTTTTTCTTCTTTGTTTTCAAACAAAGAAGTCCTGTTCTTTTTTAAAAAAAAGAACCAAAAAACTTTTACTCGTCTGGTCGGAGTCAGCCGACCTTGGTGATTGCCCATTTCACCTGCTGCGGGCCGTCCTGGTAGCCGATCAGCACCACCTGCTCGGCCCGGCGCGGCTGCGGGCCGCCGAGATAGATGCTCTCCTCCAGCGCCATCCTCGCCCCGTCCGCGCGCAGCCGCCAGCCGGCGCCGGAGGGCAGGCGCAGCAGCACCGCCTCGCCGTCCTGCTGCAGGCTGGCATGCACGGTGGGGTGCAGGTGGAAGCGCACCACATAGGGCTGCGGCGTCGCCGCCTCCACCGCGTCCTCGCCGCGGATATCCTCGCCGCTTTCCGCCATGTACAGCCGGCGGCGATGGACGGCGCCGAACGGGCGCCGATAGCCGTCGTGGCTGGCATCGAGCCAGTGCGCGCCCTGCGATTCCTGGCGCGACACCTCCACATGCTCCGGCCGCCGTCCCAGCCCCTCGGTGCGCAGCTCAGAGGAGTTGGTGTCGGCGATCACCAGCGTGGAATGCGCCGCCGTGGCCCGGCAGGCGTCGCGCCAGGCGTCGCCAGCAGTGGGCGAGGCGCCGCAATTGACGATCATCCGCTCCCGCCCGATCGACAGCTCGAAGGCCAGGGTGCCGGCATGGGCGAAGCGGTCCAGCTTCGGCGGGGTGGGCACGCCGCAATCCATGATGAGCACGCTGCGCCCGGCCTGCAGGCGATGGAAGCCGCCCTCGGTCAGCACATTGGGCACCCGCCCGGCCCGCCCGGCCTGGCTCAGCACCAGGTCGATCAGCGCCGGGGTTTCCTCCTTGCTGCCGTTGAACAGCGCCAGCCCGCCATCGGAATGGCGCAGCATGCGCAGCGCCGGGCCCATCCGCTCGATGGCGCCGGCCAGGGCCGCCGGCGGCGGTGCCTGGGCGGCCTGCAACAGGGCGCGGATTTCGGTCAGGTCCTGCAACGCCGCCATCTGCTGCGCCGGGCTGCGCTCGCAATGCGTGCCGTCGGGCATGATCTGGCGGGCGATCTCCTGCGGCAGCACGCGCAGCGCGCGGGTCAGGAAGGCGGTGTGGTCTGGCAACGCCACGGCGGCGGCCACCAGCCCCTTCACGGCGGTCAGCGCCCGGGCGTCCAGCTCCTCGGTCGGCAGGGCGGCGGCCAGGCTGCGGGCATCGGCCACCAGCCGGCCCATCAGTTTCTGGCGGAAGCCGTCATCGGCGCTGGCGGCGAAGAAATCGTAATGGCCCAGCCAGGCGGCGATGCGCGCGCCGGCCACGTCCGGCCGCTCGGCCAGCCGCTCCATCGCCGGCTCGGCGATCCATTCGCCCACCAGGGCGCGGGCGCGCAGCCGCGCCGCATCGGTGCCCAGCGCCCGCAGGTCGCGCAGCCAGGTGAAGCCATGCGCCTGCGCCCGCAGCATCGGCACGCCGGACAGCGAGGCGAAGCCGCCCGGCTTCAGCGCGATCACGTGCCCGCCCTGCTCCAGCTCGCCCTTCAGCAGGTTGGCGCCGCGCACCGGGTCGCCCGGCCAGGGGTCGCGCACCGGCTGGGAAGGCGCGTCCGGAATGCGGGTCATGCTGATGCTGGGCAGCCGGGCGATGCGCCGGCGGGCGTCGCGCAGCCAGCTTCCGGGGGCCAGCGTCATGCCGCTTCTCCCGCGTGATGCAGCGCCGCGATCGCCGCCGCGTAATCCGGGGCGCCGAACACCGCCGTGCCGGCCACCAGCGTATCCGCGCCGGCCGCGATCACCTGGCGCGCGGTGGCCGCGTTCACCCCGCCATCCACCTGCAAGGCGACGCGCCGGCCGGTCGCGTCGATGGCGGCGCGCAGGGCGGCGATCTTGGCCAGTTGCCCGTCGAGAAAGGCCTGGCCGCCGAAACCCGGATTGACGGTCATGACCATGACGATATCGCACAAATCCAGCACCCAGGAAACCGCCTCCACCGGGGTGGAGGGGTTGAGCACCACGCCGGCCTTGCAGCCCAGCGCGCGGATCGCCTGCAGGGAGCGGTGCAGATGCGGCCCGGATTCGGGGTGGATGCTGATGTGGTCGCACCCCGCCTCGGCGAAGGCGGCGAGGTACGGGTCGGCGGGGGCGATCATCAGATGGGCGTCGAACGGCAGCCGGCTGTGCGGGCGCAGCGCCTTGATCAGCGCCGGGCCGAAGGTGATGTTGGGCACGAAATGCCCGTCCATCACGTCCAGGTGCAGCCAGTCCGCGCCGGCGGCCTCCACGGCGCGCACCTCCTCGCCCAGGCGCGCGAAATCGGCGGCAAGCAGGCTGGGGGCGACGACGATGCGGTGCGCGAAACGCTCCCGCGCCGCCCCAAGGGAGCGCTCAGGTGCGGTGCAGCCGGGCGGCGAAGAACCCGTCCATGCCGCCCAGCTCCGGCCACAGCGCCGGGGTGGTGCGCAGCCAGCCCTCGCCGGTGCGCGCGGCGGTGACGCCGGCCAGTTCGGCGGGGGTGAACGGGTCGGACCGCAACGGCAGGCGCTGCAACGCCGCGCGCACCCGCTCCGCCCCCTCCTGCGGTTGCAGCGAGCACACCGCATAGACCAGCCGGCCGCCCGGGCGCAGCATGGCGCAGGCGGCGTCCAGCAGCCGGTCCTGGCCGGCGGCCAGCAGGTCCACGTCGCGCGGGCGCTTCAGGTGCGCCACGTCCGGATGGCGGCGGATGGTGCCGGTGGCGCTGCACGGCGCGTCCAGCAGCACCGCGTCCAGCGGCGCCGGCGGCTGCCAGGCGGCGGCGTCGGCGCACACGGTCTCGGCCTCCAGCCGCAGCCGGGCCAGGTTCTCGCGCAGCCGCACCAGGCGGCCAGCATCGCGCTCCACCGCCACCACGCGCGCGCCGGCGGCGGCGAGCTGGGCGGTCTTGCCCCCCGGGGCCGCGCATAGGTCGGCCACCGCCTCGCCGGGCCGGGCGTCCAGCAGCCGGGCCGGCAGGGCCGCGGCGGCGTCCTGCACCCAGAACGCGCCCTCGGCGAAGCCCGCCAGCTCGGCCACCCGCGTGCCGGGCGGGTAGCGCCAGGAGCCGGTGGGCAGCTCGGTGCCGCCCGGCGGGGCGGCGGCGCCGGGGGCCAGCGTCAGGTCCAGCGGCGCCTCGTGCTGATGCGCCTCGGCGATCGCGCGGGCATCGCGGCCCCAGGCGGTCCACAGCCAGGAAGGCGTGTCCAGCCGCGGCGAATCCAGCCCCTCCAGCGCCGCCGGCCCGGCCTCGGCCACCCGGCGCAGCACCGCGTTGACCAGGCCGGCGAACGGCGCCAGCCCGCGCGCCCGCGCCAGCCCCACCGCGGTCGCCACGGCGGCGTGCGCCGGCGTGTCCAGCAGCAGCAGCCCGGCGGCGCCCAGGCGCAGGATGCTGCGCACCGGCGCCGGCGGCGCCTTCTTCAGGAACGGCTCCAGCACCGCGTCCAGCGTGCCGGCGCGGCGCAGCACGGCGGCGGCCAGGCGGTGGCCGGCGGCGCGGTCGCGCGCCTCCATCGGCCCCAGCGCGTCCAGCGCCTCCTCCAGCGGGCGGGCCCGCTCGAACACGGCGGTCAGCAGGTCGAAGGCGGCATTGCGGGTGGCATCGGTCATGCGCGCGTCATGGCGCGGCGGCGGGCGCGAGGCCAGGGGGCGCAGGGGTGGCCTGCCATGCGGTGACCGGCCAGGCGTAGAGGATATCCGGCTCCCGCTCCTCGTTGGCCGCGCCGTCGGTATGGCACAGGGCGGCGAAGCCGTGCGCCACGTAGAAGGCGCGGGCCGGCGCGTTCACCTGGAAGCACCACAGCCGCAGCCCCTCCGGCCGCCGCGCCATGGCGTGGCGCAGCAACGCCGCCCCGACGCCCCGCCGCCACGCGCCGGGCCGCACGTAAAGCTGCTCCACCCAGTCCTCGTGCAGCGCCATGTAGCCCAGCGGCGCCCCGCCATCCTCGGCCACCCACACCCCGCCGCGCGGCAGCAGCACGCCGGCGATCCAGGCCCGCACCTCGGCCGGCGGATGCGCCCAGCGCACCGTCGGCAGCGCGGCCACCCGCGCCGCCAGGTCGATATCGGCCACCGCCCCGGCATCGGCGGGCGTGGCGGGGCGCAGGATCATCGCACCGTCGCCGGGGATGAACCGCGAGGCGCGCGGGTCGGGCATCGATGCGTCCTTGTCGGTGGAATTCTCGGCCGGCGGAGCGCAGGCTCGTTACACTAGCACAGCACGGCGCGGTTGACCTGAATCAACGCATCGCCGCCCCGCGACGCGCTATGCAACGCGTGCGGCACCGGCAGACCGAAGGAGGTCCATATGACCAAGACAGGCCACGAACGGCGCATCCGGGCACGTGCGCTGCGGATGTGGCGCGCCGACGGCAGCCCGAAGGGCCGCAGGCCCGACTACCTGGAGCGCGCGCGCGAGCTGCAGGCGATCGAGGACAACCCGCAGGCCGGCCTGCTGCCCAACCCGATGACCGGGCACCCCGGCGAGCCGCCCCCCGCCGAGCCGGTGGAGGAGGCCGAGTTGGTGGCCAATCTCGGCGAATTCCCCTCGCAGATGACCGACCAGGGCGATCGCAGCCCCGCCCCCGCCGCGACCCACA
>ERZ778027.3632-NODE-3632-length-14932-cov-11.466828_pt1 | contig 14932 bp, 22 predicted proteins | sample MGYA00375757_ERZ778027 | MGnify/ENA primary metagenome ERZ778027 (study PRJEB29350, sample SAMN05389817) | bioreactor metagenome | isolation source: Ammonium sulfate bioreactor | place: South Africa: University of Cape Town | collected 2014-02-18 ... | reverse complement strand
CATTGCTGCACAATAATTGTCCCATGTGGATTTCAATTCAGTCCAAAATTGTTCTGAAGATTCGTTTAAAATCCGTGGTCTGACCTATAAATACGAAATGAAGATAAGTTTCTTAGAAAAACATATTGAAAATAATCAAGTATGCCTGTTGAACAAGATGATCAATGATCACCTCTCGAATACCAATATATAGTTCCTCTCCATATTTATGGAATACCATATTGTAAGCATTTCTGTATAATTCTTCGTAAGATATTATAGGATTCTTAATTAAGATGTCTTGAATCATCGGTTTCAATGACTCATTCAAAAGATTCATAAAATATTCTTTATCTTTACTGGTTCGCTAAAAAAAGAGAATATGTATAATATTGAAAATTATTATAGGGATGATACATTAATATCATTAGAGAAAATTTTTTATTTCTATACAACATAATTAAGCGACACTCACGAAAAATTGACGCATCCGGTTGATGCCATTCATTATAATATGAAGACACTAACTTTACTCGTATGCGGCGGATGAAAATACGAATAGAATTTATTGAAAGGATAGAATGTGTGAGAGAGAGAGGTCGCTAGAAAATATCAATAGAATAATTGCACAACCGGTTTATGACGTTATCATCATGATTTATTCATGTTTTCGACAACTATTTAAACGAACCGAAAAAAAGAAAAGGAATAAATATTTTAAAATTATGGCAGCAAATCTTCAATCGAATACATTCAACACGCAAACTTATGATCATTTTTATGTCAATGGACGTTTACAAATCGTATTTGATATGGAAACAGGCGATATGGATGATTTTATTACTCTTCTTTTGCTTCTTGGTCATCCACAAGTAAATCTTAAAGCTGTTACTGTTGTTCCTGGTACACCTGATCAAATTGGTTTCATTCGACATGTACTGACACTTTTTAATCGTACTGATCTACCGTTAGGTGTGTACAATATGAATGCTCAACCGAGTCTATCTCGATTTCATTATAAAGTCTACGATGCTGCAGCTATTAAAGAATCTCGAGAAGCATTGGATGCATGTGAAGTGCTAGTGAATCACTGTGATGAACGCACAATTCTCATATGTGGAGGACCATTGAGTAATGTTAGAAAAGCTCTCGAAACTGGTAAATTCAAATTAGGTCGATTAGTTGTTCAAGGCGGTTTTGCTGGTGATAATATAGTTCCACCAAAAAAACGTATCAATCGATTTAATGGTTTATTAACTAGTACAGCATTCAATTTGGACAGTGATGTCGAATCAGCATTAATCGTTTTACAAGACAAAACCATTGGAGAGAAATATTTTGTTTCGAAGAACGTTTGTCATCGAGTGCATTACACTCGAGATACGCATAAAGAACTCGAACCAATCAAGAATAAGAGTCTTTCATTGAAAGAAATTCATCGAGTAATGACAATTTATTTACGTCGAACTGATATCTATGGAAAAGTATTTCATGATCCACTAGCAGCTTGCTGTGCAATCGATTTAACAATTGGCGAATGGCGAGATGTCGAATTGTATCTCGATGAAAATACGAAACAATGGGGCTCGCGAATTGTTGAACATCCAAATGTCAAAATTATTATTGATTACAATCGTCAGAAATTTCTTCGCACTCTTTTTGCTTAATTTTATTTAAAAAAGAAATCATCATATTCAATTATTTTTCAATTTAATTAAAGTTCTTCTTGTGACATATCATTTCCAACATTCATTGTGACAATGAATCCATTTTCTACGACTGATTTTGCGAAATTTCTCGTTGCTGCATCTTCAAAACAATCCCAACGATAGTTCATTAACTTTTCATTTTTTGGAAGTATTTCTTCAAATGAGAAGAATTCTTATTTATAATATAGAAAATTGTACAATCGATTTCTTACTAAAAACTTTTTCGCCTGGTTTTCGAAAGTCTCTGCAGCAAGGCTTGGCAATTGTATAGAATATACGTCGTAATAGTAAACATATATGTGGCAAAATAGTCAATGGTGGATAGGCAAAAACAGGTTTTTCGAAATATTCACATACTAAAAGATATCGTTGATATTGCCAATGAAATGCCGTATTATTTTGAACATTATTTATCGTGAAACTTAAGAAAAACAATTAAATAAAATATAAAAATCAATTTTTATTACCCAAATACAGCAATTAAAAGATTCAAAATCAGTACACTGATAAATAACATATGCACAGCTAATACAAGATGTGTAGCTGTCGTTTCTGCAACGTAAGTTCGACTTTTATCTTCGCTCAATTCTAAAAAACCATATTTATACGTATGATTTAGGAAAACAATGATCCTGCCTTCGAGAGCTTTATCTGTGCCACCATATAAAAACGAGTATGGTGGATAAATAATACCACTGAATATACTATAAATATCAAAATTGACTTTGTTTGGCATAATCATAGCACGTGAAACAACACCGTAAGCTGTAATAAATACGAATATAATGTATAAGAATGAAGCTAAATCTCGTGTCTAAATATATGAATATAGAAAACCAAATATTTCTAATCGAATTGTGTAAATACCATTGTTTTAATCATTAAAATTTTTGGTCCAAGATAATTGTTCGAAATCATAAATCTCAATGATCGCAAATACCATAATTCCAAATCGATTGCCATAATAATCCTTCAAAAATATCTTCGATTCAAATCTCACTAAGAGAATAATACATCTATTACCTTGAAGCTGTTAATAAATACGGAACATGACCTTTAGTATGCCGCATTATAATGCCAATATAAAACAATCCATATAAGCCACCATGATAGAGCTTTGACATAAACAATAACAGTAATGATTCATTCGAATTTTTGCATTCATGCATATTGGTGACAAATGTACTGTATCTCTAAATGAGAAAATCGTTTTTGCTATAGATTATCATTTCGTCTATTAGGTTCGAAATTGTACTTGACGAAGAGCTTCTACTAGATTTGTTGTAATTGCAGTAATTAGAAATATTTCTGTCCAATGAGGAAATTTATTATCAGGTGGCCGATCGAATTGATATAACATCATGTAACTAAATACCAACAAGAGCCATATGTTAGCAACAAAATCGTAGAACATTTTGATCTTTGGTGATTCATGAAAGCTAACAAATCGTTTTACATATGAACGAAACGTTAATTTTCGTGAATAATCAGCAGACATATAATAATTAATACCATATGAATGTAATTCTTCATCTTTACTTATTGATGAATGTTCTTGTAATGATGTTGATAGTTCTTCTTGTTGTTGATTTCGATACATGACATAGAACGGTGCAAGAAAGCCAAAACTTATTAAACCAAGTGTTATCATAGGTTTTTCCGCAGTATGATGATTGATTTCATCGAGTTTATCAAACCATGCTTCGTTCATAACTCGATCAAAACAAGCTGTCAAAAGAAACTTCTTATTTTTACCTGCTATAGCTACCTAAAACATTAAAACAAAATAATAATATAGTATCTCGTCAATTTCATAAAATATACTTGTGCACATGTTATATTACCAAACATTGGTATCTGTCGTAACATGAGATCGCATGCTTTCGTTTCGTTATATTCATAACAAGTATCAATACATTGTACTGCATATAATTCGAATTCATCAGCTATATTCTTCATTTTTCTTTTCAATTGATAAATATTCGTATTCTTTGAATATTCAGTGAATATTTTCGATGCAATCAATGAAGCACAAATTCGGGATTTTAAATACATAAGTAGAACTTTAGCTAATTCAACATTACCCATAAATACGGACCATAGAAATAGATCTCGTAGTTTATGTTGTTGTGTATAATTTTCGTCGGCATTTAACGTATTCGTAAATGGAAGTAAATTTTTATACAATTGAGTCATGTAAATTTTAGGTTTTCGAAAGCATCTGCAGATTTTTTGAGTGACTTGCTCGTACGTGCGTTTGATTATTTTAAGAAAACGTTTGCCTTTGCCTGTTTTAGCTTGAAAGTATAAAGGTTCCATAAATGAACCAACAAATTGTTCGCAGAGTAGATCAAGAACAGCAAGTGATTTTGGAATATCCCGATCATTTCCATCCAATGTTGGAAATAGATATCGTTTCTATAACATATAACAAAAAAAATCCAAGTGGAAAAAACCTATTTGATAGTTTTTTTTATACTGCATGCTGTTTATTCCAACTATTTTGATACAATTGTAAAATATCATCTTGATGTATTTCTCGTAGAACATCATATTCAGATCGAAGGAAATAATCGGCCAACAATGGTTTATTACTTCCAATGGATGTTAGAAAATAATTTCCTATTTCTTTCATGGAATCTTCATTAACATCTTCAAGTACTTGTTGTAGTCCTTCGGATGAATTCCATTCAATCGATAAGTTAAGCAAGGTTTTCAGTTTTTGTTGTTCAGGCATCATCATCATTTTGTAGCCTTAGAATATAATTCATCGTCTTTAAGCTAATCAGATTTCATACAAAAAAAACAATCAAATTACCTTTGAAAATTGCATTGAAAATCGTTTCAGAAACGTCGACTTTTTTGTCCGAGTCTGACGAATGAACATTTAAAAGGCAACGTTTGCTCATATCCATGATTTGAGTTATGTAAGTTATGCAAAATTCATAATCATCAACTGTAAATGAATCATTCACGTTTGTATCATAGTTTTGAAATTCTTTTTTTAATCGCTTATCGATGTTTTCACATTCTGGTACACTAAAATTCTCAATACTTTTTATTGAAAATGTTAAGATAACAAATTTCAATATACCAATCAGGATTTTCTTTCAGTAAATCTGCTAATACATTAGCAATTTGTCCAGTACCCTGTTATACGTAGTAGTACCAAATATAAATTTAACAAAAAAAAACAACAACCTACGATCGATGGCTACTTACGTCTATAATTACGACAGGACGATTTTCTGTCAAATCGTTCAATATTACTTTCAATGCATATTTTCCTCCTTCGACAATCACTGTTACTGCATAGCCTAAAATCATAGAAATTGAGCATTGAAATGTTCTCGTTTTAATACAATGCATGAATCCGTACAATTCCTTCCTTCATTGGATGCTTCTAATAAAAATCTATCCCGATGTTCATCATCTAGATAACCAGATAATTGACCATCATCGAATAACAACATATACGTATGATTTCGTGCCAATGATCCAGCATCGTTTGTTTCAAATATTTCACGCGGAAATTCGTAATCTTTGTCAGTATCATCGTAGATAAAACTAATTTTCTGTTGCGCAAACTATAAATTAATACGTTTTGTTTTGTTTCTTCTGAATGAAATAATGCGTGTTTTTACTTTTGTCAATAGTAATTCTCGTGTTCTTTCATTAAGACTTCCCCATTTTGTAAAACCAATGCTAATTAAATTTTTTTCAAGACCATTCAACATTCGATCGCGGAGGATTGATTCTCCGACTAGTTTAGCAACGCCACTATTTAAACCAGAAGTTAATATCCATCCATCTGAGAAAAATAAAATTTTAAATCCTATTCATCATTTCTCATTTTTTTTATGTAACATTACTAGCTATGGTAGCTGCTTTGATAACACCATTGATGACATCATTCTCTAATTGTTCATTCATTTTCAAATATCTACCACCGCCAAATATACTTATGATCAAAGTTGGATCTTGATTGCAATTAGTTTGAATGAGATCGTACAATTTTTGTTCAGATGTTCGGATATCAAAACGAATAAACTAAAAATGAAAAGCCAAAGTGGAATGAATTCTCTTTCTGGTTTATACTTTCGTTGAACATAATTCATAGGGATTATACAAAATACCGAAATTCTCCGTATCTTCAACTGATTTCGAACACGAATCAATATTCCAATTACCACCATTTTGAGTTTTAGGCTCATCGGCATAGGTATGCGATCTTTTCCAACGACCACAACTACATTTTTCATCTTCAATGGCTTGCAAAGATATTTGCTGTTTTCGACTGAAAAGAATGCATGTTGGCCGATGCGTTAAATCTAACGCTACGACATCAGATTGCCATTTTCCATACAAACTTTTATGTGAAGACATCATATAGATATATATGCACGAGAGCTTTAAACTTATATAGAAATTTTCACGTGGCTATCAGCGGCTTTTTATCTTTATATTTGTTTTTCGTCAGCGGCTACATCTGTGGCCACATTTTCGTGTTTTAGATAAGAACTTATCTTCTTAACCACGCTTTTAACATGAAGAAAAAGTTTATTAATCTGAATCGAAATAATGTTGTTTAGGTATTTCGATATCATCGCCACCTAATTTCTTCATTCCATTCATTAAACATTCCAAATACTCGAACATATTATTTTGCTAAAATAAAATCGAAATCGAATGAAAACTTTCGTTTATCTTTGATTACTTGAGTTTGCATTGTACGAATTCGATTTTCTAACATTTTAACTTTGTTTAAAACCATTTCTTGAGGCGAATGTCTATATTCAAAATAAACAAAAATTCTCGTAATTTCTCAAGAAAACAAACGAAATTTACATTTGGTCTTCAGAAAAATCACGTTGATAATCAATTGGTTTACGATTCATTTTCGAATATAAATAAAATGCATCATTACCAAGTGCATCTTCAATCGACTCAATATCTCGAATCAATCGTTCATCGAGAGAGATTTCTATTTGAAATTTAAAAACAAAAACACTAAAATCTCATTTTATAAGTTTTATCTCTACTAAATTTTGCTTGATTCTTATGTCGAATATATTGATCCATAAACCATTGAATTTTAACAACACGAGAAAAGAAATAGAGCAAAACACGCCAAATATGCGATAGAACAATCAATGGTGGAGGCAAACATGGCCGTGTTAAATGATGACAAACTAGATAATAATGTTGAAATTTCCATATACAACCAGCATCTGTATGTAAACGATCGAATGTATTACTAGATAGACAAGACAGTTGTGCTTAGATAGAGATCTAGAAGGAAATTTATACCTAAACATAGCTATGAGAAGATTGATAAGTAATACACTAGCAACAGTCATGTATGCAACGAGTAAAATAAACATGACATAGCCACTGATTTCATAATCTTCTACATAGAATAGATTATTTTGTTTAAATAAATGAATAGAATGAATCGTTGTTTACTCTCAATTTCATCGAGTACTTCTAATTCACCGAATATCTGCCAATAAGCTAGATTTAATATCGCACGTGGCAAATGCCAATTAAATTTTTGAACACCAAATAACAGACTATAGGTTGGAACGCCAAATGCTAATATAAAAACGGTTAAGATCAACATAAAAAATGTCATATCATGAACCATTTCGCCAATCATAACAAGTTTTGGTCCGAGCCGTTTAACAGCTGCAAATATGTCAAGTATACGAATGTACCAAAGTGAAAGATCAACTGCAAGAATAATACGAGCTGCACAAAAACATTGATTGACAGGTAAATAACGAAGGATGATAGCAATGAAGAAAAGTAGAATGCCGAAAACATCTAATTTATTCCAAATAATCGAGAAATAAGTCACGAATTTGCCATGCATGGAATGTAGGTCGGATGACAAAAGCTATTAAAAAATTGAAATTGTTTTTCGAAAAGTCTTCTTCTTTTTTTGTTTTTTACTTGACGAATTTCTTCGCAGAATAACGTGAAAATCCATATCGTCAATATAATTTCTGTTGTAGCCGGTCGTTCATATCGTTGAAGACCATATTCAAATGTTTCATTCGTTGCATTATTCATATTTCTAACTGATGAATTTCTCACTGGATGAACATGATGATTAGTAGGAGTATCACTATCAATTAATTTGGCATACAAATGATCTTCACTACCCGACAAACATTTCGTTGATTTAAAATTATATAATGGGAAAAAATCACAGAGAACAACGTACGAGAACAATAAAAGAAAAATCAAATGAGAATACTAAAATTTCAGAAGTAAAATTTTTAGCTTTCTTCTTTTCTTTGGAAATTAATTTACCATGTGGTAAAGATATTTGACGTAAGGAGCATGTACAAACATCAGTATGTTCTGAATATATCGATAGATGAACTTTTTCCAATAACATCCTCGATCATTCCAAATGTATGATTTCAATTTCGAACGTTTACTATGCAAAACTGTAAATGAATTGATAATATATTCAGTATTCGATGCATTGTATTGAATAAATCTCGAATAATGATCAGAATCCTACGAAACGAAAGAATATTTCATTTTCAATCTTTTCTATCGATGTTTTATAATACATCATTCTGTGGAATATCTTCAGTTTTTTCTACTAATTCTTCATGATAAGGCAAAAATCCACTGTACCAAAACATAATCGTCGAGAAAATAATCATTCGATTTCCAACTGTATGATCAATATACCCATACCTGAAACTCAAAGTCTTCGACGAACGAAATTTTCTTCAATCGAAAAATCTACCAAATATCACTGAGCACATTCTGTACAGCTCGTTGAGCAATAAAACGTTTTGCTTCGGCAATAACAGCTAAATGCAACCAAGTCAAATTGCCAAATTCGGGTATTTCTCGAATAATAGCTTTGATACATTTCGATGGATTTGTTCGATAGAATTTCTCGAGAATTTCAACAGCTAAACTTTGAAATTGATCGGCTAATTCATTGTAACGTATGTTTTTATCTTTACGCGCTTTAGTTTTATACAATAAGGTTGCAACAAGTGCAGCACCTGAAAAATCAAATATAAAACAAAGTTTTTTTTTCTCTGTAGACATACAAGTTTTATTCTTTCCACGAGCCCAAAAAAGCAAAGCAAATGCTTGTTTTCCGGTTAACACCGACCAAAGAAACAATTCTTTATTAGCATCGATAGGAATTTCTACTCAAAAGAATTGATCATTGAGTTGTATATACAATCGAGTTTACCTTTATTTTGTGTTCGATCATAACTAAATCGTTCTTGGAATAGATTATCTGTTGAAAGAGCAGCATTAATATCAAAGACATCGCCAACTAATGGTCGAATGATTTCCGTATAAATTGCTCGTAAAGAATTCAGCGAATCATCTTTTAAATTACGATTCTACACAAATTAAAGAAAACATAACTTCTATTTTGTTTGAAGTCTCTCTATACTTCGTTTTTATATAAAATCGAAAGTGTATTACAATTTCGACAAAGATCTTCTAGTGAAAAATCATGTTCGAGAAATAATTCAACAAATTCAACTTGATTTCGAACGAGTGCTTTTACAAAAAGATCATTCAAATCAATAGACTAGAAATTCGAACAATCGGAATATATATTTCAAAAACAAAATCCTTACTTTCCAATCCTCTTCATTTGTCATAATGAAATTTTTCACCATATCAACTCGATTCCAATCGAGTGCTAGACGAATTTGTTGTTGTTTTAATTCGTAGGTTGTTTTCGTTGGATGATTAACCGAAATAGCGATGAGAATCGATTTTAAAATAGCAAAATCGATATCAGGTTCGATTTGACTGCGTACTTTTAAATCAACAAAATTCATAAATATTTGATGTTTTTCAATACATTCGTAGATTAATTCATAATAATCGACTGATGAAGTGTTATTAATATTCAATTGAACTTTTTGTCGAATTGAATTTTTGATACGTTTAATTTGTTCAGAATGAAGTTTCTTTCGATGAGATTCATTGTAGAGATGATAGATTCGAGCGAATAGATCACAGCATTGACCGGAATTTTCGAGAAAAACAACAGGAATGTTATTATGAACAATAGCTTGATGAACTGTCCGAACATGTGAGAATAAAATAAGAAGCTATGTGTTGGATTTCATTTTTGTTTACCTTGTTTGATTATATCTTGATCACCTTCAATTACAAGAAGTACAACAGGAATGAATGAAAATGAGAGTAGTAGAGCTTTTTCGAATTGAACACGAAATTCAAGGATAGATTCATTTGTTTGCTTATCTTCATCGTCAATAAAAATAAAATCTGTATGATTTGACTCGAGTATTTCATCGTTTCGATTATTATTCGACAGCTCATCGAATGTATCTTCATCATCATAAATGTCAAGCTCATTAACACCGGATACTGATCTCCAATCAGCAATGCCCTAGTTATTAAGACAGACTGTATAATTTTCTTAAATATTTGTATGTCAAAAGTTTTTACAATTAAACGGATAAATCGAGTGGGATTAGGATTTGTACGAACGATTTCACCGATTAGTTTTGTGAGATTCGTATTGAAACCATCGGTAATGATCCAAGTATCTGCAAATTTAAAATAATAGAATCGACGATTTTAAGATCAAGCGAAGTTCTACCGATATTTCGAGTTGCTTTTTGAAAAATTCGAAATAATTTCGATCGAAGATTTCGTTCTTCAGCACTGCCAATTATTGAAATAACAAGAGATGGACGCTAAAAATAACTTTTAACTGTGTTTCGAATGAAAACAAAACGAAAAATTTAAATACTCGAGTACAATGTTGTCTAATGAGAAATTCTTTAACATTAACTGCAGAAATATTCGATGGTACACGAATAAATTCCGCTTTATTTGATTGAAGTCGACCAACTAGAAAATAATTATCTTAGAATCAAACAAACACTATCATTTTCACACCACGTACATCCTATTTTTCCGTGAGATTTAATTCCAAATGTAAACGATGTTTGGTTGCTATTGTTAGCCGGTGGTAAAAGACTTGAAGTTATACCAACAAGATCATCAATACTCGTTTTAAAATTCGACAAATTTCTCATTGTAAATGTACTGTGTAACTTTTCTTTTGTATGAAGAACATTTTTTACTGGATTATTGCTCGTAGCAACTGATTTATATTTGCATTTTGATTTTTTTTCTTTTGGAAGAGAAAAAAAATTCTCTCTTTCTCGTCAGCTGACAGTCAAATAACAACTCTGTCATTGACTAGATTTATAATTAAGAAAAGAGTAGAGAATGCGAAATTCATTAATTGAAGACTGGTTTATTCCGATCGATATTCTTATGATTATTTGTTCGAGTTTAGTTATTTGTCTTACGAGTTTATTTGTTTGGTTGATTTTTCTTGATCGAAAACAAATTGAATATCAAGATTCATTATGCGTATTTCGAGCTTATCTAACATATATATCACCTGGATTAATTAAATATTCATTTTTCATTCAAGCACTCCATCGATATTTATCTGTTGTCTATCGACGTCATTTATTTTTTAAATCAAAACGATTTATGTTTTTAATCATTTGTTTAACATGGATTTTTTGTTTATTCTATCCATTTGTATATCTATTTTCGAATGAAATTATCTATAATGCTGATAATTAAGTTTGTCAATTACCACTTCGATTTTCTTTCTATTTACTTTATACTGCTGTTTGTATCTATATGAGTCCAATGGCATTAACAATGATGATTTATATGAAATTACTTCGATATATTCGTCATGTACATAAACGAGCACAAATTAATTTCTCTCTACATCGTCTAAAAGATGATTTAAAAATGATACGACGCATAGTAATAATAAATATTATTCCATTAGTACTTGGTTTTCCATATATGATATTTGCTCTTATGTCGTTCTTTCGATCACCACCAAAATATCATTTTCGAATTGCATTTGCATCTATTGATATATCATTCGTTGTTATGATTATCATTTTATTTCAATTCAATGATTCATTAAAAAATTCTATCAAACAAAGAGTCATACGACGAATAAATGCCATTGCGCCGACAGTAGTCTAATGATTATTAAATACTTTTTTTTCTGTTCTTTTCCTTTTCTTTACTCATCGGGAGGCTTACAAACCTCATATACAGGTGATGTTAGAAAAGTGCGTCGCGTCATTAATCTTCCGTACTTAAACTTGACATGAACTTTTTTATCATAAAAGTACGTATAGGTCGTACACTATCTGTGTCGATACTTCTGTATATAAGCTTGATAATACACAGCTGTAGAACGTTTACGTTGGTGGTATTCAAGCATGCCGTCTGATCAACATCACCATGAAATTAAAATATCAAGAAAGAATCATGCTTTGACTATGAAAATAATGATTGCACCCAATTATTCTTGGTCAATTAAACAAAAATCAATTAGAAATAAAGTTAATTTAAAAATGTATTTCATACTTTTACGATCATTTGAAACGAAGAGTAATGTGTTCAATGATCTCATCGATATTTTACCGAAGTTTAAACAGTTGGGAATCAATACTTTATGGGTTAGTCCAACTCAACCACAAACACCAGTGGGTCCTCCGATGTTTGCATTGAATGATCATGGTTACTGGCCGAGTCATCATGGAAAAATTGATCTTGCTCTTGGAGGTGAAATAGCATTTGAACAACTAGTACGAGCAGCTCGAAACTATGGTATTGAAATAGCTATCGATGCTGTTATCAATCATTTTGGTTATGCTAATGAAATTGAATTGAATGGAAAGAAAATTTCGACATTGGATCCGAATTATTTCGTTGTTATCCATGATATTCAATCGACGTACGTTCGACATCGAGAATTGAATCATCTGATGGAAAATACTTGGAATGTCAATGAACTTCTACGATATCGTGAAGAATTATCTCAATATCCATTGTTCGATCTCCCGACACTTCGAAAAGATGTTGATGAAATTCGAGCCTATCTATTGGAAAGTTATAAGAAATTTGTCGATTTCGGCGTGACAGTATTTCGAATTGATGCTGCTAAACATATGCCTGCTGAATTCTTGACCTATTTCGCAAATGAATTAAATGATTATTCACTTGAACATCTCAATCGACCGATTAAATTCATTTGGGAAGTTTATATTGTTAATTCATTAGCACTTTCGACGTTTATCGAAGGAACTCTATGCAAATTGAAAGATTCTCAGCATAGTTTTTTCTATGATTTTCCTATGAGATACGAATTCAAACGAATACAGGAGTCAGATTATCGTTTTGAATGGCTTGTAAATTTTGTTCAACATCGTATTGATACTCAACAATATCTCGATCATTTGATTCCATTCGTTGAAGATCATGATGATGGTACGCCGATTGTGAACGCACCGATTGCTCGAATTATCTATGCATTAACTGAATTTTTTAGTCGAAATTCAACTTTGATCTATCATGGTTCAGAACAAGCCGGTGTTCGAATAGTGAATCGACCTTGTATTAATACGATTAATGAAAATGGAGATCTTGCGTTTATAGTTGATCGATTGGGAAGTCGTCTATTGCCGTATAGAATTTGCAAAGAAACACAAATTATTTTTCATCGAGCTGAACACGATCTTCTTGTTAGTGAAAATCGAATAGCTACGAAGAGATCGATGTTCATAGCTGTGAATAAAAGTTGTCTTTCGAAAACAATTGAATTAGATTATGCGAGTTCGAGATACGTTGAAGAAATTTTATTGACTTCTACTAATTCAACGATTCATTTTGATAAACTATCAAAACATATCAAAATTGAATTAGACGCACAAAGTTTCTTGGCATTTGAAATTATATTGTAAAGTTTGAAACCCGGGCTCACCGGAAAAAATAGATGAAAAACAGTTGTAAAAAGCATTGAAATAAAAGTTAAGAATATCAATCAGTAAGCTTGTAATCGTACTTCACTATATTGAACTGCATTGCTGGCACTACGTATGGACGTTACGAGCAGCCGATAACTTGTATATCGTACAGTATTAGAAAAATTTTGAATTTGTCCCGCACCATAACGTCCAGGATCAATACCTAATCCTGATGGACCGTTATAAATCAATGTCCAACTTGAACCATATATTAAAGATGAATTGGCACTATTACTACCTTCTAATGTCACAGTCATTGGATCACGTGATGAGAAATCATTAGCGGTATAGAATTGTAGACTCACGATGAATGAAGAACCACGTTTTGGAGTAAAGTAAAAGCCTGTATTTATACCACAATTAATCGTATTACTATTTACGGTACAAAAGCCAAAAGTCGTGTATTTAGTGGTAATATTGCCATCAAAAGCCATTGCAGGCGATTCACTTGACGGATAGTTACCAAAACTTAAGCCAGGTGTCAATGAAAAACTATTACCACCAACTGTCGTATTCCATATTCCATAAATAGTTTCATTCATACTCATCAATGGAAGCAAATCTGAATGATATGAATACTTGTGTTTCATCAAAGCTATATGCGAAAATGAATTGCTTACTAGCAGTAGATGTCGATATCATTGTTGTCATTTCGTATGTCACTTGAATTGACGATGATGTTAACCAAAAGGCGAGTAGTACAGCTAGAATCAAACCACCTGTGAGACAACCTACTATCAAACCATGAAACCATGCTGAACAACAGCAGCGAACAAAAATTTTTAGTAGATTTTTGTTCGATTTTTCTTTCGTTGTTTGATTAAAATCAGGAACTTTCATGATCAACTCTCCTTAATCTTCAATAAAATTATGAGCAAAGGAGATCGAATAGTGAAATGTGAAAGAAGACATTTGTAGGGCTTTCACACGATATTTTATTACCAGAAAGAAAAATAATAAAAAAATCACCATCACCTGTATAAATTATGTTCTTGATTAACTGACTTTCATCACAAAAAACAACTTTTTTTTAACAACAATAGTGTTTCAAAAACACGAATAATTCTCATTGTTCTATACTTTGAAATGAATTGATGAATTTCATTCTTGTTTTCCGTTCAACCGTCTGCATTTAATTTGAATACGAGTCTACTAATAAACCTAGCGGAATAGGTTTAAAAGTTTGATGACATTTTGGACATATTGCTTCGTACAGATGTCCAGTAAACGAACTTGCCGGAGATGATTGTCCACATTGAGGACATTTATAGGGCAGATCCCGAATATTTGAAGGTAGATTTCGAGTTAATGGGGAATTTGATTTTGCGACAAATTCAAAATACAAGGTTGATA
>ERZ778027.3621-NODE-3621-length-14990-cov-4.028189_pt1 | contig 14990 bp, 16 predicted proteins | sample MGYA00375757_ERZ778027 | MGnify/ENA primary metagenome ERZ778027 (study PRJEB29350, sample SAMN05389817) | bioreactor metagenome | isolation source: Ammonium sulfate bioreactor | place: South Africa: University of Cape Town | collected 2014-02-18 ... | reverse complement strand
GCGTTGCCCTCCGAAGGCAAAGGTCACACGTTCGAATCGTGTCGGGCGCGCCATTTCAGAATAAAACTATGAACGCCGAACGCCGCCGATTTCCCTCCCGAAGCGGCGGCGACGAGCGTTCGCAGCAATGCCGACTTCGATCCCATGACGCGAACCTCGTCGTCCGCCACCTCGACGCGCTGCGCCAGGGCGCGCAGATGGTCCCGCCGATAGCCGCCATCATCGAGCCTTATCAGTTCACGGGCCTTGCGGGCGAACCCCTTGAGCATGTCGGGACTGACGCACTGGTTGCGTTCGCCATTGAGCGCGCTCTGTCCGCGACGGTCTTTGCCCGATCTCGTAACGCCTTGAGCCCGGCCATGCATTCCTTGGCCGTCTCGTCGTCCTTATCGAACATGCCCGATTCGATGGCGTCATACAGACGGCGGATTCGCTGTTATCGCCTTGTCCGGAAAGATTCGGCCTATTCCGCAAATGACCGATCGGGGGTGATCATGAGAGATTTTCGCTCATATCGCGCGCTGATGAGCTCGACCAGAACGCTGGTCTCGGCTTGATCCTTGGCCGCATATCCTATTTCAGCGATAGCCTGATCGCCACGCTGACGGCGGCGGCCGCGAGCAAGACGGCCGATAAATGGTCGGCGCGCGGATAGATTTCGACGTGACCCGGATCACAACTTATGGCGCTCCTTCGGCATGACAGATCCCCTGCAGGGATCATCGATGTTTATTCCGGTCGTCTGCCGAATACGATATAGTTGTCGAACGCCTGCCAAGCCGTGCCGACTTCGACGAATCCGGCATGGCGCAGCGCCGCGACATGAAAATCGACGGAGCAATCAACGTAGCTGGTTGGGCGCTTCGCAGGCCGTGAAGCAAAGAAGGCGTCGCGCCGGGTTTTCAGCTCCGATAGAGCGGGGATATCAGCGACGCGACGCCACCATGCCTCCCAGTCGTCTTCACCCGCATCGACGGCCTCTTTCAGCATGCGATCCCGCCACGCCGCGGCGGCGCTCGCCAGCGTCGGCCACCGCGCATCGAACCGCATATGATCGCCGTTCATCACGACGCCGCCATTCGCTAACAACGCGCCGGCGGCGCCGTAAAACTCAGCAAGCCCGCCTGGCGACAGCCAGTGCAGCGCCGTCGTCGAGACGAGCGCGACAGGCGGACGACCGCCGAGCGTTTCCGCCGCATCGCGCGCGCGTTCGGCCCATGATGGATCGGCCAGATCGGCTTCGACGACGTGGACGCGATCGCCATAATCCGCGAGAGACGCGCGGGCGAGGTCGAGCAGCATCACGTCAGCGTCGATCGCGACGACCTTCGCCGCAGGAAAGCGATCAAGCAGGCGACGCGTGAGCGAGCCGGGTCCGCAGGCGGCGTCGACGACGGTGAACCTGTCGCCGAAGACGTGCGCCAGGATGTCGAACATCACATTGAAACGCTCGTCGCGCTGTTTGATATAGCCTTCCTGCTGACGGTCCCAGCGCTCGACGAGCGCCAACATCTCTTGCCTGGCTGACATGGACGGCCTTCTCTGTTTCCAACAATGGGCTCGCGCCCGCTATCTCTCAATGGTCCCGAGCGCCGTCGCTCCAGCGCGCAAGCTCGACATCGAAATGAGGCGGCGACCCGGGCGTGATTTCGACGAAACGCCCGCGAATGCGGAAGACGGTCTCAACGAGGTTGTTCGCAGCAAGCGCGCGCGGCTCATCGTCGAAGACTAACCGGCCGCCTTGCAGGAGCGAAATACGATCGCAGACGGAGATCGCCTGGTTGATGTCATGGATCGCCATGACGATCGAGACGCCCCTATCACGGCTCAGCCGATGAATGAGGTCCAGAATCTCGACCTGATAGCCGATGTCGAGATAGGATGTCGGCTCGTCGAGCAGCAATATCCTCGCCTCCTGAGCCAACGCCGCCGAAATCCACGCGCGTTGACGCTCGCCTCCCGAAAGCTCCTGAAGCCCACGGCCAGCAAAATCGGAAACGCCGGTGCTTTCGAGCGCCCAGGCGATCAACTTCTCGTCATGCGGTCCATAGCCGCGCAGGAGGCCGACATGCGCGAAGCGCGCTTGCCGCGCAAGCTGCTCGACAGTCATCTCCTCGGGCGCGGAGGGCTGCTGCGGCAGGAATGCGAGCCGACGCGCGATCTCCCGCCGCGACATCGTGGTGATCTGGCGGCCATCCAGTTCGACGCTGCCGGACGCGGGCTTGATGAGTCCAGCCAGCGCCTGCAGCGCCGTGCTCTTGCCTGATCCATTCGGTCCGATAAGGCCATGAATGCGCCCGGGCTGCAGCGCGAAGTCGAAATCGAACAGCGCGCGGCGTTGGCCATAATCGATGGAGATCTTTGAACAAGCAAGCGACATCGGCTCAAGCCATCCGGCGCAACAGGACGAGCAGCAGCGGCGCGCCGAAGATCGCGGTTACGACGCCAATCGGTATCTCTTCGGCGCCGCCGGCGAGACGTCCGACAAGATCGCCAAGCGTGACGACGACGATGCCGAGCGCGAGCGTGAACGGCAGCACGAGCGCAAAGCGCCGGCCGGCGAGAAAGCGCGCGAGATGAGGCACGATCAGCCCGACAAAGACGATCGGCCCGGCCACCCCGACGGCGCTGGCGGCGAGACAGCAGGCCAGCGCGAGCGCCAGCGAAAAGTGCAGCTTGTGAGACAGCCCAAAGGATCGCGAGACTGATGAATCGAACCGCAGCATCGTCAACGGCCGGCGGATCAAAGGCAGCATGGCAAGGCCGACAACCGTAAATGGAAGAAGATATCTGAGATGATCCCAGCTTCGCGCGTAGAGCGATCCAGACAGCCATTCCAGCAAAATCTCGATGCGCGCCGATCCCCATCCGGCAATGAGCCCGATCGCCACCGCGTGCAGCAGCGCCCCGACGGCGACGCCGCATATGGTCAGACGGATCGGGCCGAGGTTGCGGCCGAACGCCATGGCGTAGATAGCGAGGCCCGCCAAAAGCCCGCCAATTATCGCGATCGACGGCAGCCATGCGAGCGGAAGCTCCGCCAGGGTGTTCGATCCAGGATTGTGGATATAGACCGAGAATAGCAGGAAGACGCCCACCGCCAGCGTGGCGCCTTGGGAGATTCCCATGATCGATGGATCGGCGAGCGGATTTCGAGTGATCGACTGTAAAATGAATCCCGCCACAGCGAAATGGACGCCGACCACCATGCCGACGAGGACCCGGGGCAGGCGGATATCGATGATAATCGAGCGCGCTTGCGCCGAGCCCTTCCCGACAAGCGCGGCGATGACGTCTACGGGCGGGATATCGACCACGCCCATGAACACCGAGAGTGCGAGCGCTATCGTCGTCAGGCCGATCCATGCGGGCAGAATCAATGCATTGTCGGCGCGGAGATCGCGCGTGGCGCCGACGTTCATACCCTTCTCCCCTTAAGCGTCTGCGGGCGCAGGATCAATGCAACGAAGATCGGACCGCCGATCAACGCAGTAAGGATGCCGACGGGGATTTCGCGCGGCGCAGCGATGGACCGCGCGAGCAGATCAGCGACGACCAGCAGGAACCCACCGAGCGCAGCTGCAAGGGCAATCGTCCAGCCAGGGCCGTCCGCCCTGAGAAGGCGAGCGATATGCGGCGTCGCAAGCCCGACGAAAGCGATAGGTCCGCCGATGGGAGCAATGCCCGCTACCGGGAGGACGGCGAGCAGCAAGAGCGCCGGCTTCCACAGCGCGAGTTGCACGCCCATTCCAGCCGCGGTCGCGTCGTCGAGCGACATCAGGCCGACTATGCGACGGGCGGCGAGCGCGCCGGCGAGGCCGATGAGCACCCAGGGGGCCATATAGATCAGATGAATCCAGGTGCGGCCCTGAAACCCGCCTGAGAGCCAGAACAAGAGCGACGCCATCCTCGGACCGCTGAGCAGCAGCAGGTAGGTCGTCACTGCCGCAAGAAACATCGAGACGCTCACGCCGCCCAGTGCAAGCTGCAACGGTCGCGCACCGGATCCGCGGGCGATCCAGAAGGTGACAAGCGCAGCCGCGAGGCCGCCGGCGCAGCCAATCCAAGGATAGGCCAGAGGCGAGACGCCAGGAAGCAGCACAATACACGCGACAATCGGCGCGACGGCGCCGGCCGTCACGCCGGTGAGATGCGGTCCGGCCAGCGGATTGCGCGTGAGCGTCTGCAGCAGGCAGCCAGACACGCTAAGCCCCGCGCCGCCCACAAACGCCGCAAGGCTGCGGGGAAGACGCAGCGTCCAGACGAAGACCGATTCAATGCCGCCATCCGGCGACAGCAGCGCGCGCATCGCCGCTGTGGGCGAAAGCGTGGTCGCGCCGACGAGAAGGCCGCCGGCGACGGCCATAAGCGAACCCAAGATCAGCGCGAAGGTCATCGCCGCTGATCGGGCGGCTGCGTTGCTCTGCGGCGGCAAGCGTCGGATCAGTTCTGCGTTGCAGCCGATATGAGCTTCGCCGCCTCGGCGCGCACATCAACCGCCGGAAAGACGTCGGGGTGCAGATAATGCGCCGCCTCACGCAACACCAGCTCGCGTGCGATCGGCCCCTGCGTCTCGGCCCATTGGTCGCCCACATAGTACACGCGCTTGTTCTTGACCGCCGAGAGCTGCGACCAGATCGGATTGCCCTCGTGCGTGCGCTCGAGCCCATATTCCATGATGAAGATGACGTCCGGGTTCTTCGCCAACAGCGCTTCCAGACTGAGATCGATGCCGAAGCGCCCGTTCTGCTTCATCGGGCCGACGATATTGTCGCCACCGACAGCGGCGACGATCGCGGCGGCGGTGTTTTCGGTGTGAAAAGCGAACGGGGTGTCGCCGCCCCACATGATGACGAAGCTTGGATGCCGATCCTTCGGCGCTTTTGCGCCGAATTCAGCAAGATGTCGCTTAAAGTCGGCGTTGAGCTTCTCGCCCTGCTCCGCCTTGCCGAGAATCTTCGAAACATCGGCGACTTCCTGGTAACTCTCGCTGAGGAGCTCCATGTTGTAGGCGACGTAGGGAGCGATCTTCTGGAAGCGCTCGGCGTTGCCGACCGTATATCGCTTCATCGCAATGATAATATCGGGTTTGGTTTCGGACAGAAGTTCGAGATTCGGCTTTGCGCGTTGACCGATCAGCTTAGTCTCCTTGGGAATCCCGAGGAGGAAATCGGGCTCGCGGGCGGGATACATGTAGGTCGTAGCGACAGGCTTGACGCCAAGCGCGAGAGCGAGGTCTGTCGCGAAAAACGAGATCGCCGCGATACGCGTCGGCGTCGCCGGAATCTCCACGGTCACGCCACGATCATCGGTCAGCGACGCCGCGCCCGCGCTTCGCGCGGATAGCACGCACAACGCGAGACCCAGCGCCAGCCCGACAAGGCGGCTGGCGCGGACAATGAGTGCAGTCATAGCTCCTGCTCCATCTGAATTCTTTGAAATTTACGTCTCGATCGATCCGGCTCAGCGCCGGGATTCTGACCCGGTTTCGCGCTGCGGCAAAAAAAATGCAAGCAAAATGAATATCTTAGAATTTTTATAAACTGAGATCCCCGCGTGGGGTGATAGCTCCATGGCGAAGCGCCAGTCCGGTTCAGCCCGATAAATGCGAAGCCATTCGCGCCTCGATCCGCTTGGCGCACACTCGACAGCGTCGCCGTTCAAATCCAAGGGTCTGGCGGACGCCTGGCGGAGCGCCTGGTCGAGATAGAATCTGGTCGCGGGCCTAACCGCATCGCGGCGTTGCAGGATCAGGCTGCGATGCTGGCGCGGGAGCAGACGAAGCATCGCCGCCCAATGTGTCTTGAGCCCGGGCGATGTCGTCATGGGTATCGCCATCCCAATCGGGCGCGGCGTCTTTCTCGGCCGATAGCGCGCCAAGCGCGTCGAGGACATCGACAACATCGTTTTTACTGAGCCGCGACGCGACGGTTGCGAGTTGAGCGAGCAAGGGACGATTCCTGGAGGCGAGCCCGGCTTCATGGATTCGGCGATGAACCTCTGAAAGCCCTTGAGCATGCCGGAACGATAGTGTGAGTGATGTGGTCGAGCAGCGCTTCGCCGAGCAGCAGCGACACCGATGAGATCGCGCACGCAAGAACGGCAGGCTGTCGGCATGCGCGGGACGGGTCGAGCACAGAAAATTCTCGCGCGAACGAGTCATCCCCTGTCATTGATGCGAATGAGTCGAATGACCACGTCGATCTTGGAGATCTCGTAGCCGGGAGGAGGCTCCGGCAACCGCGTGAAGCGGATCCGGTCGCGTGGAATGTCGATGATTCGATCCTCAGCCTCGACATAGCAATGGCAATGATCGCCGGGATCGGTGTCGTAATAGGCTCTTCCGCGAATTAAGGAGATTTTCCGGATCAGCCCTGCCTTCTCGAACTGCGACAGCGTATTGTAGACGGTCGCCAGCGAAAGCGGGCTTCCAGTCTCGATGGCTTGCCGGTGCAGGTGGTCGGCGGTGAGGTGGCGATGCTCATCGCCGTAGATGAGGACCCCGAGAGCAATCCGCTGGCGTGTGGGGCGAAGGCCAGCTCGTTTCAGAATGCGGACGACCTTCATAAGCGGAAACGTCGGCTCGGCTTCTCCTTCTATGAGACTCTCTCTGATCTCGGCGGGTGCGAAAAGCATCGCGTAGTCCGTTCCAGCTGGATGGGCGGGTTGTGAGATGGTTTTCGGATGCGCTCGCTTGCGTCGGATGCGGAGAAGCACGTCGGCGCCAATAAGCTCGTAGCCGTCCGGGGCTCTGGCAGATCCGCGAGGGCGATGCGCCCGGCCGGAACATTCAACAATAAATCTTCGTCGACCGCGTAATAGTGACGGTGGTGGTCGACCTGAGTATCGAACCATGCCGTTGAGCCATAGATCGGGACCCGCTTCAGCAGCCGGATTTTGCTGAAGCCTCTGAGGCTGCGATAGACGCAGCTGAGGGACCCCCGCGCCCCGGAACGAGAGAGCTCTTCGTGAAGGCTCTCGGCGGAGACATGACGGCCGCCACGTCCAAACAGAAGCTCCACCAGCGTCAGCCGCTGCTGTGTCGCTCGCAATCCGGCCGCCACGAGGAGATCACGGCTGCGGAGTGGCCGGCGTGCTCGCATGAAGCGGACGGGAAAGGGGATGCGGTCATTTTGAAGGCCCGTCGAGATTCGTTATTGCAATTCAGTCTTAACTGCATAATAAGCGGCGGCGGCGACTGTCAACTGCTTCTGCGACTGAATTGCAAATAGGCGCCGGCAGCCGCCACGCCGTCTGGCATCCGCATCACGGCGTCCGCGAGCCTTCCTTCGGAGATTTCGATGAGCCGTCCGCCAAACCTTCTTTCATCGCGCTTGCCGACCGCATGCGCCATCTGCTGCCTGGCGATGACGGCGTCTTCGGCGTCCGCCGCCGATCTGGCGCCTCGTCCCGTCGCCGCGCAGGCGGAAGCGGGCTTGCTGCAGCGCGAGCAACTCACCGGCGACTGGGGAGGCGCCCGCTCGCGCCTCGAGGAGGCCGGCGTCGCCTTCGGACTGACGGCGACGGGAGACATCTCGATGAACCCGGCCGGCGGATTGATCAGGGGCAGGGGATTCTCAGGCCTGCTGCAATTCGACGTGGATTTCAATCTGGAGAAGCTCGTGGGCTGGCAGGGCGGCGCCTTGCACGCCGGAGCGTTCCTGATCGGCGGTCACGGACTATCCGGCAAGTTCATCGGCAATCTGATGCCGATCTCGAATATCGAGAACGATCCGGCCGGAAGGCTGGCGGAAATCTACTTCATGCAGACGCTGTTCGACGGCCGTCTCTCGTTCAAGATCGGTCAGATCGCCGCCGATGGCGAATTCGCGACCAGCGAGACCGCAGGGCTGTTCGTGAATTCGGCTTTCGGCTGGCCGGGGCTCCACGGCGTCGTCCTGCCGGGAGGAGGGCCAGCCTATCCAGTGCCGGCTCCAGGCGTCCAGGTCGCCTACAAGCCGGACGACGCGTGGACGATCCAGGCCGGCGTCTATAGCGGCAACCCGCTCGGCCGAAACGACGTCAACAGGCACGGTCTTACGTTCCCGCTGAACCAGGGCGTATTCGCCATCGCTGAGGCGGCCTATACGCATGATTTCGGCGCAGGCGTCACCGGCGCCTACAAGCTCGGCGGCTGGTACAATTCGCAGAGCTTTGACGATCTGCGGATCGCGACGAACGGCCTGTCATTCGCCGACCCCGCCGCCGATCCCGATCCCCGGCGTCATCGCGGCAATTTCGCTGTCTATGGCGTCATCGACCAAGGACTCTGGAAATCTCCCGACGCCGAGACGACGGGCCGCCGCCTCGCCGCGTTTGCTCGGGTCGTGATCGCGCCGAAGAAAGACCGCAGTCAGGTTGACTTCTATGCCGACGCCGGCATCAGCTACATGGGGCTTCTGCACGGGCGCAACGACGACGTCGTCGGCCTTGCTGTCGCCTATGCCAGTGTCAGTTCGAGCCTGCGCCAGCTCGATCGCGACATGATCGCTTTCTCGGGCAACGCGCAGCCCGTGCGCTCTTCCGAAGTCGTATTCGAAGCGTCGTATCAGGCGCGGTTGACGCCATGGCTCAAGGTCCAACCCTTCGCCCAATGGATCGTGAGGCCGGGGGGCGGAGAACCCGATCCGGACAAGCCCTGGCGCAAGATACCGAATGCGACCGTGATCGGTCTCCGAAGCGTCGCGGTCTTCTAAGAGACGGACGGCGCAACCATCCCTTGCTGCTAATTGCAATTCAGTCGCGCTTGCAAATAAGAACGCGCTCAGTAATAGTGCGACTGCAATTCATTCTCAATAAGGAGTTTCCTATGTTCGACAGGATGAGGCCATCGGTGCTGGCCGGAATGATAGGGGCGACCCTGGCGGTCGCGCTGACGTGGGCCCCGGCCGCCGCCCACGAGAAGTTCAAGGCGGTGACGACCTTCACCATCATTGCGGATATGGCGAAGAACGTCGCCGGCGACGCGGCGATCGTGGAATCAATCACCAAGCCCGGCGCGGAGATCCACGAATACCAGCCGACGCCGGGCGATATTCAGCGCGCCCAAGGAGCGCGACTTCTGCTGTTGAATGGCCTCAATCTCGAGCTCTGGTTCCAGAAATTCTACCAGAACCTCAAGAACGTTCCGGATGTCATCGTCTCCACCGGCGTCCAGCCAATGGGCCTCGATGAGGGACCTTATGCCGGCAAGCCAAATCCGCATGCCTGGATGTCGCCGAAGAATGCGATCACCTATGTCGACAACATCCGCGACGCGTTCGTCAAATACGATCCGAAGAACGCAGACGCTTACAAGGCCAATGCGGACGCCTACAAGAAGAAGATCGAGGCGACAATCGCCCCGATCCGCGAAACGCTTGACAAGATTCCCGGGGACAAGCGCTGGCTGGTGTCGAGCGAGGGTGCCTTTTCCTATCTGGCCCGCGACTTCGGCCTGAAGGAACTCTATCTCTGGCCGATCAACGCCGACCAGCAGGGCACGCCGCAGCAGGTCCGCAAGGTTGTCGATGCGGTCAAGAAGAACAAGATTCCAGCGGTCTTCAGTGAGAGCACAGTCTCCGACAAGCCTGCCCGTCAGGTGGCGCGCGAGACCGGCGCGCATTATGGCGGCGTGCTCTATGTCGATTCCCTCAGCGAGGCCGATGGTCCGGTGCCAACCTATCTGGACCTGCTGCGGGCGACCTCGGCGACCGTGGCGAAAGGGCTCACCGACGGCCTGACCCAATGACCGCGCCAATCACCCGTCTCGCCAGCCCCGCATCGTCCGATGCGGGGGCTGGCGTCTCCGTGGCGAACGCCACCGTCACTTACCGCAACGGCCACACGGCGCTTCGGGACGCCTCCTTCAAGATCCCGACCGGCACGATCACCGGACTGGTGGGGGTGAATGGTTCGGGAAAATCCACGCTTTTCAAGGCTATTATGGGCTTCGTGCGGCTCGCGCGGGGCGACATACGCGTGCTCGGGATGCCGGTCGAGGAGGCCCTGCGAAAGAACCTCGTCGCCTATGTGCCGCAGGCCGAGGAGGTGGACTGGAATTTTCCTGTCCTGGTCGAGGACGTGGTGATGATGGGCCGCTACGGCCACATGGGCATGATGCGCATTGCGAAGACGGCCGACCACGAGGCGGTGGCCGCCGCGCTGGCCCGCGTCAACATGAGCGAGTTTCGCAAGCGACAGATCGGAGAACTCTCGGGCGGCCAGAAGAAGCGCGTCTTCCTCGCCCGCGCTCTTGCGCAGGATGGCCGCGTCATCCTCCTCGACGAGCCCTTCACTGGCGTCGACGTCAAGACCGAGGATCAGATCGTCAAGCTCCTGCGGGAGCTGCGCGACGAGGGCCGCGTCATGCTTGTGTCGACCCATAATCTCGGCTCCGTGCCGGAATTCTGCGACCGAACCATCCTTATCAAGGGCGCCGTTCTGGCCTACGGGCCGACGGTCGAGACCTTCACGCAGGAGAATCTTGAGAAGGCGTTTGGCGGCGTGTTGCGCCATTTTGTGCTGAACGAGGCGCAAAACGGCAAGCCGACACCGATCCGAGTCTTCACTGACGACGAGCGTCCGCTTGTTCTCGAGGGTGGGAAAGCGACCGCGCGACAGGCCGGCGCCAGCAATGGAGAGCGGGAGTGACGACCGGTCTCCTCGAACCCTTCGCCTATGAGTACATGTTGAACGCCATGTGGGTCTCGGCCCTCGTCGGCGGCGTCTGCGCCTTCCTGTCCTGCTATCTCATGCTCAAGGGCTGGTCGCTGATCGGCGATGCGCTCTCGCATGCGATCGTTCCGGGCGTGGCCGGGGCCTACATGCTCGGACTTCCCTTCTCCATCGGCGCCTTCTTTTCCGGCGGGCTCGCGGCCGCGGCCATGCTCTTCCTCAACCAGCGCACCAAGCTGCGCGAGGACGCCATCATCGGCTTCACGTTCTCGTCTTTCTTCGCGCTCGGGCTGTTCATGGTTTCGCTCAGGCCGATGGCGGTGAACATCCAGACCATCGTGCTCGGCAATGTGTTGGCCATCACGCCCGGCGATACGCTTCAGCTCGCGATCATCGGCTTGGTCTCGCTCGCCATCCTGCTGGTGAAGTGGAAGGACCTAATGGTGACCTTCTTCGACGAGAACCATGCGCGCTCCATCGGGCTCAATCCCGCGCGCCTGAAATTCATGTTCTTCACGCTGCTCTCGGCCTCGACGGTCGCGGCGCTCCAGACGGTCGGCGCCTTCCTCGTCATCTGCATGGTGGTGACGCCGGGGGCGACCGCCTATCTGCTGACGGACCGCTTCCCCAGGCTGCTGGTGATCGCCGTCGCCATCGGCTCGCTGACGAGCTTCGTCGGCGCCTATGCCAGCTATTTCCTCGACGGGGCGACAGGCGGCATCATCGTGGTGCTGCAGACTGCGATCTTCCTCATCGCGTTCTTCTTTGCGCCGAAGCACGGCATGCTCGCGGCCCGCAGGCGAGCGGCGCAAGCGCTGGAGGCTGGCCTATGAGCTTTCTCGACACGCTGCTTTCGCCCTTCCAGTTCGACTTCATGATCAGCGCCCTGGTGATCTCGGTCATCGTCGCGATCCCCATGGCGCTGCTATCCTGCTTCCTCGTGCTGAAGGGCTGGTCCCTGATGGGCGATGCGATCAGCCATGCGGTCTTTCCGGGCGTCGTAATCGCCTATATGGCGGGCGTCCCTTTCGCAGTCGGGGCGTTCGCCGCCGGCATGCTTTGCGCCATCGCCACCGGCTTCCTGAAGAACAACAGCCGCATCAAGCAGGACACGGTGATGGGCGTCGTCTTCGCCGGAATGTTCGGCCTTGGCCTCGTTCTCTACGTCAAGGTACGGTCGGACGTGCATCTCGACCACATCCTGTTCGGCGACATGCTCGGGGTTTCCTGGCGTGATATCGGCGAGGCGGCGTTCATCGCCGCGGTCACGGCCGGAATCATCGGCGTCAAGTGGAGGGACTTCCTCCTGCATGCTTTCGATCCGGCCCAGGCCCGCGCGGTCGGCCTGCGGGTGAACCTGCTGCATTACGGCCTGCTCGCCCTGATCTCGCTCACCATCGTCGGAGCCTTGCAGGCGGTCGGCCTTGTCATGGCGGTCGCCATGCTGATCGCGCCGGGAGCCATCGCCTTTCTGCTAACCCGCCAGTTCAGTACGATGCTGCTTCTCGCAGTGGCGATCGCGGTGATCGGCTCGTTCCTCGGCGTCTACCTATCTTTCTTTTTCGACAGCGCGCCGGCGCCGACCATCGTGCTGCTGCTCGCGATCCTCTTTGTGCCGGCGTTTCTCCACAACACGCGCAAGGCCGCGAACGTCGAGGCGAGTGAGGCGGCTTGACCGGCTTGGACAGGTAAAAGCTGCGCTTCTTAGCCGGTGCGTTGTGCGTTTAACAGATCATGCCGAGAAAAGGTCTATGATCATGACGGGTCGTCTTTCACGAGAAGCTCAGCGACAATCGGAACAAGTGCGCGGCGCATGCGATATCGGCAGGCCGTGCATGCGGATCGCTTCTGTTCGGCTCATTGTGAACGCGATGTTTAAGCGATTCATGGAGCGCCTCGACACGCGTGAGGGCGTACGGGCGAAAGCGCGCCCGCCATTCCTGTCGCCAACGCCGCTGCGTCCAAGCGATCGCCTTCTGCCGGAGAAGGGAGTCTTCAAGTCCAGGGCGTTCCCTTTGGGACAAACGGCGCTCCGCATGCGCTTCGTGCGGCGCCTGCTTGGCGACCCGGGTGATGGAGCCGCGGCGCCCACGGGTGCGAACGGCGACCCGCCTTCGCCAAGAGAGAACAGAAAATAACCTCGGAGAGGACAGGAGTTTGTGTCGCCAGCATTACCCATCCGACCGCGGAGCGTCAGTCAGGCAGAGCCGAAACGAAAAGCCGACGGACACTGAAGCTTGCCCTTCGGCGTCATCGTTTGGATCTTTTCGCCTTGCGGACAAATATCTCCAGTCGATGGCTGACGATTTCATAGCCGTGGCTGCGCGCAATCTTCTCCTGAATATCCTCGATCGCCTCAGACTGGAATTCGATCACCTGGCCGCTGTCGACATCGATCAGATGGTCATGATGTGCATGATCCGTCGTCTCGAACCGCCCGCGACCGTCGCCGAAGGCATGGCGAGCGGCGATCCCGTTCTCCTCGAATAGTTTCATCGTCCGGTAAACCGTCGCAATCGCGATCTTCGGATCGATGGTCGTCGCCCGCCTGTGTAGTTCAACCACATCGGGATGGTCGGCCGACTTCGCTAGGACATTGACGATTACACGCCTCGGGCCCGTTATGCGCAGTCCCTTCTGCCGGCACAGCCGTTCCAAGGCCTCGATTGCATCAGTGTCGCCCTTCTTGATGTTTCGAGGCATGCTCACTCCCCAAATCGCCTCGCAGGAATAATCAATTCCGCCAGACGGTGAAACTTGACCGTTCGGCATTCTAGGCGATCGTTTCAAAAGCCGCCATGTCAACCGGAATCCATTCATCCGCAAGCTGAAAGGCGGGACTGGCTGTATTGAGGCGAATCCCGGTCGATCTGAGATTGGAAATCCTCGTGGGGCAATCTCGACCGCCTCGATCGTCGCCTTCGATGAGGTCCGGCGGATCGTTGGCTGGACCGGAGGATCGCTTGGCCTGAACCCGGCCCGTTCGCTGCGCGGATCGTGAGAAGGCTGTCCAGCCTGCCGTTCGCGCCCAGTTTCATGAAGCGTCAATACTCCAGCGCCGGCGCAGACGACGGCGCAGCACTGTGCGGCTGAAGCCTGCATCGACAATCATCTGACGCTAAAGCGTGCGGATACGGTCATCTGCAATATGCTTCCGGGGAGCTCGCGGCAGTCGAGGATCGGAATCGCATAAGGCGTCTTATGGAGCCTAAGCCGCTGAGCCTATTAACGAATGCAGATTTCTAAGCCTGACGAAAGATCGCTGTATCGTCAACTTTCGCTTGCCGCCACGCCATTCCAGAGCAGCCATGTCGAGGTTGCGTACACGACCGATCGGCTAGGCGTGTGCTGCCTCAACCTTGGCGCCATCGACTGAGCGACGCTCGCGTGACCGGGCGGCGCGTCGCTTGGCCGCGAGCGATGGCTGCCAAGTGTCAATTGATCGAAGAACGACTGGTTACGCCTTTCGGCATCACGGCGCATCTTCCTGAACGACGTCACCCGAATATGCGCGTTGTGCGCTTTCGACCAAGCATAATGGCCTTGTCCATCTGGCATCGGACTCTGAGCCAGAGACGACTCGAAGTGTAACCGCGTGGCGGGCTTGAGCTCGCAAACGATGATGCATTCGAACGGCGTGTCGGTAGAGATGTCGGAGATCAAGCCTGACGACCAAGATCCATGCGCTGGTGGACGCCTGTGGCCTGCCGATCCTGCTTAAGATCACCGAAGGCCAGGCGCATGACGGGCGTAGCGCGCAGGACATGATCGACACGATCGGGCGCGGCGACGTGCTGCTGGCCGATCGGGCCTATGATTCAATGCTCTGCGCCAGACGCTGGCCGCACGCGGCGCCCGCGCCAACGTCAAGCCGACGCCGAACCGGGTCGCGACGCTGCGGTTCAACAAACGGCTCTATCGCAAACGTAATCTGGTCGAGCGCTTCTGCAACAAAATCAAGCACTATCGCGCGGTCGCGACCCGCTACAACAAACGGGACGACAATTTCTTCGCCGGCATCAAGCTCGCCTCAATCCGCGTCTGGTTGCGACTTAATGAGTCAATGACCTAGACTAGCGGCCTTTTGGGAACCCCCATGCCGACACGATTGCTTTGGTCGCGGCCGTCTGCTTGGCGCCGTCGAACGCCCACCCGGCCCAATATGGCGTTGCGTCCGCGGCCTTTGCCAAGGCCCAGGCATCAGTCCCTTCATGGGCCGGATTACTGCGGCCAAAGACGTCGTAGGCCCTCTGCCCGTCCGTCGCGAGATAGCCCGCGAGCAGGATAGCCGAATTAGGCGATCGGCTGCTTTTCATCACCGCCAAAGCCTCTCC
>ERZ778027.3615-NODE-3615-length-15006-cov-11.381513_pt1 | contig 15006 bp, 13 predicted proteins | sample MGYA00375757_ERZ778027 | MGnify/ENA primary metagenome ERZ778027 (study PRJEB29350, sample SAMN05389817) | bioreactor metagenome | isolation source: Ammonium sulfate bioreactor | place: South Africa: University of Cape Town | collected 2014-02-18 ... | reverse complement strand
CGACGACGACGACAGCAATCGTAGGGGCTATGGCATCTAGAGTAATGGAGGCGGTTCTTTCTCAAAAAAAAAAGAGAAAAAGAAGAAGAAAGAAACAACTCGTTATATCCCCGAGTTTTTTTCTTCTTCTTCTCCGGATTCTCGATTTTTTTCTCGTTCTGTATCACGTTCAGAATGTCATTACTGGTTTTCATTCGCATTTGCGTGTATACACTACTCGACGACGAAGACGACGACATCAATGGCTCTGTTTTCTTGTTAAACTCAACAACAAAAAAAAAAGAAGAAGAAAAGAAAGGAGAGAATGAACACACACACACATACACAAAACAACGAATGATGTTCTCGTTTTTTTACAGTTAAACTATGAATAAACATCTGTTCGTTGTTTTTTATTTGACTATACAAAAAAACAAGAAGTTACAGTTTGCATTCAATAAACATGTTCGATAGTTGCCGGTTGATTTGAAGAATCATCGTAATCTTCACTATTGTAATCATTATCATCGGGTTGACTCGATGCTGTTGCATTGAAATTTATTGTCTGAATTGTACCGCCGAATAGCTGTCGATTGACTAATGTACGATTAAGAAATGAATTTAAACGTGTGACATTCTGATAACGTGAAAAACCGAGACGAAAATCGCCGATAATACTTCCATTTCGAAAACTTTGAACGCTACAATCCGTATAGAAAACAGCATATTTCGTTTTCATATCAGCTAGAGTTGTCGCAACCTGAAGTAAGAAAATGTCAAATCAATCTTTCGAAAGGTAAAGATTTCTTTTACTAGATTACAAAATTCTCGTTGATAATTCTTTACTAATGTTGAAGTTAATTTTAATAATTCCGCATCAAATCGTGCTTGAACATAGATCGAACCTGAATACCAATCAGTTGTTTTATCATCATCTTTTCGAACTATAATAACAGCAGTTACAATGGCAATTGCACTGGCAACAATACACATGAGTAGAAGTGAGCCGAAGACTAGCCTTCGATGTGACTTTTTAAATGTCAATGAAGCTGTTGACGATCGAGTTATCGTATAATTACCAATTCGTGAATGAGTAGTGTCAACAACTGTTTCATCAAATGTATTCAATACGTTAGTAGATTGTTGAAAATATCGACGAGATATCGGCGGAGATGTTTGACCTACTCGAGCGGCGATACGTTTCCATTGTTCTTGATAAATCAAAAAAAGAAAATATGAGTGAAAAGAAAAACAACAATGATCTTTATAATTACCGGTATTTTGTAAGCCTGGCATTTCATGTAATTCAACGCCGACAAGACCTGTTTCAGGTATAAGATTATCATAGGATTGAATTTCTTGTCGAACTGCAATTGGATTTCTCTACATTTAACAAACACACAAATCATTTTTAATTTTCTTAAACACAAGCCATTACTCGATGAAGTTTATCACCAGCGACAGGCAGTGGTGGTGGTTTCCAGTCGTCATCGACTGACGCAGCGACACTATCTCTTGCTGATGCAATAAATTTTCGTTCAATATCAATATCAGTCAATGATTGATTACTAAAACAATTCAAAACGAACTCTAACTCCAACAATTATCGATTGAAATGTTGTTTTCTTACGGAGATTTTTTCTTGGTCAACTGATCCGAGTGCATCTTTTTTTCTATCTTTCAACGCAATAGTATAGCTGTCTTTTTTACTAAATAATATATCGTTTCTTTCTTTCTTCTGTTTTGCACGTGTTCGTGTGCTTAGTCATCCGTAGACAAGTACAAACTGAACCGTGAGTACAATTTCTCTTTCGAAAGTCATCGTCATTTAGTTCTTTTTCCTGTTTCATTTTTGTGTGACTTTAATAAAGAATTTTTTTCATTTAGTTTCTATTCATTTTGTACTTAGAATAAGACACTGCGTAAATAAGGGCGTTAAAACATAAATAAAGAGCAGGTGGAAAAAACAAACAGAAGAAAAATACGATAATATTTCGTTTTATTATGTACATTAAATATACAAGTAAACCATATAGTATGCACAAACAATATTCTATTTTCGTAGCGAACGTTTAGGCGTTGCATAGGAAAGTGTTTGCTGCGCGTCGACGGATGATTTGACGCTTTTTAAAATTCGACTGCTTGTCGCTGAATGACTCCGTGTCGGCGTATTGAATGCTTTTTTTATTCGAGTGAAAAGATTTCGATGAGAACGACGATCTTCGCTCACATCAGATTTCATTTCTCTCAAATAAATTTTGCCTCGTTTCTCATCGATAATCTCGATTGTATTTTCAAGATTACTACCCGATTCGACAATATAATATTCTTTGCATGGTAATGCTGCGGGTAATTCTGCATTTTCAGTTCTAAATAAAAAAACATTGATAGAAAATTTTTCAAGATTTAATGTTCAATCGGTCGTTTACAATTTCGAATATTTTTCATCATTATGAAATTGAAATAACGACAATGGTCCATAGGTATATTGCCCGTCAGCAACAGCATAAACACGTTTTTCATTTCGATTTTCTAAATAAATTAAGAAAGAAATAGAATAAATCTTTTCATTGAAATCAAAATATTTAATTTCGAACCCAAAATTGCAAAAGGAAAATCGAAGGGTATGACAATTTTCGTTGAATTCATCGTTATGAAAAATGAGAACAATGTCGCTCAACATTGAACACTGGGCAATGCAAACAAAGAAACAAAGAGTTCGCCAATTTCATTAAGAAAGCAGACTGTAGATGACACTAATGTTCATAAATTTTATTGTGTTACGAAAAAAAAAAAGAAAGAATGAGAAAAAAGAAACTACACACAATTGCAAAGGCTTTAAAGAAGCATTTGCATAGCAAAAATGATATTTTGTATGTGCGGAATGTCTTTGAGATGAATCAACCGGAGATTTTCATGGTTCTTCTTCGATGACTTTCAATTCTTTTCGACGTTTTTCTTCTTCTAAATGATGAAAAAAAACAAAGAATAACAAAGAATTTCATTGATTTTCTTCGTCTATTTACCGGCTTCTCTTATCCATCGTTCTCGATTTTGTTTCAAATATTCAATCCATGGTCGTCGAACGACATTCGATCGAGGGATTGGTGTAGTCATTGATGATGGCTTCGATCTCTCTCGGCTATGGTCTGTACGATCGTCATGATGATGTGATTCATTCGATGATTTCGGCGAGAGTGGCGGCGATGGAGATGAAGTCGTACTTTTACCGGGAATTGACGGTGATGGAAGTTCAGAATCAGGTGCTGATAGAGACTTGAGAATTTTTTCAAGCATATCACCCATAACAACAAACGAAGGTTCGACTATATATTGAATAAAACCTAAAGTCAAACAATCAAATATATTCAATTGATGTTTTTTTTTGTTTTCGCAAAGTACCAATTTGTGATTCAGCAACAAGTGTATTATCTCTATCACATAACGGTGAACAAGGCAAGCCTAATTCTTTTTCTTTTTCGCCTTGTTTAAAATATTCTTCCATGAGAAATTCTGTCCATGTATGATGAATAGTCCATGGTTTGCCCGGATGACTTATATCCGCACTATGAAGAACTAATGCTAATGCTTTCGATTTCTCGATGCTAAAAGAAAAATGAAACCAATCGAAATGTTTTTCTTTTGTCTATTCCAAAACGAACTTTTCCGGCATGCTTAGCAAACTTTTCATAGTCTTCAATTGTGTAAAATGACAACTCATATCGGTTGCTAGAACCATTTCGATAACCAAATGTCGAAAATTTCTATGACAAAGAGAATCATTCAGAATATAAAAACAATAACAAAATGAATTTTCGACATACTTATATTCATCGGAAGAAAATTCTGATATGATATTATAATCATCAATACGCATCAAACGAAATGCTGCGCTAACATGATGATTTTCTAATACAGATCGATCATTGTAAATCAGAGCGACATCCGATCTAAACATGTCAATATCATTTTCTTTTTTTTCTTGTCTTCGTCTTTCGCAGACAGATTCGATCTGTTATCTCTCATTGACAGATGTCAACATATCTCTTTACCTTGATTGAATATGAAAATTATTCGATGTTCCTGTATGTTCAAAATCATGTACAATAGCTGCGATAAACATTGCAAATAATTCATAATCAGTTAACCAATTCTAACGAGAAGAAACGAAAGAACAATTATGATTTGAATTTCATTTCAAATCGAAAAGAAGACATGTGCTAATCATGCTATGCAATGTACTAATTACTACTAATAAACAAGCAAACTAGAAATCTACTGGTGGACAGAGAGAAAAAAAACTACGAAGCTTTCTTTTAATTTGTGATTTTTTTAAACAATGAAACCCCATTAACCTCTACCATGAGACCAGAATTGTAGATAATTTGATAGGTTGTTTGAAGCACATCAGCTGCATGGACGAGATTGTGGTAGGGATTTCGATATTTACTATATCCGCTTTCCATTTGTTCGAGAAAATTTTGTAGAGCAGTTATTGATATCTACGATTGTAAATTAACATTTGTGAACGAATGAAAAAAACAACAACTAATTTACATGAAGTTTATTCGGAAGATTATATCGTTGCATTAATTCAAAGCCTACATAACGTAAACTTTGACCATTTGTGAATTCATTAACTGAGAATACATCAAATGTCCATTCATTAATCGTCTAAAGTAATAGAAAACAAGTGTTTAGTTTGACGAATATATGCCATTGTAAACAATATTCAAAGCATAAATACATTCATGCATAAATTATATTGTCTATCAAACGGTTCACCTTACTAACTAGAGAGTAAACTTTGGTTTATAGTAAAAGAGTCCTAACACTTACTTTCTGTGTTAAGTCTGTAGTATACATCAAAATATTCCGTCGAAAAAGCCTAAAGGATGCTCTCAAAAGTTGGTGACAATGTGAATATTAAAAAAAACATCAAATTGAATGTGCAAAAGAAAAAGAAGATGAGTAGAACAACAAAATATTCATTCGAAGAATTCATCATCGAACTCGTTCGATACCTTAAATTTAATGTCGATAGATAGACGTCTCAAATACCTAGAAGAATATATATATAAATGTTTATATGAATATATACCATAAGCCATTCGGACATGCAATTAGATATATAAGTATATGTATATGCAAATGTATACCGTGAATTTATGTTTTAATGTTCGATATCGAACAAGTCTGAGAGTGAGAGATAGAGAAATGATTTAGGAAAAAGTTTCGTTTCATTTGAATATGAAGACAAAATTGTAATGAGAAAAGAAGAAAAAAGAAAAATGTTGACGAACCTATCAACCATAATTCCAGCACGTATAGCTTGTGCGACACTTTTGAATTTGGGTTTATCGGATGGTCGTCGTTTGATTGTTGACATCGATCGTGTAAATGTCATTGCTAACCAATCTCGAACTTCATTCGGAACAGAATCAGGTTCAATTTCAGATAGAACTCCATCATCTTCTTCCATTAATCTTCTATGAAGAAAAACCAGAATATAAATATCTATCGATGTATTTCTTCTTCTTTAGTCAAAATAAAACTGAAGCCGACAATGATATGAATATATATATATATATATGTAAAGGTTGGTGCCTTTTCCTTAGCCTCAAGCAAAGAAGAAGAAAAAAATCTATATGCTAGAATAACTGAATATGTGTTTACGTAAATTATTGAGAAGAAAAACTAAAGTAGCTTATCCAAATACGATATCCAACTATGCGTGATTTTGCGTTTTGTATTTTGGTTTTTGTTGTCAGTCATTACCTTGTTTCATCTTGATGAACAGCTTCGAGTACGTTAGCCACATAGTCGAGATTTCTGACGAGATCTTCTTTTCGTATGAGAATATTGCAATGAAGTGCTGCAATGATTGTTCGTAATCTAGAAAGGAAAAAAAAGTCAAGACAACGCCAGGGTTTGACTTTGTTTTACCGGTCACTGCCAAGTTGTAATGCATCGAATGAGTCCGGTTTGGGCAGATGAGTTATCTTGGCAAGATTACCGACGTCGTGTTCAATGAGATCGTATGACGTTTGTGGAACATCAGCTTCATCATCGCTTGATTTGGATTTGTTGAAGAAATTGGGTGACGATTGTTCTGTAAAAGGCATGAGCTTAGTCGAATCAAATCGAGGCTGACAAGATGTTTAGTGGTAATTTAGCAAAAAATGTTTTAATGGAGACATCGAAAGAGATAGAGCGAGGGAGAGAGAGAGAGGAGGGGAGAAACAAGTGGCATTGAATAGGCGGAGACAATCAATGTATGCTTGAGAGACAAGAAAAACAAGTTAGATGTTTTCTGTTGATATGTGGATTGAGATAGGAGAAGAAATTCTTTCTTTCTTTTTTTTTGTTGTTGTCTAAATACTGTCATAAATGTCATCGACCGAAAAATAATACTCGGATTGAAAAGACAAGATAAATGTCAATGAATATTCATATTAGACAAGTTTTAATTTTCAAAAATAGAAACTAACGAATACCGTGATGTTGATGATGCGTTTTACTGGTTGTTGACGATGATTTTGGTGATTTCGAGGAACGATGACGATGATGACGTTTCGTTGTGCCATTTGTATTGGGAACTGAAAACAAAAAATATTTTATTTATAAATCTGTCGAATTAATAATCGCTCGAACAGATATTTGATGAATGCGGTTGGAAAATTTTTAATTAATTCTTTTGTTGAGATTCGTATTTTTACCTTTAATAGATTTCGATGTCGGATTTGCTAATGAAGTACCAATTATAATCAATGATGAGCCAGTTGTTAAGCGAATTTTTCGGCCTGGCATTTTGCTTTTCTTTTCAATTAACTATTTAATAATCAACAATTGCGACATACGAAGACGTAGAAATTTTTCTTTTTTGCTTATTCAACAGACAAATCATCGGTATTTCTATGTTACATTATAAGAAAACTATCTTTTTTCTTCTTCTTCTTCGTGTTCCTTTTTCTTGCTTTTACCACTAAGGATCAATATAAAAAAAAGAAGAAGAAGAAGAAGAAGAAGAAAATTTCAGTAAAGGAAATGAGAACGAGAAGAAAAGAATTTGTCAAGAACGAGAAAGAATTAGTTTCTGCTCATCAACATCTTTTTTTTTCTCTTCTCTTTTCGAAGTTAATGACTACTACTACTACCTGTCTTCACGCAGCAGATGCCTTGCTGACGTATTCGTCTTTTCTCGTCTTGTTAAGAAGATGTGAAAGAATTAGAATAATTAGAACGAGAGAAGACAAAAAAAACTTGATACATTTTTTTTTCCAAATGAATCAAAGACACGACATAGCAGACGTGCAAAAAAAACATCCGAGATATCTATAGTGACCGTCAAGATAATGACAAAAAAAAAAGAGGATTTTTTTCTCTTCTTTTTTTTTGTTAGTGTGAGAAAATGGATCAAGTAAATTTATACTTTGATATGATTTAAAGAAGAAAAAGGCTTATTCAAGCTGAGTGAAAATCTTTTCTTTTTATTCTTTTATACAAATTTCAAAAATAAGAACCAAAGCTCGCACACGCACATACAAACGAATCAAAGCGTTTTGCCAAATAACAAAAGAAATGAAACAAGAGAACTTTTTTTTTGTGTTGCTTTTGGAAAAGAGAAAAAAAAACAAAACAGCACCATGGTGTATTGTTATTGTTGTTAAATTAATAATTGGACGGGTAGGATTAAAATTCAGTTGTCGAATAAATATGTCGATAGGATTTGGCTGTTTCCTTTGCTAATGACTGTTCATATTTAAAAAGTTCAGCAAGTGTGACATCCTTTGGTAAATAAGGTTTTTTTTCCGAACGACGAGAAGCCGCAAGATTGGCTCGTGCTAATCGAATCGATGTTTCACTAGAGATAAAAAAAATAACAATGGCAATGTTAGGAGGTAATCAACAAAGTATTTGTCGTCTTTTTTAATCCGAAATTCCCCATGCTAAATCGAGCAGCATGCAAAAAAAAACAGAGGAATCAATTGATAATTTACCTGTGAGGTATGTCTATAAGTATGAACTAAAAGTGGAGAGAAGCTATATTTCTAAGAAGTCTAATTAATACCACAGAAGACGAGAGAGAAGGGAAGGAAAACACTATGTGTTCAAGTTATTACCTAGATAATAAACTTTCTCGTGCACGTTCAAATTGAGAGGCTGATTCAGTGTGTAATTGTTGAGAATCTTGAATAAGTTTATCGGTTTCATCGATAATCGCTTGTTGACTTTGACTTAGACCTTCCATTTTCGACAGATTCTTCGATGTATAACGTGGAACAGGTCGATGAACTGTCCCGTCAGATGTTTTCGTTGATAGAAATGAAATATCTAATAGATGTTGACGTGTATCAATGGATTCATCTAGTGGTGATTTCGTCAGATTTTCTGCACTTGTACTAAGAAAAGATTGTATTCGTTTGTTGGGTAATAAATGTGAATGTTGTTGAGAATTCGAACGTATTGATTGATGATGATGATGATGATGATCAATTTTCATGAGTGATTTTCGAGATTCTAATTCAATGATTTTTAAATCTAATTGTTTTTTCGAATCTTCTAAACGTTCACGATAGACAGCTAAATGTTGACGTGTTAACTCGGCCATATCTTCTTCGTATTGATGCATTTTTAATTTAATTGTGTCGTTATCGACTGGCGAAGGATCGAATGAAAGTGACCGAAGAAGTGCATCTAGAGAACAAAAGAAAAAATAAAATTTCAAAAATCAACAAACGATTGTCGTTCTATGAACCTGTTTCTCCGATGATATAATTCAATTTTGCTTCGGTTAATTCCACCCAAATATTCGAACGATTCCAATTCAATGAAAGTAAATCGAGTATATGAGCTCGTTCTCGACGTAATTGAACGATTTCTTCTTCGAGTTCACCTGGTAGATTCGAAGATGACGAAGATTTTTCATAGATGTTGAATGGACGTGTATTCATTTCGGATAGATCTTCACTATCCGACGATGAACTTTTCACGTCAACTTGTAAAACTAAATTCGATTTTATTCGATGATGATTATCATCGACGAGTATGCCCGAATCAGCACTTCGTTCAAGAGACATCAATGTCCGAAGTGACGGATTATCTGTCGAAAGTTTGTAGTAACCGGAATGGTCGTAGACAGGTAGATCTTCCAAATAACATTGCAAATTTTGATCATGTTGTGTTGGCGGACTGTATTGACAAGAACGATCGACTGTTTGATAATTGAATTCAGTTGATAGAGAGATCGGTGAGAGAGCTATATCACGAGTAGATTTTTCTTGTTTATTTGATGATTTCGGTGGTTTAAATGGACTACGCCACGGTGTACCATTGCCATGTATGACAGTTCGATCATGCCATGAATCGATCACTTCGATTTTATCGTTTTTAATCGAATGTGTCGTGTGTACATGAAGGAGAGGATCTTCTTCGTTTGATTTTGCTATTGGTTTACTATACACCGAACCTTGAGTGATGACAATCGACTCACAGATCGAGCATAACATTGTCGAAGGTCCATCGATATCGATCGAAACCATATCAGACTAGACGAAATAAGTGCATGTAAATAATTGTTGTGAAGGTTAAAATACAAACAAACCTCATCGAAATGTTTGGGATTCGTTCCAATACTTAGAACTTCAACTTCATCAGCTGATCGTTCGAATTTCGTATCTTCCTGTAAGTTATTATAACCATTCGTGTACAATACTGAACTATACGTTGGATTCAATATTCGTCGACCTTTCGAAGGCAAACGAATATGTGGATCACGTTCGAGAACATCGGGTCCAGCTTCGATATGTTTCGTAAGAATAATACGTTGATCGGTACCTGGCCGATCGATATAACCAATTTTAAAACCTTTTTCTGATTTCACAATTTCTAAATCAGAAACTTTTTCAATACGTTGAAATGACTTTGTTAGAACAGGTTGATGAATAATAATTTTTTCTTCTTGTCTATTCGAATGATCTAATTGTTCTAAACGTTGCGAGAGATCATTGGGATCAACAAATGATTCAGTCGATTCAGTACAAATTTCTTCGATATATGTCTTATCAGGATGTTTATCTGTAATTACTACGGGTTGTATTTCATCGGTTAAATATGTATGTTTCTCTTCTAAATTGTCAATGGGAATAATTGCCGATAAATTTTGTGTACATTCGTCATTGATTGCTTGTTCCCAAGCGTCATGATCGATATCTACAAATTTCGATGTCATTATTTGATTGGATGATTCAGGCGATAGTGGTCGACTGGTAATTGACGAAAGTGGTCTCGATTGTGGCGAAGAAAATTCCGAACCGAGAACGCCGTGATCATCATCGGAATGATCCTTTAGAAATTGATGTTCACGTTCGCATTGATCGTCACTATCGACACTTGATGCATATTGACTTGCACGTGAACTTGGAATTGTTGATAATGAATGTGGACGAAAGAGAGATAGTTCAGTGTATGTATCGTTGATTGGTACGATCATTGGCGGTGGGAGATCATCTGTATCGAAAGTAACATCTATGCTTAGTGGTTTTTCATCGGAATCGAGCTCGAATAGATCATCGATAGTTGTCATTTGAGATGAATAATTGAATACGAATTCCAATGGTTCTTTTTCTACTGTCGGAGGAGACAAAGGAAGAGGAGGAGAAGGGGGCGGAGGTGGTGAGAATGAAAATGATGCAGGCAATGGTTCAATTGGAGGATTTTCATTAAGCATTTGTTCGGCTTCTAATGATGGAATACTTTCAAGATCTGATTGTACCGAGTTTGATATTAATCGATCGGCAAATGGTTCTGATATGTCAGCACCTTGTAAAAGACCAACATTATCTAATTCATGATTGGGTATTGAATGTTTAATTAATGATGTTATATCAAACGATTTTGATTTTGTTATATTAGTATTTGGTTGATTATGTTTCGATTTTAATGAAAATATATCATTATGACTTCGTGATTTTTCAATTAAATTTTGATTTACATGAGAATATGAATTAGATAAACCTATAATATGTCGCAATTTATATTCACCTAATTCATAATCATCACGATCACTGTAGGCAAGATCAAGAAGTGAAAGCCATATTTGTTCGAGTGTTTCATGTGGTATATTCAAATGTGCGTAATTATCAAGTGTTGTTAGTGAATATGAACGTGGATTTAATATCGATTCATTTGGATTAGAATAGAGATTAGGACACGAATATGATGGATGAAAAATCTGTGGAGACAAATAAAATTCATCTTCATTATCACCTAAATTATCGCATTGATGAACGATTCGAAGTTGATTTTCTTCGATTGCTGCTTCATTTGATTCTGCTGCTGCTGCTGCTGTTGTTGTTGTTGACAACCATTCACTATTGAATTCATTGGCAAGATGAAGAGCAGCTGAACTGCCAAAAGCTTTGTAATACATTCCTATTGAACAGAAAACATCGATCGATAAAAAAAACGATTGATTGTCATATGTTCGATCTCTACCTGTTTGTTTTTCTTTTGGAATTAATTGTTCAGTTGAATTCGACGACATGATTTCATCAACTAGAAACAAAGACAAAGAGAGAAAGAAATAGTATCTATTCTTGTTAACATGATTTTTTTATTTCAAGTAGAATCAAAAGTATTCACACGTACTAGAGTGTGCTCATTTGGCTTTCTTTTTCCTACCTACTCAATGGCATGCGCGTGTTTCGCATCTGTTTATATACCTTCAAAGTTCATATTCGACATGTTTCGTCTTGATTTTATTCAATACATAGACTTCATTTAATGGTCACTATGCATATAGAAAGAAGAAGGTGAAATAAGCTTACGCCGATGGGCGAAAAAAGAACCTAGATATATATACACTCGAAGGATTAGTTAATAACCCTGAATAGACTCAAAAGAAAGAGAATACGAGACGAAAAACAGCGGATGGACATTGTTTAGATATGTTTAATGATTGTATGAAGATATTCGAAAATGAATCTTTACTTGTTTCGTTGAGTTTGATCGGATCATTGTTTACATTTTGATGTATATGCTCATCGGATAGGCCAAGTGCTGAATCTTTTGAATGAAATGTCGTTGATAAATGTTGATGAATCGATGTTAAATCATTATTAGATAGATTCGTTGTGATTTGAACATTTGTCGAGTTTAATATTCGATCGTTATTCATCGATTCTACAATATCGAAGACAATTTATATGTACTGCATTTTCAAGTATTCTTTTTCGAAGCTCTACTCGTCTTCTTTTAATAGACTATTGTCTAAGTACTCGATATCCTTCTTTTTTCAAACAAAAATTGAGTGTCTGATTTTTGATTGAAAACAACAATCCTTTCTCTTCGTCTTCTTCTGCGTTACTTACACTTCGTAGAAATATGTGACCTCATTGACGATTGAACAGAAGAAGAAAAAAAAACCTGAAAACGGGGAAATATGTTCGTTGTACACTCGCTTTTTTTTTTCTTTTCTCTTTTCTCGTTTTCACCTTGCTGTTAAAAAGAGGGGAAAGGGAAAGAGAGAGAGAGCCAATGACATATATATATATATATACATTCGTACTCGGTACGAATCGATTGATAATAATAATAAAATATTTACCTTGATCATCATTTTCTATCGATGATGTTATTGATGATAATAATGATTTTGATCGTTCATTAATGAAAAGAATTTCATTTTGTTCATTTGTTATTAGTGAAGGATTGATCTTTTCATAATTACTATTGATAATATACGTATCAAAATCGACCTTTTCATCAGAATTTAAACTTGAACTTGACATGTCTAAAATACAATACACAAGAAGTGAAGAAGAATAAAAATCACGCTCAATGAACATGTATATATGTGGATATAGATGTCTATTGTCGATTCGTTGAACTATCATTGCCATCCGAGTCAATTGTTCGTTTGATTCTCTCTAGCCTTGATCAAACTACAGCTGTGCCTTCGGATATTTTTTTTTCCTTCTTCTCCTCGTTGTCGTCGTCGTCGTCGCCTCACTTTCATTCATCATTAAGAGAAAACAACGCACACAAAAAAAAGAACGCTAACATAATGAATTAATTGATTTACCATTAAGGCTATGTTCGTCATCTTCACGTGACGTTCGATTGAAATTTTCGTTTTCAACAACGGTTACAGCTTGCGATGATGACGATGTGTTCATCGTACTTTGAGAATTAGGAATCGACATCATCGATGATGAACGACTTGAGTCAATTAATGGCGGAGAATTTGGACTTGTTTCAGTAAGAAAATTGGTGAATACACGATCGATCCACTCGCCAAATGTCGGCAATTTGAATTCAAATTGAGGCGGGATAGTTGGAACGGATGAAGGAGCAGTAGGCGGTGTTTTAGTTGGCCTTATTTCGGGAGTTAAAATTAACTCATTCGATGTACTTTTATTGGCTTGTTCGTCATCTTCTTCATCGGTAATCGTTTCTAATTCGTAACCACTGTATAAATCTTTTTCAATTACAAGAAATGATCGAGAGAGATCATCGGATTGATGATTTTTATTTAATGATTCAACTGATGAATCGTCAGATAAGGCAAAGAGATCATTTTGATCTTCGGATGATTGTTCATCGATAATTTGATTTCGATTCGAGAGTTGATAGAATTTTTGTTCACTTAACATTTCGACAGCGGAATCGACGATTACTTGAGAACGAACATTTATTTGATCGATAATTTCCAATTGATTAGACTTGAATTCATCATTTGTTCTTGAATATCGAGTTTGTTTACCATCATGTTCTATATTCCAATGAATATGTTTGGCTTGATTTAAAAGTGATGGTTGTTGACGTTTGGTTGTTGTTATTGAAATGATATGTCCAGTTGTTCGATCGAAATTATTGTCTGTTGTTTGAGGAAGTAAATGCGATGCTGAACCAGTTGACTTTTGACATGATGAGGTTATAATTGCATCTGCAGATAGATCACAATTTTGCCAATAATCAATTTGTCCACGTTGAAGAATAACATGTCGCGATGAGATTGTCATCGAACGTTTTGAACAATTCGAATTCGGTTGAATTTGTTCGATTGAATAGTTTGTTTCGTTTTCATCATTTGAATTCGTATTTTTCCAGAGATAAACCTGACTTTTTGTTAGACCAAATGAATTTTCATTTGGAACTTCAATGAGATAGACAGAATTCGAATTCGAACGTATTCGTGAAGGTTTTCTATCTGATAATGAATCGTCGGATAACGAGGAATTTCGTTGTTTACGAGATCGTTTTATTGAATGTGAATTGGTGGAACCCGATGATGATGATGATGATGATGACGGTGGCGATAGATCATTAGTTGTCGTTGGACGACCTAGATGAAATTTTAAAAAATCAATTTTCATATCCAAACACTTGAAATTTCGATTGACAAGAGGCGGGGCATCTTTCTCTCTGCATGAACTTTCTTTTATTTCCAAACAATTGACTTTTGTTTACATAAAGATATGAATATCAAGTCTGGTATTGCTTGTCGTTAGTCAATTATGAAGTTAATCTACTGGATCAAATGACTTACCTCGTAAGACGAGTATAGTTTTATTAACAAATGTGCCCAATGACGGAAACATTGAGGAAACAAACGTAATACAAATGTAGGTTGAGGATGACGATGATGATCAATTTCAAATTTATATGTATGGGATATTGGAGATTTAAAAAACGCAATATACGATGTTAATAGTATTTCGTTTCTCTTTTTTCTATTGTCGACACCGCCTACTAAGTAATAACATTAAGAATACGAGAAAAAACGACTTAGATCATTGTTCATCGTATGTTACTTCGTTCGTTCTCTTTTTCTGTCATCAAGAGAACAAAACAAAGAATAAGAAAAGAAGAGAACGAGAGATTTATGTCTACAAACACGCACGTACAACTACTAATTATGAATTAGATCTTTTATCATCTTCTTTGTCTCTCTCTCTGTTTCTTACTCATTCGTGATCAGTATTAAATCTAGATTTATATTTCTTTTTCTTTATTGAATAGAAA
>ERZ778027.3600-NODE-3600-length-15068-cov-3.583827_pt1 | contig 15068 bp, 13 predicted proteins | sample MGYA00375757_ERZ778027 | MGnify/ENA primary metagenome ERZ778027 (study PRJEB29350, sample SAMN05389817) | bioreactor metagenome | isolation source: Ammonium sulfate bioreactor | place: South Africa: University of Cape Town | collected 2014-02-18 ... | reverse complement strand
CTCGATTGCCGCCTGCCGATCGCTCACCACTCTCTCGTGCTGCTGCTGCTGCAGATCTCTCGTGGCACAGGGCGCTGTCGGAGACGAGCGGCTCTTGAACGAGCTCGCTTCGGCTTGTGGCTACGTTGCGTGTGCTACCGCGGGAGCCTATCTCACGGCCACACGTGCAGAGGCCGTCTCGGATCTCGACCGCATCTTGGGCACTGCGGCAGGAGCGCCCAGTACCGAGCGCCACTCGTTCATCGTCAAGTGCCAGTACTGCGATGCTCCGCTCAAGCCCTTCAGTCCCACCGACGCGACTCTCGAGAGCTACGAGGCGCCCGGCTGCACAGGTAGCCTCCAAAGCTTCGAGCCGTTTCTCGCGCTGTACCGGCACGAGAACGCCGCCATCCGCGCTGCATTCGTCGCCAAGAGCCTGCCACGTATTCTGCGTCACATGACACCAACCGATGCCCGCACCAATAGCGATGCGCTTACGGCGCTTCTTGAGGTACTCCGTGATCCCGAAGCCGACGTACGCGAGGCAGCATCGTGTTCCATTTGGGTACGTTACGGCCACAGCTCAGAGATGATCGTTCTCTCTCTCTCACTCATTCCCTCCTCCCGATTGATCGGCATAGGTCTTTGCGAGTCCGGCACTGGGTCCAATCTTTTGCGATGGAGCAACACCGCTGTTTGCCATCCTGCATGGCGTGTTGCATGACGAAGAATCGCTCGAAACCATGCCGTTCAAGGAGACGGCACTCGAGACCGTCGGTCGCTTAGGTTGCGTGGTCGATGGAGAGCCGCTGCTCACCATCTTGATTGCGCTCTTGGATCATGTGGGCCACAACGAGTTGTCGCTGCGTGGCATCGCCTACGAGCGACTGCGCGCACTGGCCGACAGCCACGGATGCCAGACGATCGCCGAGGTGGTCGACAAGTTCCAGGAGCAGCTGTACTGTCGGCTGATCAGCTCGCTGCTGCAGCGCGGCAAGGCGTTCGAGGAGACCGTCACGGCGCTGTTTGAGGTCAAGGAGTGCCGCGAGTTCCTCGAGACTGCGGCGCCGATCGCGCTACCGCGACTACTGATTGCTGGCGACGGCAAGCTGCTCGATCTGCTTGCACGCTCGCTCGGATACGCCGATACGCCACGCATGTTGCTCGACGAGCAGAAGCCCTACCTTCCGAACTGCTTGTTGTACTTGTTGACGTCGGCCGATCCTGAGCAGCTCACCAAGACCTTTGACTTTTTGCGGCGCGTGCTGGACATGAAGCCGAGCGAGCTCTTCACGACGCGCGAGGCCGACCTCCTGTACAAGCTCTTCCTGCTGCTCGGCGACCAGAACCCCGACCGTGCCGGCAAGGCCGCCACCGGCATCAAGATCGTCATCACGGCCAAGAACCAGGCGCTGTGCACCTCGAGCTCGGCCTCCGACCACGAGATGGCCGAGTACCTCTCCAAGATGTTCCTCGGCATCATGTACTTTATCCAGACCACGCTGTCGAAGGAGCCGGCCAAGCGTCTGCCGATCGTGCGCAGCTTCAGCGTGCTGCTCGAGCGCGTGCAGCACAATCTCAAGGGCCTCCGACCCAAGGTGATTGCGACGCTCAAGAAGCTCATGGCGTATCCCGAGCTGCAGATCGAGGCCTGCCGGGCGTGGGACACGTTCGTGCGCCGGCTCGACCTCAAGAGTCTCGGTTCGGTGCTCGCCGACGTCGTGGTGAATCTGCTGCCATTCGTGCACCTGCCTGACACGGTCGCCACCGTGGTCGGCATCTTTGAGTACCTGCTCGTCACGCACTTGGCACACGTGCGCGAGCATCTCCACGAGATCCCGCTCCTGCCCGACATTCCCGAGCTCGAACTGGTGCGCGCTCACTGCCAGAACAACACCAACCTGCAGGTCGACTTTAAGCCACGCTTGACGAGCCTCACGGCTGCCGTGGCACACGACAACGTCGAAGTACGCTTGAGTGCCCTGACGCAGTTGTTGCAGTTGCTCTCGCTGCATCGCGCGTCGATCAACTCGTGCATCTTGGATCTCGACTTTGCCGATCCCACTATCGAAAGGCTGCTCGACACGCTGTTGTGCACGTGCAACCGCAGCAACGATCCGCGCATCGCCGTTCTTTGTGCTCAGTGTCTCGGCGAGCTCGGTGCCATTGATCCCGGTCGCTTGGCGCAAGGCGACGGCCGAATGCACAGCAAACCGCCTGCTGAGCTCGAGAAGGATCCATTCGAGCTGGCGTTCGAACTGATGACCGGCCCACTGCTACAAATGCTCCGTTCTGGCAGCATCCAGATGCATGATGTCGCTGCATTCACGATTCAGAGTTTGTTGAGTTATTGCCGTTCTGCTGCAGCTTCTGTTTCTCCCACCAAGGTATTTCTCCCACCGAAGAGAGAGAGAGAGAGAGAGAGAGAGAGAACCCGATTCATTTCTTGGGTGTGTATGCAAGGCTTCTCGACGATCACCCAAGAAGAGTGCTTCCAAGCCTACGACTCGGTTTGACCGACGTTGGAGGGAACTCAACAGCGAAATCCAAGCACTCTTGACGCCGTTCCTAGAGTCAACGTATGCCACCGTATTGCAATGTGCTGTCGCGAATCGTTGCTAACGTGAGTCGTGAGTGCCACGGGTTCCGGCGCGCACCGATTTGTAGATATGTCCTCCGGAACGACAAGGAGACCCCGCTCGAAGGCGAGTTGTTCACGACCATGATACAGGAGAACTCGTTGTCGGGCACCGATTGGTTCGTGCGGTGGGCCAAGAGGCTGCAATACAGTGCCAGAGGAGACAAAGTCGATGTCTTTCGTGCGTGCAGGTACTGCCTGCCTCAACCACTTGACAATTCGTCGCGTTGGTCGCTGGCTCACGCTCGCTGCCTTGTGTGCTGCTCCTCGTCTCCACAGTGCGGCCGTCAAATACCTCGATACCGCCACGATACTGCTGCCGCACATGCTGCTCGAGACCATTCGATTCGGAAGCGACCGAGATCGCGCCTGTATTCTCACCGAGCTCATGAGTGTGCTCAGCTACGAGCCTGACGGCGATCGCCCCGGTGCCGCTGGTGTCAAGGTCACTCCGATGGCTCAAATGTGCACGCAGACCGTGTTTTGGCTTCTCGACTCGCTGCATGCCTGGATCGACAAGCAATCGCAGCCAATTCCGCGTGAGCGAGTACGAGCCTCGCGTCCTTCCGGCTCGGTCAGCAGCATCGGAACCGCGGTACGCTTGGTGCATCGACGAGACGCTGTTCGGCAATGGCACACGTTCATCTGATTGGCGGTGGCCTTGGCCTTGGCCTTGTTGTTATTACAGCCACGAGACCTCGATCCGAGTGTTGGTGTCGTGCAGCAACTAATCGAGCAGATCTCGCATCTGACGCTGGCCACGGCGGCGCTTCGATGCCAAGCGTATTCGCGCGCCTACTACCACGCCGAGTTGCATGTGCGAATGTGCATGCAAGCCGGCCATCCTCTCGATGTTGCGCTGCTTCAGCGCTGCTACAGCGGCATCGATGAGCCCGATGGATTCTACGGTACAACACCGACATGCCCTCAAGTCTCCCCCAGCTGATCTCGTACTCTTGACCTAATGCGTTGCTCCTACGTGTGCGTCAGGTGTGCTGGCGCTGCAGCCCGTTCTCTCGACCGAGGAGCAAGCGATCGAATTCGAGAAAGCCGGTAGATGGGCCGATGCGCACGCCTTCTACGAACAAAACCTGCAGGTATTCTCATCTATCTCTCGAATGGTGTTTGAGTGGCCACGCCCTCGCCCGATACTTACTCTTCTTGCTGCGACCCGAGCAGAAAAATCCGACCTGCATCAAGTCTCGCCTGGGATTGCTAACGTGCCTCAAGAACCTCGGCTACCTCGAGACGACACTCTCGTTGGTTACGCCGAGTCGTTCCGGTATGGCAGGAGCGCAGCAAACAAGTCGGCAGTGCGTTGGGGGTGGTGGACTTGATCCGATTGCTGATGATGTTTGATTGATTGCGGCAGAGCCGTTGATCGGGTTTGGTATCGAAGCCGCTTGGAAGCTCGCTCGTTGGCCGGAGCTCCGACAGTACCTTGCGAACTGCAGCGATGCGGAACATCGTGGCGAGTTCGACGCCTTGTTCGGCAGTGCGATGTTGGCACTTCACAACCAAGACCGCGAGCGCTTCAACGGCGACCTCTACCGCGCCCGGCTGCACTTGATGAACTCGATCTCGGCGTCGGGAATCGAGTCGTACCAGCGCGTGTATCCGTTGATCGTGAATCTTCACATGCTGCACGAACTCGAGCAGAGCTGGATGCTCTCGCCCGCCGGCTTCGAGTCCGAGATGGAGGTCGAGGGCGTGCTCGATCAGCGCAAAGCCAAGCTGCTGCGCGAGTGGAACATGCGAATGGAGATCACGCAGCAGCGATTCCGCGTCCGTGAGCCGCTGTACCATTTGCAACACGCGGTTCTATCGCAATACTCATCCGGCATCGATGTCGATCGGTGCTGGCTTGAGGTGGCGAAGCTCGCACGAAAGGAGAACCAGCTGCAAACCGCTCAGCTGGCTATCATTCAGGCCTCGTACGTATCGATAGCAAGGCGGCACTGGCTTCACTCGGCCGCTCACTCACTCGGGTTCTTGTGCCGCGGTTGTAGCACCGTGGATTCGGCGATGGCGGTACTCGAAGGTGCCAAGCTCTACGCCGAGCAGGGCGACGTTCGTCGGGCAATCAAGGCACTCGATCGCAAGACCAAGGCGATGGTGGAAGCGGGCGACAAGAGCGACATGGCATTGTTTGCGCGAATGGAGTTGATGCTCGGCAAGCTGCGAGACCAAACAGGCGAGCGCTCGACCGAGGAGATGATCGAGTTCTACAACCGCCTCAACCGCCGCAACCAGGAGCTGTTGCAGGAAGACACGGCGCTGTACGTTTTTGTCACCGCTAGGCCTCGAATGCATTTTGGCGAGCAGCAAGTCGTACTGACGATGATGATCGTCGTGGTGATGGTGGCTAGTATGGAGTCGGGCTACTTTACACTCGGCAAGTACTACGACAAGGTGCTTCAAGCTCAGTTGGTCTCGCTCAACAAGGATTCGGCAGCCAATGCTGCCATTCCGGCGGCGCGGTCGGCGGCACGGCGGCGACCGAACGAACCGCAGCAGACGCCGCTCGTGCCATCGTACATTACTCGCGTGATCGACAATTACTCGTTTTCGCTGCAGTTCGGGCCCAAGCACATTTACCACTCGATGCCACGCCTGCTGACGCTGTGGTTCGACGCCGCCAACACGTGTGCGCCGTTCACGGCCACCCACGCGCAGCTGGTGGATCAACACCTTGCCCTTGCATCAGCGCGACTCGAGAAGCTCGAGAAGCGTATGCCGGTCTTTATGTGGCTGGTTTCCTTCTCACAACTTCTCTCGCGAATCTGCCATAAGGACGATCATGGTATGAGAGTCACGAGACAGAGAAAGAGAGAGAGAGACTTGCTGATGTGATTGCTGCGCGAGCATTGCGTAGTTGCGTTGATTGTACGCCGAATCATTACCAAGGTGCTATCGCAATATTACCAACAAGCGTTCTGGTTCATTGCCGCGGCGCTCGAGTCGAGCTTCGCGCCTCGAAAGCAAGCGGCCGAGCGCATCATACGCGACACCAAAGTGAGCCAGCAGCAAAATGGCACGGGCGAGCAATTTGACCGGTTCTACGATGCGGCGAGCCGGCTGTGCAAGGAGCTGTTGAATCTCTGCAACAAGTCACTCGACAAGCAACGCGCACCCAACAAGCTGACGATGAGCAAGGACTTTCGCGAGCTCTCGCTCATGGTCAATCTGCCGGTCATCATTCCGACACAGGCGGCGCTCACGGCGCGGCTGCCGCCATCGGGCAAGGTGACCACGACGCACGCACCGTTTCCTCGCGAGCGAGTCACGATCGCGTCGTACGACGATGCGATCCACGTCATGGCGTCGTTGCAGCTGCCGCGGCGCATTTCGATCCGTGGCAGCGACGGGCAGATGTACAGCTTCCTCTGCAAGCCCAAGGATGACCTGCGCAAGGACGCGCGCATGATGGAGTTCAACGGCATGATCAACAAGCTGCTGCGCAAGGACCCCGAAGGCCGTCGTCGCAACCTGTACATTCGCACGTACGGCGTCATTCCGCTGAACGAAGATTCCGGCATCATCGAATGGGTGCCGCAAACGAGCGGCCTGCGAGCCATCATCCAGAGTCTGTACTCGCAAGTGGGCAACGACATTAATGTACGTCGCCGGTTCCGGTTCCGGCTCCTGCTCCTGCTCCGGCTGGCGAGTGTACCACGCAGCGACTCATTTGTTGCTGTTTGTTGTTTGGCGTTGATTGCGTGGTCCGCGTGCAGATCAAGGAGATCAAAACGATGCTGTCGCGAGGCACGCGGTCCGATGCATACCGCACCATCTTCCAAAAGTATCCGCCCATCTTTCACCGGTGGTTCCTGCAGTCGTTCCGCGACCCGGAGCTCTGGATGCGCGCTCGGCTGGCGTTCTCGCGCTCGGCCGCCGTCATGTCGATGGTGGGCTCGATTCTTGGGTTCGTGCCAAGCGCTGCGATCGATCGGTGAGTGGTTGTGATTCATTGATTGGTTGATTGGTTGGATTCTCGTCTGTGTGCTCTCTCTAGACTTGGCGACCGCCACTGCGAGAATATCCTGCTCGACAAGCAGACCGGTGACTGCGTGCATGTGGACCTCAACTGCTTGTTCTGGAAGGGCCTCACGTTCCAGGAGCCGGAGCGCGTTCCGTTCCGACTGACGCCGAACCTCGAGGACGGCCTCGGCATCACCAAGGCCGAGGGCGTGTTCCGACGCGTGTGCGAGATCAGCCTGCGCGTGTTGCGCTCGAACCGCGAGACGCTTATGTCGGTGCTCGAGACGCTGATCTACGACCCGGTGGTCGAGTGGCTGCCCAAGAAGCGCAACGACAACGTGGCCGACGCCGAGGAGATGGCGAACCGCGAGGCCATACGCACGATCGGCAAGGTGAGCGACATGCTGCAGGGCCTGCAGCCGGGCTCGGTGCTGCCGCTATCGGTCGAGGGCCAGGTCGACAAGCTGATCGAGCAGGCGCACAACCACGACAATCTGGCGCTGATGTACATTGGCTGGGCGCCGTGGTTGTAGGAGATAGAGAGCGCGGGCCCCTGTGCGCGTGTATGATCTAATTGAACTGGACGCTCGCGCTTCTTTCTGACCGAGTAAAGCCCTCCTCCTCCCGCACCAACAAGCATAGCGACCGACTCGAGTAAAGAGAGCGAATGATGGATGTATGTAAGAATGAGAGTTTTAATACGTCCTCTAGCTTCGAGCGCTTTACGCAACGAGAGCGGAGGCCGAGGCAGACTCGCTGTAGGTGGTGACGAAAGTAATCACAACAACGAACACGTGAGTAAATGGAGAGAAATGAGCGAGCTAGAGAGAGAGAGAGAGAGATGAGATGAGATGCGCGATACGTACTACTTCCAGTTGGCCGGCAGCTGGTTTGTGCGCTTGTAGTAGCGAGCCAGACGGTAGATGCGGCTCTCGATCAGAATCAAGCGGAACTTGGAGTCCTTGTCCTTGCGGAACTTCTCCAAGTGCTTGCGGACGGCGACGGCCTTCTTGATCAAGTGGTACAAGTCCTCAGGGATGGCCGGGGCGAGACCTGCGCGAGGGGGCAACAGAGAGTGGATGGGTGAGATACTCGAATACGAGCACATAGGCGAGCAGCAGGTCGCGAGTGCGCACGCGAGAGTGAGAGAGAGAGAGAGAGCAAGCATAAACACGCATAGATCGATCGAGCACACAAAAAACAACATAAATCGTAATCGAGCTGGTGACCGACGGATCTCACGAGCAAACCGAGATATCGAATAAACCAGTAGAGCAGCCAGATCACGGAGGAGCACCGAGATAAACACACAGCTGGCCAACGCCAAAGCGAGATCGCTACCGATCTCGCTCCCCTAAGAAAAGCACGAAAAATATAGAACCCCCAGCACCACGCCCCAGTACATCATCGCTAGAACCCACGAGCCGAGGAGCGCGAGCAAAGCCCAGCCCCGCAAGCAACGTTCGAGTTTTCGCGCGCATACGACGACAAGAAGAGCACCACCACCACGACGACGACGAACGAGATCTCTTGATCTCCACGCGCTGCTGCGGCGGCCGAGAAAACAAGCAAGCGACCTGCTGCTGCTGGTAGTAGTGGGTGTGGCTGCGCCGAGCACGTACCGTTGGCCTTCAGGATGCGGAGGATCTTGTTGCCGGTGACGTTCTTGACCTGGGCGATGCCGTGCGAGTCGCGGAGGATGATGCCGATCTGCGACGGCGTGAGGCCCTTCTTGGCGAGACGCGTGATGTGCTCCGAGACCTCCTCGGGCGTGATCTTCAACCACGACGGCGGCGCCCGCTTGTATGGCAACGACGACTTGGAAATACCCTTACCACCGCTGTGCATGCGACCCATGGCTGCTGGTGTTTGTAGTGAGAGACGGCGCCTTCGAGCGGGGAAGAACGGAAAGAGGAGGCTGCTGAGGCCTGAGGCGCTCTTGTGCTGCTGCTGGCCGCGCCTGCGTTGGGCTACGCCACCCAACGCCGCCCTTGCCCTCGAAATGCCGCCATCCCGTGTAGCAAACGGAATGACGAGCTTAGTACGGGGTACACTTGGCTCTATGGTTGTCTCTGCTGCTCGTCACTCACTGCTCGTCTGCACTCTTCTCTCTTCGTTCGCTCGATCGTTGCTCCTCGTTCGATCGTTCGCTCGCTTGCTTGCTTGCTTGCTCAGGTGAGAGGGAGTGAGATAGACTGACTGAACGGTCGGTGCTCACACGGCTGTCATATCGGCTGTGAACGACGGGTCTCTCGAGCCTCCCGCGCCTTGCTCTCTGGTCGCGTTCTTGGCTGCGTTTCTGCGGTTATTCCAGACGTCCGACACGACGACGCGGCACGACATCGCATCAACAACAACACCAACACCAACACGCCATCGCAACAACAACAGCGTGTAGAACGCGCCCGTAGCTTCTTCTTCGTAGTCGCCATCACCCCCACCAATCTCCCTCATCGACCATGGGTATCCCCAAGTTCTTTCGATGGATCTCGGAGCGCTATCCCATGCTGAATCGCCCGATACCAGGCAACATCATGCCCGAGTTCGGTAGGCATCCAACACCTTCGATACCTCACAAGCTCTCTCCCTCACTCACAACTCTCTGACTTGACAGATAACCTGTACCTCGACATGAACGGCATCATCCACAACTGCACGCACCCGAACGATGCCGATCCACTGAAGCAGACGCTGACGCAGCAAGAGATGATGCTCAACGTCTTCAAGTACCTCGACAAGCTCTTCGACATGATCCGACCGCGCAAGCTGCTCTACATGGCCATCGATGGTATCACATCGCGTCTAGCGCCATCGCGCTCTCTCTCCCGTGTGTGTGCGTGTATGAGAGAGAGAGCTAACGCCGTGCACGTGCGTGCGTGTGTAGGCGTCGCGCCTCGTGCCAAGATGAACCAACAACGAGCGCGCCGCTTTCGAAGCGCTCGCGATACGCAGGAGGCACTCGAGCAAGCCGCCTCTCGTGGCAAGGCGCCTCCTGCTGGCCCAATGTTCGACTCCAACTGCATCACGCCTGGTTCGTGAGATGCTGCGAATCCCTCTCCCTCTCCGTGTGTGTGTGTGTGTGTTATCTGATGGTTGGTTCGCGAGATAGGCACCGGCTTCATGCACGAGCTCACCAAGCACATCAAGTTCTACATTCACTACAAGATTCACACCGATCCGAGCTGGCGCAACGTCAACGTCATCTTCTCGGGCCACGAGGTACGATCTCTCTCTCTCTCGATGCTCTCCTCTCCTCTCCTCGGTACCTGACTGGCGTGCCATCGCTCTAGATTCCCGGAGAGGGCGAGCACAAGATCATGGAGTACATTCGCTACCGCAAGTCGTTGCCCGACTGGCCAGCCAACGAGACCCACTGCATGTACGGCCTCGATGCTGACCTCATCATGCTGGGCCTCGTGACGCACGAGCCGCACTTCTCGCTGCTACGCGAGGACGTGCTCAATCGTCGCAAGGGCCAACCCGACCAGTTCCATCTGCTGCACCTCGGTCTGTTGCGCGAGTATCTCGATCTCGAGTTCGAGTGTCTGCGCCTTCGCCTGCCGTTCGGCTACGATCTCGAAAAGATCATCGACGACTTTGTCTTCATGTGCTACTTTGTCGGCAACGACTTCCTGCCGCACCTGCCGTACCTCGACATTGCCGACAACGCCCTCAATCGCATGTTCGACATCTACAAGGAGCTGCTGCCGTCGCTCGGCGGCTACCTCACCGACTGCGGCACCATCCATCTCGCTCGCGTCGAGCACTTTATCCAGCAGCTCAGTCAGATCGAGAAGGAGATCCTGGACGAGCTCGAGCAGGAGCTCCAGGCCCGCGACCGCTCGCGTCGTGGTGGTCGAGGCCGCAACGGCAACGGCCGCGGAACCCACGACGATCACTCGCAGCAGCACCGCCATCAGCAACAACCATCCCCGTCCCCGATCGCTGTTCGTCATGCGAGCAAGAGCACGGACCAAGACGCCGACGATCTCGATGTCGACAACGAGCTCGAGGACGACGGAGCCGCGGCGAATGGCCGCAGTGGCAAGCAGAAGCGCCACTCTTCTCGAAACCAGTACCAAGCGATCGCGAATCCCGACGACGAGGAGGTCGATGGCGGCATCGACGACGACGATGACGGTGCTGGCGATTCGATCCTCGCCTCGGCCATTCTGCCGCGTGACCTGCAGGTCTTTGAGATCAATCCCGAGGACATTGATGAGGACGACGGCGTGGCGCTCGAGGCGCTCGAGCCGCTGATTCCGACGGCCGCCGAGCGCCAGTCTTCCGGTTGGAAGAACCGCTACTATCTGCCAAAGCTCGGCCACTCGCTCGACGACGTCGACTTTCATCGTCAGCTGCGCCGTTCGTACATTGAGGGTCTGGCGTGGGTGCTCAAGTACTACTACGACGGCTGTGTCTCGTGGGGCTGGTTCTTCCCGTTCCACTACGCTCCTCTGGCATCTGGTGCGTCGAGTGAACTCCTCCTGCTTGATGCGATCGGCGATTACTGACATTGACACGCTCGCTTGCACGCATTGACTCTTCGGTAGATTTGGTTGGCATCGCTGATATGCAAATCGAGTTCGTTCTGGGCAAGCCGTTCTTCCCGTACCAACAGCTGCTGGGCGTGCTGCCGATCGCCAGTAAGGATTGCTTGCCAGTGCCGTACCAGGAGCTGATGCTCGACCCCAAGTCTCCGCTCGCCGGCTGGTATCCGCTCGACTTCAAGATCGACATGAACGGTAAGAAGAACTCGTGGGAGGGCGTGGTGTTGGTTCCGTTCATCGACGAGAAGGCGCTACTCGCTGCGTCGGAGAGCATCGACCCGGCACGCCTAACGCCCGAGGAGCGTGCACGCAACGAGTTTGGCCACCATTACCTGTTCCGCTTCAATCCCAAGGTCACGATCGACGTGTATCCGTCGTCGATTCCCAGCATGTTCGACTCGTTGCGCTCGTGCAACGTCTCGTGTACGATATTCGAGTACGACCCAAAGGTCGAGCTACGCCACTTCCAACTCTGTCAAGATGCACGAATGGGTGCCGACTCGCCGCCTCGCTTCCCGACCTTTGCGACGCTCGAACACTATGCACTCGTCAAGCTCGTTGGTGTGGCTCTCTTTGGATTTGGAAGCAAGTACGTCACGAGCTATACCTGCTCCATTCCTTCAATTCAATTCAATTCAATTCAACTCAATTCATTGGCTGGCTCACTCACTTGCTTACTCACTTACTCGTATCAATATCAATAGACGAGATAGTTTGTTAGTTTGCTTGAAAGATCGAGAACATCAACTTGTAACGGAATACGCACTCGAACCCAATGTTGTAACACCAGGAGCATCACCTGCCGCTGCATCTGCCTCATCCTCATCATCGGCTACCAAGCACACCAAGCACAACAACCGACACGGTCGACGCCACCGAAATGAGCTGGACGATGACGAGAACGTCGACGACGGCGACGATCATGATGGCGAGGCGGGCCACATCGACACACGAGCCTTGACCGACCCGGGCGTCGTGCGCGTTCGCGCTCGGCAGCTGGTCGATCTCGTGCTGCAAAAGCGGGTCTACATCGACTGGCCCTACCACCACGAGGCGCTGGTCGAGGCCATCCTCACGCAGTCGTGCGAGTACACGGGCTCGGCCAGCGAGCCGCGCGCGCTCGAGCTGAGTGCCGGCGACCTGCCGCGCTGGCGCAAGCTCGTGACCGACCTCGAGAGCCAGTACCGCATCAAGAAGGCGCTCGACATGGGTCCGATCTCGATCGTGCTCCGTGTGCGGCGCATGATTGGCGTCAAGCGCCTGCGCGACGGCTCGGTCGAGCCCGTGTACCAGGCGGTCGGCGAGCTGTATCCCTTCAACGCCGTCGTGCTGTCGCTCGCGAACGCCGACCCGCGCTACTCGCCTGCGACCCTCGCCGGCAGCTCGGGCTCGTCGCTGCCGGTCGGCTCGACCGTCGTCATCAAGATCAAGCAGTTCTACGGCTGCCTCGGCATCATCACGCGCTCGGGCCAGAAGCTCAAGGTGCAGATCGACACGGCGACGCAGCTGCAGCCCGATCTCTCGGACATTATCAGCGCCCACTACGCGACGGCCGAGCAGTACTTTCCGATGCACGTCGTCGCCGGCCGCCTGCACCTCGCGCCCAGGGTGCTCGCGCGCATCACGGCCAGCTTCCGCGTCAACAACCGCGACATTGGCCTCAAGCTCAAGTTCTCCAAGACCGACAAGCAGGTGCTAGGCTACACGCAGCGCCTCGAGAACGCCAAGTGGACCTTCTCCGAGAAGGCCATCGAGCTCGTGCGCCAGTACATGCTCGCCTTCCCCGACCTCTTCCAGGCCATCTCGAACCCGCGTCTGCCCGACGACGACATCAAGGCCGCCGACCTCTTTCGCGAGAAGCCCGAGGCGCGCCTGCACGAGATCACCGACTGGCTCGCGCGCATCAATCGCTCCGACATGCCGCTCGTGCCATGCGGCACGGTCGCCCTCTCGGCCGCCACCATCGATCTCATCACGCAGCGTGTCGCCAACTTTTACGCCCAGCCTCCGCGCACTGCCCCTGCCGCCGCAACTGCCACCACGGCCACAGCAGCGTCGCCATCGGCCGCCGCGCCAGCCGTCGTCAACGTGGCCAAGAAGGTCTCGCGCCTCATCGACCCGGACCAAGTCTTTATGCCGGTCACCAACGAGTTCGTGCAGCTGTCGCCCTCGGGCCCGACCGAGCAGCAGCACCCGGTGTCGCTCGGCGACCGCGTTCGCTATCTCCGAAGCGAGGGCCCTGCTCCCTTTGGCTCGATCGGAACCGTCATTGGCTCGGGCCCAACGGGCTTGATGATTGTGTTCGACACGCAGTTTGTGAGTGGCACCACTCTCGGTGGTCGGTACGTGTTACTCTCTATCCAACCCGACGAGTGGCGCTCCATCTGACTATTGTCTGTGACTGCGTAGATGCCCGAACCTCCGAGGCCTCGCTGATGTCGCTCGCTCTCACGTTGTGAACCTCTCGACACGCGCCGCTCCGCAGCGCACCAAGCAGCGCTCGCCCATCGCCGCCGGCAGCCCCAATCGCTCTCCGTACCCGTCGCACCGCGGCGGCAAGGCCACAGGTGGCGTTGAGCCATTCAGTGGCGCCGCTCGTCGCCTCTCTGACCGAGATGCATCTGGCGCTGCCAGCGGACGAGGAAGCTCGCGCGGTCGAGGTCGTGGCGGCCATCCTTCATCGCCCGACGATGGCAGGCACGTGTTGCTGACGCCATCGGCCGTGCAAGCGGCGCCGACCAAGCGCACGCCCAAGTCGCGTGCACAGGCTGTACCCACCGCGACTGCCACCGCCACCGGCGCACCAGGCACTGCCGACGCAAAGCCACCGCGCCGTTCGCAGGCTCCTCGCGAGCCTCGTGCGCCAAAGAACTCTGACAATCGTGGAGGCCGAGGAGGAGGCGGCGGAGGAGCTGGTCGCAAGCCAGCGAGTGCCACCTCCGCTGCAGCCGCTGTGCCGGTTGCCAGCGGCCCCACGAGTACCACGTCTACTGCCACAACGGCCGGTGGATCGAGCGACCAGCCGTACCTTACGTGGCAGCAAGTACAGATGATGCAACAGTAGGCGCGCGAGTGTGCGCCGCCATCCGCCACTGGGCGAACACATGACTGATAAAGAGGAGCGACGGCACCATACTATCGATCCATCGTACACACAAAGGAACCGAGCGCTCGATCGAGCACTCGCATTCGTTGCATTGAAACAGGGGGCAACCAGCACTACACAACTACCATAGCATTCGAACTCGAACTCGAACTCGTGGTCGTGGTCGTGCTGGTCGAGGTAGTGGCGCCTGCAGATGAACGTAGTGCTCGCAGTTGCGCCTCGGTTCGTTGTATCTCGGAATCGATCTCGTCGAACTGTTGCGTGAGCTTCGTGATGTCGGCTCGCACCTTCTTGTGAGCGTCTTGTATCCTTCGCAGTTCACCTTGCTCATGGAATGCGGCATCTATCACGCAACGAACATTGGAATGAGAGAGGAGCCTCCGTCGAGCTCGTTCGCTTGCTCGCTCACACATACACACAGTGTCGGAACGAGGATGCGCGGGCACCTTGCGTCCACTCGGCAACGGAGGCAGCTCCTGCTGCTTCAAGACTCGATACAGTTGCTCGGTCGGCTCGTTGAACACGATCTCGTCGTAGAACTCGGACACGACGGGCTTCTTGCTCAGTTGTCCGTCGAGTGGGAAGAGTCGCAGCATGTGAGTGAGTTCGATCGGCTTCTCCGACGTGTCGACCAGGTAGATGCGGATGTGCAGCTCGAACTCTCCCCAACTAGAGACGCGTGACATACACACATTGTGTTGAATGTGAGTGGATCGTTCCGTGTAGTCGATATCGACATCGATATCGACATCGACATCGACATCATCATCATCATCATCATCATCATCATCATCATCATCATCATCATCATCAT
>ERZ778027.3599-NODE-3599-length-15071-cov-146.131193_pt1 | contig 15071 bp, 13 predicted proteins | sample MGYA00375757_ERZ778027 | MGnify/ENA primary metagenome ERZ778027 (study PRJEB29350, sample SAMN05389817) | bioreactor metagenome | isolation source: Ammonium sulfate bioreactor | place: South Africa: University of Cape Town | collected 2014-02-18 ... | reverse complement strand
GCTGGCGCGGCGGCGGCTTTGCGGGATGGGATGCGCGAAAGGCGACGGCGCGAATTGTGCGGCCGCGCAGGGCGGAGCAGTGTCTTCCGAAAGGAAGATGCGACCCCGTAGCGGGATGCCTGCGCCCCAACAAAACTGTGGTGCGGTCGAAGCATCCCCTCCGCTGCCCGATCCCCGCTTTCGCGGGGCCCCTCGGGCGACGCTCCGGGGCGCTCCTTCGCCAGGAGCCTGACAAGGCAGACCACCGGCAAATCCCCGTCCCGCAAGGGTTGCGGTAAAATCCGGCAGCTTCATGTGGCGCAAACGCGCGGCGCTTATTACGCCCTGCTTTTCTTTTCCGGATGAAAGCCTTAGCCAGGACTTTCTGGTCTCCTCCCACGAAACCTTGTCCGCCACGGCATTGTAGGCGAGAGGCAGGCATCCAATGGCGCCAGCCTTCCCAGCCTGATTCCCTGATCCTCCTCCCATCAGCCTTGATCCATAAGGAAGCGCCGAACAAATCCTTGGGAGACCGGCTTCGCGACAGATCAACGGATGGCCGAAGACGTCCGGCACCCACTGTAAGATGTTACAGCTAGGCAGGAATGGAAGTTGGCTATTTAATGACCCCTTTTCGGCCGACAGAAGCTTCATGCCCCGCGCATCTGCGGCAGCGGACATGAAAAAAACCATGACCATCTGGAAACTGAGCAATACCTTCTACCTCGTCACCGGGGTTCTGATTTCCCTGCTGGCTCTGTTTATCGTGCTCCGCTACCTGGAGCAGAAGCAATTGAATCATGTTCATGATATCCGTTATCGTTCCTTTCTCGTCGCCGACGAACTGCGCCAATCCTCCGATGACTTGACTCGCATGGCGCGCGCTTACGTCGATACCGGCGACCCCCGATTCGAAAGCTATTTCTGGAAGATCCTCGCGATACGCAATGGCGAGACGGCGCGTCCCGCTCGTTACGAGCGCGGCTACTGGGATCTCGTCATTGGGGACCCCGATTTCCAGCCACCTCCCGGGGATGCCAGAATCTCCTTGAAAAGGCAAATAATCGAACTCGGATTTACCCCGGATGAGCTTGCAAAACTCAACGATGCGGAAAACCGCTCCAACGAACTGGTCGAACTGGAACGCGCGGCGTTCAACGCCATGAAAGGGCAACACAAAGACCAGGATGGTGAGACGGAAATCATGGAAAATCCTGACCCCGCGCTGGCGCGCAGCATGCTCAATGGAGAAAATTATTATGCTGCGAAGACTCGCATCATGCGGTCGATCAATGAGTTCTACGAGCTGTTCGATACCCGCACCCTCCATGCTCTCCGGGTAACCCAGCTTTATACCAGTTTCTATGTGTTTGCCATTTTTCTTTCGCTTGCCCTGCTCGTCGTCTGGCTTGCCATGTCATCGCGCGTGGTGCGGCAAAAGGTGCGCAACCTGGTCCAGCTCGAATACGAAACCAGAAACGTGGGAAAACCGCACCATGTTTCCAGTTTCGACATCGATTCCAGGGACGAGATCGGCAACCTGTCGCGTGCCTTCAATGCCGCCCAGATGGAGCGCGACCGCTACTTCAATCAAGCCCGTAATCTACTTGCCATTTCCGGCTTCGATGGCCACTTCAAGCGGTTGAATCCGGCATGGGAAGACTGTCTTGGCTTCTCGCAGGAGGAGTTCCTGTCCCGGACGTTCATCAGTCTTGTCTCCATCGGTTCCCGCGCGGAAGCCATTGCCGAACTGGATAAGCTCCCGGCCGGCACGCCGGCGATATCGTTCGAAAGCCAGATGCTGTGCCAGAACGGCTCCTCCCGCTGGGTCCTGTGGAATATTGCGGCGACCCGGGATGTGCAGGAATTCTATTTTTCCGGGCAGGACATCACCGCGCGGCGCCAGATCGAGTCGGAATTGCAAAAGGCGCGAAAGGCGGCGGAGGCCGCGAGCCTTGCCAAAAGCGAGTTCCTTGCGAATATGAGCCATGAGATCCGCACGCCCATGAACGGCGTGCTGGGCGCTGTCAGCCTGCTTTTGCAGACCACCTCGCTGACCATGCAGCAGCGCGAACTGGCGCAACTGGCGCAGGCCAGCGGCGAAACCCTGCTCACCATCATCAACGATATTCTGGATTTCTCCAAGATAGAAGCAGGCAAGCTCGTCATTACCCCCATCCCTTTCGACCTGCTCCAGGTCGTCGAAGAGGTGGCGGGAATGATTGCCATGCAGCCTCAAAGGAAGAAGGATGTGAACATGATCGTGCGCTATCCGGCAAACGTGCCGCGCTACATGATCGGCGACGTGGGCCGCATCCGGCAGGTGCTGACAAACCTGACCAACAACGCCGTCAAGTTTACCGACAAGGGGCACGTGCTTATCGACGTCGAAGCCGACGCGCAAACCACGGAGGAGGTATCGCTTCGCATCAGCGTGGAAGATAGCGGACTCGGAATTGCGCCGGACAAGCTGGAAAGCCTCTTCGATAAATTCACCCAGGCCGATAGTTCGACCACGCGCCGCTATGGGGGAACCGGCCTGGGTCTGGCCATCAGCAAGCAGTTGGTAAAGCTGATGGGCGGCACGATCGCCGCCAAAAGCCGCGTCGGGATCGGCTCGACATTCTGGATTACCCTTCGCCTGCCTTTGCAGGCGAAACAGCCACCCGTGGCAAAGTCCGCCGCATCGTTGTCGCGCATCCGCGTGCTGATAGTGGACGACAACTCCGCCAACCGCCTGGTGCTGCAAGAGCAGTTGCGCGTCTGGAAGATGCGCATAGGGAGCTGCGCCTCCGCCATCGAGGCGCTCCGGATGCTGCGGGAAGCGCAGGCCGCGGGCGATCCCTATCAGATGGCGATCCTCGATTATCAGATGCCCGAAATGGATGGAGAGATGCTGGGACAGGCCATCAAGACCGACCCATTGCTCCACGATATCCCGCTGGTGATGCTGAGCTCCCTCGGGCATGAGAACGATATCAGGGACAGGCTCAGGAAAATCGGCTTCGCAGCTTATCTCCTCAAGCCGGCCCGCCAATCGGAACTGCTGTCCACTTTGACGAGCATCTGGGAGGCGCACTGCAATCTGCGGCCTGCAGATCTCATCAAGCCGCCCCGGCCCGCTCCGAAAGCCCGCATGCCGGAAATGGCCAGCGAGACGTCTGCTCCCTTTTCGGGCACGCGCGTGCTGCTGACGGAGGACAATATCACCAACCAGATCGTCGGAACGATGATGCTGAGAAATCTGGGCTGCAAAGTGGATGTGGCCGGCAACGGCCAGCAGGCGCTGCAAAAAATCGACACATTCCCTTACGATCTGGTTTTCATGGACTGCGAAATGCCGGAACTGGATGGCTTTGAAACGACTGCGATGATCCGCCAGAGAAAGGATGAAAAATCCCTGATCCCCATCATCGCGGTGACAGCACAGGCCATGCAGGGCGACCGTGAGCGCTGCCTCCTGGCAGGAATGAACGATTACCTCAGCAAGCCCGTGAAACAAAAAGATTTCGCCCGGATGCTGGAATCATGGCTGTCGAGGCATGCGGAACCCCAGACAGGTGAAAAACCGGGAGATGGTGCCGGACCCCCTGGCCCAGAAACACAGGAGGCCGCCGGCAAAGCGCCTGCTGCCACTGCCACTGCCGCTGCCGTAGAACCCGATCCGGAATTGAAAGCAGAAAGATCGGCGGTGCCCGCCCGCTCCGCTGCAGCCATCCTGAATGCCGACACGATCACCCGGCTGCGGGAATTGCAGGCAGCGACAGACCCGTCCCTGATGGATCAGATATTCGCGTCTTTCATCAGCGATGGGACCGAGCGCATCCGCATCCTGAAAAATTCGCTGGCGGAACACGATTCCGAAGCGCTGCGCAGGACGGCTCATGCCATCAAAGGCGCCTGCGGCACTATCGGCGCCCAGCGCATGGCCGGCGTAGCCCTGCGACTGGAAACGATGGCGGCTGCGCCGATGACCGAAACGTCGGCGTGGGAAATGCGATCGGCTCTGATATCGCAAATCGAAAGTGAATTCGAGCTCGTCAGAAGGGAATTTGCCAGGCTCGACGACCAGGAAGTTCGACAGGGATGAAAATACTCATCGCGGAAGACGATACTACGTCCCGCCTGTTATTCGCCGCCACGCTCAAAAAGCTGGGGCACGCGGTAACGGCGGTGGAGAACGGACACAAGGCATGGGAGGCCTGGCGCGGCGAAGCGCACCCGCTGCTCATTTCCGACTGGATGATGCCGGACATGGATGGCCTGCAACTGTGCAGGATGATCCGCGCCGAGCCCGGCCTGCAATATACCTACATCATCCTGCTCACCGCCCTGGACAGCAAGGGGAATTACCTGGTGGGCATGAACGCGGGGGCGGATGATTTCATCACCAAGCCTTTCGACGAAGAACACCTGGCGGCCCGTCTCAGGGTTGCCGACCGCATACTTGCGCTGCATCAAAAACTGCATATCCAGGCAACCCACGACCGGCTCACCGGCGTATGGAATCGGGCCGCCATCCTGGATCATCTGCAGATGGAACTGAAACAGGCTGCGCGGGAAGCCGCTCCCATGGGCGTTATTGTCGCAGACATCGATCACTTCAAGCGGATCAACGATACCTTTGGACATCCGGCCGGCGACGCCGTGCTGCAGGAAGCCGCCCGGCGCATGCAATTCGCGCTGCGCCCTTATGACCGCATCGGGCGTTACGGTGGAGAAGAATTCCTCATCACGGCGCCGGGCTGCGGGTGGGGCCATGTCGCCACGCTCGCCGAAAATATCCGCAACTCTGTCAATGCTGCGCCTATTGAAAGTCAATACGGGCAGATACCCATAACCGTAAGCCTGGGAGCAATGATTGGAGGCGACAGAGGGGAAGATGCAGGCATGCTCATCACGGCTGCCGACGAAGCCCTTTACCGCGCAAAAAAAGCCGGCCGCAACCGGACCGAACTGGCGCTCGGACATTCGGGCCAGCAAATTTAAGACAATTCACCATTGGGCTGCTGACAAATATCACGTCTTTTCAAGGATGCGCAAAACCTTGTAGCGGTTTAGCGGATTTTTGGCGCTGCCTGCGCGTCGATTGCAATCGTAAATCCGGCTGGCAAAGCGATTCCGGTTGAATGTTTCATCCCCCCCTTTCCTCTTCATCGACCCGTAATTCGGCTCATTTTCTCAGCTTGACAGCACTTCGCCGATCACTATCCGCCCGCCAGACTGATGGGTGGAGTGAAATGCACCATCAAAAAACATCCATCCAGCACCAGGAAAATGATGGGTTACACTTTGCTCCACCCATCCACGCAAGCTTATTACTTCCCTTTTACTTCCCTTTTACTCCCCCTTTCCTGCCGTAGTTCCCTGCCCGCCTTCTCTTGATAGAGACATCGGGAATGGCGGCCGTCCTCCTCTGGCTGGATATAACAGGCTATATAACCAAATTATTACCATGGTTAATGCCCTGCATAGTCCCATAGGATCATGGAACCATTACCTAGCGTGCCATTTCAATTCCTTGTTTTTACATAAATAATGAATTCATGCGCGTGAGAAGGCTTAGCGATTTCCGACAGCGCCGTGAACCCGGTTAATCGACCAAGGAGAATGATATGAACAAGTTTTCAAAAACAATGATAGCCGTCCTCCTGTTAGGAGGATCGGTTTCCACTGCAAGCGCGTCGTCGGTCATAACCGATATTACCGCAAGCGGACCCGGCCTCGGCACGTTCTCGGTCATGGCAAGCCCCACCAACGACAAGGGACTCGACCTCACCAAGGTTTTTGACAGCATCGATCCCATCACGCTGACGTTCACAGTGGCGCATTCAGTGGGCAATGGCGGCTCCTACGACGTGGTCGAGTCGATCACCAACAACACGGGAACGGCCTTTTCGGATTTCCATCTCAGCATTGCCGGGCCCACGGGCGCATCGGGGAACGGCGTGGTTTTCACCAGCTTCAATTCATCCACGCTGAGTGGCTTCACGCTCGATTCTCCTTCCATGGATCAATCCTCTCCCTTCAATGCGACGGGACCGCGCGATCTCAACTTCACGGGAAATCTGGCGTCGGGCGACACTGCACAACTGAGCTTCCATCTGAAGGCCTTCGATCCCGGCGTGGGCAATACCTACACCTTCACCATAACCCAGACTCCGACAGTGAGTCCGATACCGGAACCGGAGAGCTATGCGATGCTGCTCGCCGGACTGGGCCTGATGGGTTACATGGTCAAGCGCCGCGGAGGCAAAAGTAGCAGCTAGCAGAATAGCAGCACGCAGCAAAAAAGCAGCATCCGGAAGAAAGCAGCACCGTAGCAAAAAGCAGTACTTGATAAACGGCAGTACGTGAGCGGCGACTCCGCTAATAACAAGAAGCCCGGCCTTTAGCCGGAACATAGGTAAATAAAAGGAAACGAACATGAACAAGATAACTTTCTCAAAAGGGATCGCCGCACTGGCCGTTAGCGCCGCGCTGTCGCTGTCCTTCGCACCGGCTGCCCACGCAACCTTCATCGTGGATACGAAGATCGGGGAGGCGCTCCTGGGCAACTCGGGCGATGCAACCGAACTTGCCAATATGGAGACGTTTGCAAATAACTCCAACCTGATCCAGGACCTCAAGATTACCAGTCCCGTCGCCGTGGCTAATGGGCCGGATGGCTGGTACATAGATGTCGCGCCAACCGAACCGGGCTACTTCCTGCTGAAATTCGGCATCGGCGGCACCAGCGCCACGGCCGATACATTTTTCTTCCAGAATATCGGCGAACTGACCAAATTGGTATGGGACAATTCCCAGGTGCAGAACCTCACCAGCGGCGTAGGCAATCTGAACATCGGCAGGCTGAGCCACTATGTTACCTATGATCCCAAGAACCCCGATACCGGGGTTCCCGAGCCTGCAACCCTTGCCCTTATCGGGTTGGGTCTTGCCGCCCTGGGAGCCACGCGCAGGCGCAAGCAATAACATCCAAAAAGAAACGAAAGACCCTTTTCAACCCGCCGTCAGGCGGGTTTTCTTTTTTCCGGCTTCTCCCGGCATACCGTCACAAACAAGCATTCAGCCGCTCCGACGAGCGATGGAGAGGGATTCCACTTCGGAGGCGTTCTTTTCACTCATGCATTGCAGCCGCTTTTCACCGGCCCTACAATAAGCATTCACGTGCCACCATTGCTGGCATGGAAGTATTTTGCAGGTAACCCCCCGCGGATTTGGAGAGGCCCCATGGGATTATTTCATCGCGATACTGGTACGTCCCCTCCGGGCGGCACAGCCCCGGCAGGAAAAACCGTCCAGAATCCGCTCACCCTGGTCATGGGGATCAAATCCCCCGAGGATTTCCAGAAGCTGGAATCCCGCATACAGCAAATCCAGGCGGCGCCGCCGGGGGAAAATCCGATCTGGCTTGCCCTGGACAAGCTCAGGATCGTCCATTTCGCACGCTTCGTTTTTCTCGAAAACAATACCAAGCTGGCCATCATCACCACTTATGATGGCTCTTTCGAGGATTATCTCAATGAATTCATCGACGAGATTGGCGATGTATTCAATGCGCTGCTCCAGCATATGGATGAGGCGCCGCCGCTGCCCGTGCAGCAGAACCGCGATGCCTTTCACCAGTATGTTAAAACACATGACCTGGGATGCATCCAGCCTTTTTACAGCGCCTATCCGCGTGCGACAGTACTCGACATCCGGGCAGCGCTCGATGAAACCTGACAATGGCATGAGCGGCCAGATGGACCACCAGACCAGCGGAATAACCTGAAGTGCCACTGCGGTAGTCTTTCGCATCGGCCGGCTGGCCGCTCTCGAATGATTTGAAATCGGCATCGAATAATCGTGGAACACCTCCTGCAATGACCGATCTTCCCCGCGCTGATATCCAGGGTTTCATCCTCCGTACCTATGCCATGCCGCTGCTGCGCATATTGGCTTTGAAAGTCGAGCAGTCCGCCGCGGCAAGGCGATTCCTCGGCAAACTGGCAATGGCCCGCGAGGGAGGCAATGGTTCCGGCGAACTGCCGCAACTCGCCACTGCCGTCGATTGGGACATCAAGCCGCAGTATTGCCTGAACATAGGGCTGACTTATGCCGGACTTGCCGCGCTCGGGCTTCCGGCCGCATCCCTCGCCTCGTTTCCGGCAGAGTTCGTCGAAGGCGCCGCAGCGCGGGCGGAGAGAGTAGGCGATACCGGAAATAGCAGTCCGGAATATTGGGAGGAAGCGTTTTCCAGTCCCGATTTGCATATCCTGCTGTTCCTCTTCGCCCAAACCGACGAAGCGCTGGAGCAGGCGGCCAGCCGGCTTCGTGCCGGGTACGCGGAAACAGGCGCGATATCCGAACTCTCGGCGCACGATGGAAGGAGCCTGGCGGGAAATATCGCGCACTTCGGCTATCGCGACGGCTTCGCCCAGCCGACCATCGAAGGCGGACTTCTGCCAGCGATGCCGGATGTGCTGCCGCAAACGCCAGCCGGCGCATTCCTGCTGGGATATCCCAGCCAGTACACGGATTTTCTGTACCCGGTGCCAGCGCCCGGAGAATTGGGCAGGAACGGCAGTTTCGTCGCATTTCGAATCCTCGCCCAGGATTGCCACGGCTTCGAGCAATTCCTCACGCAGGCCGCGAGGGAAACGGGGCTTGACCGCGAATTGATCGCCGCCAAGCTGTGCGGCCGCTGGCGCAATGGCATCCCGCTCTCCCTTTCTCCGGATTTTCCGGACGAACGCATTCCGCTGGAGCAGCGCAACAGCTTCGATTACGTTCCGAGCGAGAGCGTGCCCGATGCATTCGACGACCGGCGCGGCTACCGCTGTCCGCTCGGCTCCCATATCCGCCGCATGAACCCGCGCAGCTCGGCGGTGGCGGGAAATGGCGGCCTCAAGCACCGCATCATCCGCCGCGGCCTGCCCTACGGCCCGCCTTACGATCCCGCCAATCCCGACGACGGCATCGAGCGCGGACTGCTGGGCCTGTTCATCGGCGCAAGCCTCAAGGATCAATTCGAATTTTTGATGTCGGAATGGGCCAATAAGGGCAGTTTCGCGCCCGGCCTGCGCGATACCACCGATCCAGTCATCGGCAATCACGCCGGCCAGATGGCAACGGGCGAGGACGGGGCCGGCGGTACTTTCCTGATCCCGGTCGAGGGTGAAAAGCGGCCAACCGCGCTAACGGGACTCGCGCGCTTCGTCACCTGCCGGGGAGCGGCCTACTGTTTTCTGCCCAGCGCCACGGCAATCCGTTATATTTCCGCACTCGATGGCTCTGCCGATCGTCCATGACAGGCGGGGCCGGGCATCAGTCCGTTGCCATCCGGCATTTTCAAACAACTTGCAAAAGGATCGCGCCATGAAAGAATCCCGTTTTTTTCCAAAAACCTTTGCCCTGCTCGCTCTCTACGCTCTCTGCTCCCTTGGCGCGCCATTCATCCCCCTCGCCAGGGCGGAACTCATCGGGGAAGTCGATACGGCGTTCCGCTGGCTCGGCAAGGACGACAGGGTCGTGGTCGAAGCCTATGACGATCCCAAGGTGCATGGCGTGACGTGCTACGTCTCGAGGGCGCGAACCGGCGGGGTAACGGGCACCGTTGGGCTCGCGGAAGACAAGGCGGAGGCTTCCATCGCCTGCCGGCAGGTGGGCGAGACCATTCACTTTGCTGACAAGCTCCCGCGGCAGGAGGACGTATTCACCGAACGCATGTCCATCCTGTTCAAGCGCCTGCACGTCGTGCGCGTGGTCGACTCGAAACGCCATACGCTGGTCTACCTTGCCTACTCAGACAAGCTGATAGAAGGCAGTCCGAAAAACAGCATCAGCGCCGTCTCCATTCCTCACGGCGTATCTATTCCCCTGAAGTAGCACGATAGCCTCATCCGGCTTGCGGCTGGGCGTGCTCTTTCCTCTACCAATGCAAATGATAAGCATTTACTTACGTACGCTACCGTACGGACGGTTCTCCCGCACGATGGATAGAATTCAGATCAGGCACTATATGCTGCCATCATCATTAGATCCACGGCTCGATAAAGGAGCAAGCGTGGACCCTGCGGGATTTCCGCCTTCTTTAGTCAATTTTATGGAGAGAATAAAAAATGAATGGACCGATTTTGAAATCGCGCGTGACCCTGACTAGCTGCGCAATGGCGGCATTGCTGTTGGCCGTTTTCGCGGGCAGGGTCACCGCAGCCGAAATCCAGGTCAAACTAAGCGGCGACCAGGAGGTGCCGCCGGTACAAACTTCTGCGAGTGGCAGCGGCAGCGTTACGGTGGAAGACGATAAATCCATCAAAGGCAAGATCATCACCGACGGCATCAAGGGCAACGGCGCCCATATCCACGAGGGAGCCGTCGGAAAAAATGGTCCGGATATCATTACCCTCAAAAAGACCGGGGATAACGAATGGTCGGTCCCGCCTGATGCCAAGTTGACCGATGCGCAATACGATGCTTACAAGGCGGGCGGCCTCTACATCAACGTTCACAGCAGCGAGCATAAAAGCGGCGAGATACGCGGCCAGTTGAAACGCGTCCCTGATCTCGGGAAACTCTGAACAGGTCTTCACTGGCGCGGCGGTAGTATCGCACCTGTCTTATGGCCATCCCGATTTTTCCAGCAACCCGCTCAGGGAGGATTCGTTCAGCGCCTCCTTAATGCAGCCCCACCCGGCTTTTGTCGACCTGGTCCCTGGTGACGAGAGAAGCGGCATTGCCCCAGGCAGTCCGTATGTATGACAGTACCATGGCAACCTCGTCGTCGCGCAGCACTTGCGCGAACGGCGGCATTCCGTAGGGTTTCGGGTTACCCGAGGTGGAGGGAGGATAACCTCCGATGAGTATGCTGCGGATGGCATTGACAGGCGGAGTCATGACCACGCCGCGATTGCCCGCCAGCGGCGGATAAATGCCTGGCGCTCCTTCGCCTGATGACCCATGGCAATCCTTGCAGTGTTTTTCGTAAATGGCCGATCCTCGCTCCAGCCAGGCCCTGCCCTGCTCGTTGATGGCTTGAGGGGGCGGTGGCGGCTGCGCGCTTTCCGGCAGGGATTTCAGGTACACGGCCATCGCCCGGGCATCCTCTGCTGTCAGATGCTGCAGGCTTTGCCTGACGACATCCGCCATGGGGCCGGAGGTGGCCGCCTTCAAAGAAACACCCGTAGTGAGCAGTCGAGCGATTTCATCGAGCGGCCAGCCGGCGGAGCCAGCTTCGAAACTGGATGTCAACGAGGGCGCATACCAGTTTGAGCCCATGATTTGTCCTCCCCCCAGCGTTTCGCCTCCCGCGGCGCCGACGACGGCGCCCAACGGATTGCGCTCCGCATGGCAAGCGCTGCAATGCCCGAGTCCCTGCACCAGGTAGGCGCCCCGATTCCACTCGCCGCTTTGCCCGGAATCCGCCTGGTAAACACCCGGCTTGAAGTAGATGAAACGCCAGAGGCTGAGCAATGGCTGGAAGTTGTACGGGAACTGGATTCTGCCTGACGGATTCTCTTGCGCCACCGGAGCAAGGGATTGAAGATGAGAAAAAATAGCGTCGGAATCCTCGCGGCTGATCTTCGTGTATTCGGTGTAGGGGAATGCCGGGTAAAGCGGCCTGCCGTCGCGTGATTTGCCTTCATGCAACGCCTTCCAGAAATCCTGTTCATTCCAGTTCCCGATCCCGGTTTGTTTGTCCGGGGTAATGTTCGACGTAATGAACGTGCCAAATGGCGTGGGCAATTCCTTGCCCCCCGCATAGGGCTGCCCGCCTTGCGCGGTGTGGCACCCCATGCAATTCGCCAGTTGCGCCAGGTATCTGCCCCGTTCCTGGCGCAGCCGCAGCGAGCCGGAATCCGCAGCCGTCGTGCCTGTTTTTTCCTCCGGTGGCATCGAGGTCGAATCGGCGGGCCCCGGAGACAAATCCAGTCCCGCCAGCACCAGTAAGATAGCCAGCACGGTGACGAGCGTCAGTATGACCGCAAGGCTGCCGCGCTTCATCATTCCGCGCTGGATCGAACGATGTCGCCGCAGCGTTGCGCCATCTCCGCCGCAAGAGTTGCAACGGAAAAGTCACGCTCGGGCACAGGGCGGGATGAGAGCCATGCGGCCAATGCGTTGGTTTCTTCGACGGTGAGCTGCTTTCCGATTTCGGACATGCAATCCGCTTTTCGCCCCCGGAGCAGGCCCCCGCTGCGCCACGCTCCGAACTGCGCCACCATGTACATGCGCGGCAACCCCAGCAAGCCGGGAATGAAAGGGGGCGTGCCCATCAGCGCCTTGCCATGGCATTCGACGCATGCAGGAATGTTTCGGGCTGAATCTCCATTTTCAATCAGTCTGCGGGCTAGCGCGGCTTCGCCGGGCGTTAGGCTGGCTGGCTCGGGTGGAGGATAAGGCTGCTTCAAGTCAGCAAAATGGCTGGCCATTTCCATGAGATATTCGTCGGACAGATTTTCCAGCAGGAGAGCCATGGGGCGATAGTAGCGGCGTCCGTCCCGAAAATCGCGCAACTGGTTGAAAAGGTAGCCTTTCGGCTTGCCCGCAAGCCGTGGATAAAAACTATCCTTACCGGCGACGCCCTCAGACCCATGGCAGGCAACACAGGGCTTCACCCTTTCGGCCATGGTATCCGGCACGTCGACCGCTGCTGCCACGGCAAACTCGGCGCCTGGCGCAAGCACGATGCTGCAAATGGCCATCATCAGGAAAAATGTCTTCATGCCTTCATGGATGGGAATGCGAATTTCCGCGGCACTGTTGAGACTATGGCATATCGCCGAAGTTGCAGGCCATGCAATCGCGCCCTATGGTGGCGAGGGGCGGCTAGGAACAGCGAGAATATCGCATTCTGCTAAACTTGATTGTAATGCAATGAGATATCCCTGCCGGAGGAACACATGTTCGGATCGAATGTGCTGGAAGTCGCGATTGGCGTCATATTTGTCTATTTGCTTCTCAGCCTCGTATGCACTGCGCTCAATGAGGGGATTGCGTCACTCCTGGACAAGCGATCGGACAACCTCTTCGAAGGGATAAAAAACCTTCTCAATGATCCCCAGTTTACCGGACTGGCGCAACAACTATACAACCATGGGTTGATAGAAGGCATTTCACAGCATGCCGCGAACCCGGACAAGGTGACCCGCAAGCCATCCTACATGTCGCCAGCCAATTTTTCCCTTGCCTTGCTCGATATCCTCGGCGCGCGGGGAATTATAGCCAATAAGTATGGGGATTTGCTTGCAGTTGCCGAGAAAGCCGACGACGACTACGAAGAAGCTTGCCAGGCCACAGCGAAAGCACCGGGGGATACCGCCCTGGCCGCAACGCGGGATCGCGCAAAAGCCGCCAGCGACCAGGCGCGCAGCGCACTGGAAACAATCGTTACCCAGGCAAGCACTGCCTATGATCAGGCTCGACAGGCATCCGACGGCTCGCCCGGGGACGCCAGTCTTGCTGCGCTGGCGGCAAAGGCGCAAAAGGATGCCGAGATCGCAAAAGCTGCGCTCCGGATGCTGGATGCCCGGCGCGCTGCCGTCGACTGCGCCAGAAACCCGAAAGAGATGGCCCTGTTTCTGAATGCAGGCAAAACCCTGAAAGAAGCGCTTGGCTTTGCGCGTACATTCGCTGCCGAATATCCCGATCCGCTGAAAAATATCCAGGAAGGCCTGAACAGACTCCCCGACGGAGATAGCAAGGAAACGCTGCTGGTCCTTATCGACAAGACCCGGCGCGAAGTGACCTCGGTCGAGCACCAGGCCGAGGCCTTCCGCCGCAATCTGGAAGGCTGGTTCAACGGCGCGATGGAACGGGTAGGCGGCTGGTACAAGCGCTGGACGCAACGGGTTCTCCTCGGCATGGCCATCATCATGGTAGCCGTCTCCAATACAGACACCATCATGCTGGTCGAATGGCTTTCAAAGGATAACGCCCTCCGTGCGTCACTGGCTGCCGCGGCTCAGGAAGTGGTAAAAACTCCTGCGGCCACACCGGATACCGACGGAGTCAGCCTGCGGCGGGTGCTGCAAGCCACGGAGGATGTCAAGCTCCCGATAGGGTGGTCGCTTGATCGGAATGACCCCCGGTATTTCAAGTTCATTGAATTCAAATGGTCTCCCGAATATGCCGCATGGATGTTTTATAAAATATTCGGATTGATGATTTCAGTCCTTGCCGTGTCGCTGGGAGCGCCATTCTGGTTCGATACTTTGAGCAAGTTCGTCAATGTGCGCAGCGCGGGCACGCCCCCGGGCGAAACCCGGAAGAGCGCTCCGCAACCGGCTGGTTGACCGGAAGGGACGACCAGGACGAACCGATGAAAATCCTCATCGTCGTCGATGAACCGGCGGACCGGTCCATCGGCTGATCCAGCACAATCCCAGCGCATGCCCAGGATATCGGCATCCTGGCCGCGCAGACCATCTGGCCGATCCAGCCCGCGCGGCTGGCACTCGATATAACTGGCTTTCACATCAAGGTGATCAACCTGCGCACCTCCTACCACCACCTGACGAAAATCTTTACAGTTTGTGATGAATTTGTGAAGAAAAGAAAAGCGACGGAAATGATTTCATGTGCAACATACTGAAATAAAAAATGAAACCGAGGAAATATACTATCTGGCACGAGTTATGCATCAATGAGGATAGGGAGGCGACAGCATTCTCTCCACAAGGGGGATCCGGCCCGGCGGCGGCGATCCTGCTCCGGGCCCTCTTTCTTGCCAATGCGTACCCTGTTGGTCGCCTGACAACACGTGAATCATCTGAAGGGCTTTCGAAATGCGCAAAATCGTCGGTTTCAGCGGCTCCTACCTGCTTTATTTCCTTGCTGATTGTGTGGATATCCTCATGACCAAAACGGACTCGCGGCGGCTTTTTCCCTTGTATAAAAAGTTGCTTGTCCGGTCCGCGGATGTGGAAAACTGGGGTGGCGGCGGGGGTGCATGGGGTGCTGTCTGGGCGAAGCATCGATAACGCGGCACCAGTCTTTCCTCGCTTCTCCGCTTCCCCCCGCTATTCCAGGATCCGGGGAAATCGATGTCGCTAGGGAAGCGCTGAATAAATCTCCGCTGGCGCGGCGGTGGCTTTGCGGGAGGGGAT
>ERZ778027.3595-NODE-3595-length-15096-cov-4.105113_pt1 | contig 15096 bp, 17 predicted proteins | sample MGYA00375757_ERZ778027 | MGnify/ENA primary metagenome ERZ778027 (study PRJEB29350, sample SAMN05389817) | bioreactor metagenome | isolation source: Ammonium sulfate bioreactor | place: South Africa: University of Cape Town | collected 2014-02-18 ... | reverse complement strand
GGCGGCGTGGCGGCCAATGCCTATCTGCGCGGCCGGCTGGAGGAGGGGGCCGCGGCCCACGGCGCCCAGCTGGTGGCGCCGCCGGTCCGGCTCTGCACCGACAATGGCGCGATGATCGCCTGGGCCGGCGTCGAACGGCTGCGCCTCGGCCGGATCGACGGTCTCGATTTTCGCCCGCGCCCCCGTTGGCCGCTCGATCCCTCGACGGCTCATCGCCTGTAGGATGTGCCCATGAGCAGCGGTACCCTCGCCTTCGAAACGGTCGCGGCTTTCGCGACACCGATCATCGTGGTCGATCTGCCGGATGGGGCGCAGCTCAATGCAGCGCTGGTGCCGGTGCTGCTGAAGCGCGAGGCCGAGAAGAAAAGCGAGTCGCGCAGCACGCTCGGCGGCTGGCAGTCGAGTCTCGATCTCGACAAATGGGCGGGCGCGCCGGCGATCAAGCTGCTGGCGATCGCGCGCAACATCGCCAACCGCATCACCACCGACCGTACCGGCAAGCCCGTCACCATCCTGTGGCAGGCCAACATGTGGGCGAACATCAACCGCAGCGGCCACGGCAACGAGTTCCATTCCCATCCCGGCAGCTATTGGTCGGGCGTCTACTATGTCGACGATGGCGGTGTCTCGGCCGATCCGTCGCTGGGCGGCGAACTCGAATTCATGGATCCGCGCGGGCCGGCGCCGGCCATGTATGCGCCGCATCTCGCCTTCGCGCTGCCAGGCGGCCTGTCGGTCGGCACCAACCAGACGATCGTGCCCAAAGCCGGCCGGCTGGTGATGTTCCCCTCGTGGCTGCTGCATCAGGTCCGGCCCTATCGCGGCACGGCGCAGCGCATCTCCATCGCCTTCAGCCTGTGAGCGCGCTCGACCATATCGGCGTCGTGGGCGGCGGCGCCTGGGGCACCGCGCTTGCCTGCCTGGCTCGCCGCGCCGGCCGCCGGGTCACCTTGTGGTCGCGCGATCCCGCCGTCTCGCGCGCCATCGCGGCGGAGCGGCGCAACGAGATCTACCTGCCGGGCCAGTCGCTCGACGCCGGCATCGAGGCCGTCGCTGATCTCAGCGCACTCGCCGCCTGCGATGCGATCCTGCTGGTCTGCCCGGCACAGGCGCTGCGCGGCGTCGCCCGCGACCTGCCGGGTAGGTCGCCGGTGGTGATCTGTGCCAAGGGCATCGAGGCCTCGACCGGCCTGCTGATGCCGGAAGTGCTGGCGGAGGCCCTGCCGGGGCGGGCGATCGCCATGCTCTCGGGGCCGAGCTTCGCTGAGGAGGCGGTGCAGGGACTGCCGACGGCGGTCAGCATCGCCACGCACGATGCCGATCTCGGCCGCGACCTCGCCGGGGCGCTCGCCGCCGGCATGTTCCGGCCCTACTGGATCGACGACGTCACGGGCGTCTCATTGGGCGGCGCGGTGAAGAACGTCCTGGCGATTGCCGCCGGCATTGTCGAAGGCCGCGGGCTCGGCCACAACGCGGCCGCCGCGCTGATCACGCGTGGCTTCGCCGAGATGGCGCGGCTCGGCCTCGCCATGGGCGCCAACCTCGAGACGCTGACCGGGCTGAGCGGTCTCGGCGATCTGGTGCTGACCTGCCATGGCCCATTGTCGCGCAACCGTTCGCTGGGCGCAGCGCTCGGCCGGGGGGCGAGCCTCGCCGACTACCTGCAGGGCCGACGGCAGGTCGTCGAAGGCGCGGCGACGGCGCCGGCGGTGCTGGCGCGAGCAGCCAAGCTCGGCATCGAGATGCCGATTTGCACCGCCGTCGATGCTATCCTGCATCGCGGCGCGGACCTCGACGAGGCGATCCGCGGCCTGCTGGCGCGACCGTTGCGCCGCGAAGGCACGTAAGACGAGACGAGTAGGGGGAAGACATGGCGCATTGGCTCATCAAGTCCGAGCCGTCGGTTTATGGCTGGGCGCAGTTCGTGAAGGAGAAGAAGACCTCCTGGACCGGCGTGCGCAATGCCCAGGCGTCGATCAATCTCAAGGCCATGAAGGTGGGCGACCGCTGCTTCTTCTACCACTCGAATGAAGGCAAGGAGATCGTGGGCATCGCCGAGGTGGTGAAGGCGGCCTATCTCGATCCTACCGACAAGGCCGGCAAAGCCGTCACCGTCGACGTGAAGGCCCTCGAACCGGTGAAGACGCCGGTGACGCTCGCCGCCATCAAGGCCGATCCGAAGCTCAAGGATTTCGGCCTGGTCCGCCAGTCGCGCCTCTCCGTCGTGCCGGTGAGCGACGAGCAGTGGAAGATGATCATGAAGATGGCGGGCGGCTGATCGGAGCCGACGGCGTTTTGGGGAGACGGATTGGCCGGCTGCGATGCCGGTCGAGTCCGTCGACAGGGGCGGGAGAGGTAAGCGTCGATGGTCGACAATACGCGCGGCATCCTCGCGATGGCGGCGTCGGTCGTCGTCTTCATCTTCAACGATGCGCTGATCAAGCTCGCGGCCGAGACCATTCCCTCGGTCCAGGCGATCGGTGTGCGCGGCCTGTTCGCCACGCTCTGGTGCAGCCTCGCCCTGCTGGTGAGCGGCGCCTGGCGGCAGCTCCCGATGGCGGTGCATCCGCTGGTGATGCTGCGCGGTGGCCTGGAGTCGGGCGCGGCGATCTTCTACCTGATCGCGCTGTTCCAGATTCCCTTCGCCATCGCCACGGCCATCAACCTCTCGACACCGCTGGTGCTGACGGTGCTCGCCGTCCTGATCCTGAAGGAGAACGTGCGCTGGCGGCGCTGGAGCGCGGTGATCGTGGGCTTCCTGGGCGTGTTGCTGGTGATCCAGCCGCGACCGGGCGACATCAATGCCTGGACCTGGCTGGTGCTGCTGGCGACCCTGATCGGTGCCTTCCGCGACATCATCGCCCGCTATCTGCCGCCGGCCGTGCCGACCCTGGTCGTGTCCTTCACGACCGCGCTCGGCGTCGCGCTGGTCGGCTGCGTCTGGGCGCTGATCGACGGCTGGCAGCCGATGGACTGGCGCGGCATCGGCTTCATCGTCGCCTCGTCGCTGCTGCTCGCCGCCGGCTATCAGTTCCTGGTCGTTGCGCTGCGCTCGGGCGGCGAGATCTCGGTCATGGCCTCGTTCCGCTACTCCTCGATCCTGTGGGCCCTGGGCATCGGCTACGTCGTATGGGGCGAGGTGCCCAATGCCCTGGCCATCGCCGGCATTGCGGTGATCGTGGGCTCCGGCCTGTACATTCTGCATCGCGAGCGCGTGCGGCGTTGAGTGTGGCCTGGCTCGCCTGATATCGACACCTATCAACGCAGAGGTTCTCATGACAGGCGCCGTCAGCTACTCCGTGACCGAAGGCATCGCCGATATCGTTCTTACCCGGCCGCCGGTCAATGCGCTCAATCTCGAGACGGTGCGGGAGATCATCACGGCGCTGAAGCGCGCGAGCGCCGACCGGGACGTGGGGGCCGTCGTGATCTCGAGCGGCACGCCGCGCCGCTTTTGCGCCGGACTCGATCTCGATCAGGTGCAGGGCAAGTCGATCGCCGAGATGCACACGTTGCTCTCTGCCCTCTATGTCGAGCTGCACGACGTCCAGCTCGCGCTCGGCAAGCCGTCGATTGCCGCCGTCGCCGGCGCGGCGCGCGGCGCGGGCATGACGCTCTCGATCTCCTGCGATGTGATCATTGCGGGCGACAAGGCGACATTCGGCTATCCCGAGATCGATGTCGGGCTGATCCCCGGCATCCATTTCGTCCACCTGCCGCGCATCATCGGCAAGCACCGGGCCTTCGAGCTTCTCTTCAGTGGTCGGAGCTTCGATGCCGCCGAAGCGGCCTCGCTGGGGCTGGTGAGCAAGGTGGTGCCGGATGCCGAGGTCCTGGCCGAGGCACACAGGCTCGCCCGTACTTTCGCGGCCAAGTCGCCGGCGGTGATGCGCCTGGCCCGTGCCGCCTTCGGGCGGGCCTGCGACATGGGCTACCGCCACAACGTCGCGGAGATCGTCGAGGCCTTCTGCACCATCGCCTCGACGCCGGACAGCCAGGAAGGCGTCAACGCCTTTGCAGCCAAGCGGCCCCCGGTCTGGGAGCCGCGCTAGGAGCCGTGCTGAGCTGGCGGATCCGGCCCTATCGAGCGACCCCGATCTATCGAGCGACCCACGATTCGTAGTCGCGCGCCACTTCTTCCACGGCGGTATCGTAGAAGCGCTTGCCGTGCTCGGGCGTCGCCTGGTTGGGGTCGGAACCGATCCGTCCGTCGGGGAAGGTGCGGCGATAGTCTTCGGCGTCGGCGAAAGAGCCGTTGGGCGCGATGCGCGGCTCCATCTGCTTCTGCTGCATGGTCTCGGGGTACTTGTACCAGGTGAGCGCCACTTCCGAGGCAGTGGCGTGGCTGCCCTCGCCGACCGGATAAAGCTCTTGGCTCAGCCGCTTGATGCCGGGCCCATCCCACCAGTTGCGCAGGGCGCACTTGATCGAGGGCTGGTTGGACAGCCGCTCCATCGAGCGTTCGGCGTAGATCTCGGAGAAGGCGGCCGTCACCGTGGCGATGTTGCCGCCGTGGCCGTTCACGAAGAAGAAGCGCGTGAAGCCGTGCCGCGCCAGCGACACCACGGTGTCGCGCACCACGGCGATGAGGGTGGTGGGCCGCAGCGTCACCGAGCCCGCGAAAGCCAGGTGATGCTGTGCCATGCCGACCGAGATGGTGGGCGCCACCAGGGCGCCGACCTTGTCACCGGCGCCGCGGGCGATCATCTCGGCGGTCAGCGCGTCGGTGCCGATCAGGCCGGTCGGCCCGTGCTGCTCGGTCGAGCCGATCGGGATGATGATGCCGGTCTTGGTCTTGAGGTAGTCGTCGACGAACTGCCACGTCTTGAGCTGAAGCTGCACGAAACTGAACTCCTGTGGGATTTGCCCACAGGATGCGTCGCGGTCAGCGATCAGGCAAGGCGTTCATCCGGTCGGCAGGGCGGGCGCGGCAGGATCGACCGTGGCGGCAAGACGGCGGCGGTCGAGGTCGGCCAGAGCCTTGTCGCGGGCTTCGGTGAGCTTCTTGATTTCGATGGTGCAAAGTTCGCGGTTGCCCGAATTGCAGCGTGTCTCGATCGTCTTGATCTCGGCGTTCGCGCCATCTTCGATCCGTGTCCTGATCCCGGCAAAGTGAGCGTCGCGCGCCTCATCGCTCGGGAAACTCGCGGGTGTAAGCACCACCATGACCCGCTCGGGGTACTTGTTGTTGGCCCCAGACGCGGCATCGACCGCTACGCCGACAAGACCGCCCAGCAGCAAATTGCCCAGGGTGGCGCCGGTGAAGCTCGATGCCAGGAGCTCGTCCGACCGCGCGTAGCCTTCCCGCGTGCAGCTGACGACCACATTGTCTTTGGAGCGGGCGACATTGACCCGACCCGGCGTCGGGTTGACGACACCGATGTTGGCGCCTGCCCGATCGATCTTGCATTCGGCCCCCGGCGGCTGGGATTCGATCAAGACGTCCTGTGTCGTTCCCCCGACCACCGTTGCGCAAGCTGAAGCGACAAAACCCAGCGCAATCACCACCACAAGGCGGCCAATGGCCGCCAAACGCCCGACATTCACTCGTTTTCTCCCCCAGCCGGTAAACCGGCCGGCGAGGATGCTATCGACAAGAGATACCGTTCGGCAAGTACAACTGTCGGTTAGGCCGGTGCAGGTGCCCGAAGGAGCCGCTCAGATCGGTGCGATCGAGCGGAATTTCGGTGGATGGTCGTGCGGGCGGCGCGGCTGGGCGGCGTCGAGGATCTCGGTGAGGCGCTGGCGCGTGTCGCGCGGGTCGATGATGTCGTCGATGCCGAAACCTTCGGCGGCGCGCAATGCGCCGATGCGGGTACGGGTCTCGTCGATCATCTGGCGGCGGCGCGCGGCGGGATCGGGGGCGGCCTCGTACTCCTTGCGGAAGGCAACGTCGATGGCGCCCTCGATCGACATGGCGCAGATCTCGGCCGACGGCCAGGCGAGGCAGGCGTCGGCCGCGAAGGAGCGGCCGCCGCACATGGCGAAGTAGCCGAGCCCGTAGCCCTTGCGCAGCACGACCGATATGCGCGGCACTGAGGCATGGCCCCACTCGAACACCAGCTTGGCGCTGCGCCGGCCGAGGCTGGTGCGTTCGGCACTCGAGCCGATCGAGAAGCCCGGCACGTCGACGAAGGAGACGATGGGCAGGCCGAAAGCGTCGCAGAGCGCGATGAAATGCGCACCCTTGTCGCAGGCGTCGCTGTTGATCATGCCGCCGAGCCGCAGCGGCTGGTTGGCCATGAAGCCGACCGGCCGTCCGCCCAGCCGCGCCAGCGCCGTCACCATGTTGCCGGCAAACGTCGGCTTCAGCTCGAACAGCGTGCCGGGATCGGCCAGCTCGCGCAGGACCTTGCGCACGTCGTAGGCCTTGCGGGTCGAGACCGGCACGAGGTCGAGCAGCGCGTCGGGCGAACGGGCGAGCGGCCGCGCGTCGGCGGTCGTCTGCTGCGGTGCCCGCGCATTGGTCGGCAAATAGGAGAGAAAGCGTCGCGTCGCCGCGAAAGCATCTTCCTCGCTTTCGACGCCGAGATCGGCGAGACCCTGGCGGTCGACCTGCACGTCGGCGCCCCCCAGCTCCTGCGCGTCGATCTCCTCGCCGGTCGCCGCCTTGACCAGGGCCGGGCCCGCGATGCCCATGGTCGACAGGCCGCGCACCATCACGACGAAGTCGGCCATGCCGGCATAGTTGGTCGGGCCGGCGAAGCCCGCGCCAAGCATCAGCGCCACCATCGGCACCCAGCCCGAGGCGCGGGCGAAGTGGTGGAAGGTGGTGTTGGCGTTGGCGAAGTGCCGCGCATCCTGGCCGTCCTGGATGCGATGGCCGCCACCGTCCAGGATCATGATCAGCGGCAGGCCGCGGGTGATGGCGATCTGCAGTGAGCGCTGGACCTTGGCGCTGCCCAGCCGGCCGATGCTGCCGCCATGCACGGCGAAATCCTGCGAAAAAACCACCACCGGTCGGCCGTCGATCGTGGCGGTGCCGGCCACGACGCCGTCGGCCGGCGACGCGGTGCGTACCGGAAAGGCGTCTGCCCCGATGCCATCGTCCTCCGCCGTCACCAGTCCGCCGAATTCGGTGAAGCTTTCGTCATCGACCAGTCGGTCGATGCGGACACGGGCGCTCAGTCGGCCGCGGCGTGCCAGTTTCTCGACGGCGGCGGCGCGGGCCTTGTCGCTCAAGCTGTCGCGCACGGCCTCGATGCGGCCGATCAGGTCGCGCATCGTCACATCACTGCTCATGATGATCTCCTCGATAAGTCAGGACAGGCGCTCGCGTCGGATGCGGATGCCCGCAGCCTCGCGGTCCCAGGTATCGGCGGTGACGCCGTCGGCGCGCAGCAAATGCTTCTCCACCTTCTGCGTCGGCGTCTTGGGCAAAGCCGGCAGCACGCGCACGAAGCGCGGCACCATGAAGTGGGCCATGCGCGGCTGCAGGAAGCGCAGCAACTCGGCCGGGTCGATGGTGGTGCCTTCGACGGGCGCGACCACCGCCAGCACCTCGTCCTCGCCATGCTCCGACGGCACGGCCACCGCGGCGGCCTCGCGCACGGCGGGATGTGCCATCAGCTCGGCCTCGACCTCGAAGGAGGAAATGTTCTCGCCGCGACGGCGGATCGCGTCCTTCATGCGGTCGACGAAGAAGAAGTTGCCGGCCTCGTCGCGACGGAAGGCGTCGCCGGTATGGAACCAGCCGTTGCGCCAGGCGCGGGCGGTGGCTTCCGGATTGTTGTGATAGCCGTGATTCATCGCCCACGGCACGTCGGTGCGGACGATCAGTTCGCCGATCGCGCCCGGCGCGACCTCGCAGTCGTGCTCGTCGACAATGCGGGCCTCGACGCCCTCGCGCGGCCGGCCGCAGGTGCCGCGTACGGTCGGGTTGCGCTCCGAGATCAGCGGGCAGGAGGTCTCGGTCATGTTGAAGGTGGTGTAGATGTCGACGCCGAAACGGTCAGCGAAGAGCTGGGCATCGTCGCTGAGCGGCACCACCACGGCCTTCTTCAGCGTGTGGTCGCGGTCGCGCGGCCCGGGCGGCGCCTTCAGCAGGAAGGGCACCATCGCGCCCAGCAGGGTGAGGCAGGTCGTGCCGGTGGCACGCACCGTGTCCCAGAAGGAACTGGTGTCGAAGGCCTCGACCAGTGCGATCGAGCCGCCACAGACCAGCATGCGATAGACCGCACCGGTGCCGCCGGCATGGAACAACGGCAGATTAACCATGTTCCGGTCGTCGGCGGTGTAGGCATAGAGGGCATGCGCCACCGACGTCGTCTGTAGATACGAGCAGAGCACGCCCTTCGAGGGGCCGGTCGTGCCCGAGGTGTAGATCACGCACTGTGTGTCCCACGGCATGATCTCGCGCGCCGGCGGCGCGGGACGCTCGCCGGGCAGGCGCAGCGCCGCCGGGCCGTCGACTGCGATGCGGCGCAGCAAGGCGCCCCCGAGATCGATGCCGTCGAGCCGCGGCAGCAGATCGGGATGGCCGGCAATCAGGCGTGCCCCGGAGAGGCGCACGGCATGTTCCAGCAGCGTGCCGCGATAGGCGAGATTGAGCGGCACGTAGACCGCACCCAGATAATTGACGGCGAGCCAGAGGCGGAGCGCCTCCGGTCCATTGGGCAGCCAGGTGAGCACTGCATCGTCTTGCTGTACGCCTTCTCTTTGCAGGGCCGCGGCGGTTTCGACGACGATGCGATGCAGTTCGGCATAGGTCCAGGCGAGGCCGGTCGCGGCGAACTGCACGAAGATCTTGTCGGGTGTTTCGCGGGCGCGGCGGTCGAGCAGGGGGCGCAGCACGCTTGCGTCCGGCCGCGGGATGCGCGGATCGCGCCAGGATGTCTGTGCCGCCGTCATCGTGTCACCGTTCGTGGCCGCGGCAGCCGCGCCAGCAGCAGGGCCTTGGACTTGGCGAGGCCGCTCGCCGAGCGGTCCATCAGGTATTGCACCATCAGGCCGCGCATGGCGGCCAGCAGGAAGGAGGCTTCGGCCGCACAGTCGGCCGAGCGGGCGATCTCGCCGCGCCGTCGCGCCTCGCGCAGATCGGCGGCGAGACCGTCGCGCCAGCGGCCGGCGACCTGGGCCACCAGCGGCTGCAGTTCGGGCAGGCCGAACATCGATTCGGTGTAGATCGAGTAGAGCGCCGCCGTCGCCGCGGCGTTGCGGTCGGCGCTGCCGAGATGGGCGTCGATCCGCAGCTTTACGGCGGCAAGGCCTGCCACGCCATCGAGATGTCTCGCGAGATAGGCCTGGAACCAGCCATCCATCGATTCGAGCAGCGCCCGCACCAACCCGACCTTGCTGCCGAAGCGTTCCACCGGCAGGCCACGGCTGTAGCCCGCGGCCACGCCGACGTCGGCGAGGCTGGTGCCGGCAACGCCGCGCTCGGCAATCAGGCGCTCGGCGGCGCGCAGCATGCGGTTGTCCGATTCGCGGCGCCGGGTCGCCTGCGTGCGCCGCGGCGCGGCCGTCGTTTCGTCGGTCGATAGGATCAAGGCCCTTCCTCAGAAACTCACTTGCTAACTAGCAAGTATCTTCCTGTAATCGAACCGGCAAGACAAGAACGACGGAGGAGAGGATGAGCGGAATTCCGTTTCCGGGGCGACGCGGTTTCCTGGCGGGAGGCGCGGCGGCCATGGCCCTCGCGACGGTGCCTGTGCGGGCGAGCGAATGGCCGGCCAAGCCGGTGCGATTCGTCTGCGGCTATGCTGCCGGTGGTCTCACCGACCTGTTCGCCCGGCTCGCCGCCGAATATCTGACGACGAAGTACAAGCAGCCCTTCGTGGTCGAGAACAAGACCGGCGCCGGCTCCATCATCGCCGCCGACATGGTCGCCAAGTCACCGGCCGACGGTTACACGATCCTGTTCACGAACTCGACGGCGATGTTCCAGAACCAGGTCATCTTCAAGAGCGTGCCCTACGATACGGCGAAGGATTTCGTGCCGGTGTCCATGTTGTCGGCCGGCAAGGTGCCGCTCTGCGTGCACAAGTCGGTGCCGGGCGGTGGTCTTGCCGGTTTGGTCGCCCACGCGAAGGCCAACAAGACCAGCTTCGGCACGACGGGCATCGGCTCGCTGGCCCATGTCTTCTGCATGAAGCTGAACGAAACCTTCGGCATCGAGATGGAGCCGGTGCACTATCGGGGCGAGGCGCCGATGTGGGCCGATCTCTCGGCCGGCGTGACGCAGGCCGCCTGTTCGACCCTGCAGGGCGCCTCGGCCGCGATCCAGGCCGGGAATGCCCGGCCGGTCGCGGTTCCGTCGAAGACACGCTCGCGCCGCCTGCCCGAGGTCGCGACCTTCCATGAGCAGGGGGCGACGCATCCCTACTTCCTGCTGGAGAGCATGGTGTGCTGTGTGGCGCCGACCGGTACGCCGCAGCCGATCGTTGAGGCATTGTCGGCCGGCTTGGTCGCCCTGAACGACGAGCCGCGCATGAAGGACTTCGTCGACAAGTTCGGCCTCGATCAGGGCGCGCAGAGCCGGCAGGACTTTGCCGGCTTCATCCGCGACATGGGCCCGTTGCTCACCCGGGCCGTGCAGGAGCTGAACATTACCCCGCAATAGCGGCCCGGCTTTTGGCCGTCGGGAGTCGTCAACCCGGGACGATAGCATGCTATGGTCCGCCAAACGGAGAGCAGACCATGAAAGTGAACGTCGAAGTGACCTGCACCCCCGAAGAAGCCCGTGCCTTCTTTGGCCTGCCGGATATCAAGCCGATGCAGGATCGCATCATGGGCGAGATCGAAGATCGTCTGCGCTCCAGCCTGAACTCGATGAACCCGGAGACGGTGTTCAAGACCTGGCTGCCGGCCTCCATGCAGGGCATGGAACAGATGCAGCAGATGCAGCAGGTTTTCTGGAATCAGCTCGCCAACATCGCGAGCGGTAGCGGCGGCAAGAAGGAATAGGGCAGTCATGAGCCAGCGTAACCAGCCAGCCGATCCCAAGCCCTACTACGAAGCCCACGTCTTCTGCTGCACCAACCGCCGCCCGGCCGGCCATCCTCGCGGCTGCTGCGCCGAGAGGGGAGGCGAGGCGCTGCGCGATCACATGAAGAGCCGCGCCAAGGCGCTCGGCCTCAAGAACGTGCGGATCAACAATGCCGGCTGTCTCGACCGCTGCGAGCTGGGGCCGACCCTGGTGATCTATCCGGAAGGCATTTGGTACTCGGCACCGACCAAGGAAGACATCGACGAGATCCTGGAAACCCACCTGGTGAAGGGTGGGCGAGTCGAGCGGTTGATGCTGCAGCCCAATGAAAAGCTGCCGTCGGACCGCAAGGGGGCGACGGAAGCGGCGTAGCTTTCAGCCGCGCAGTCGCTGTTTCGTGCCGGTCGGCAGGTAGGCGAGGTCCTCGACGATATCGCCGCGCAGCAGGTGCTCTTCGACGATGCGGTCGATGCCGGCTTCGTCGACGCCGCCATAATAGGTGCCCTCCGGCCAGACCTGCAGAACCGGCGCCAGCGAACAGGGGCCGAGGCAGCTCGTCTTGGCGCTCATCGTGCCCTCGCCGGAGGTGCGCAGGGAAAGACGCTTCTGCTCGTTGCGCAGATGACCCCAGATCGTCTCGGCGCCGGCGCGAATGCAGGGACCACCCTGGCAGACCAGCACACGGCGACGCTGCGCCGGCACGACCGAGCCTTCGAGCGGCGGCGGTGCCTCCACTTTCTCGACCGCGGTCGTTTCCGCCTCGGCGGTATCGATGACGATGGCCAGCAGCTCGCGCATGGGGGCCTGCCGGCTGAAGGGCGGAGCGATGCGGATCTCGGGCCAGGGCCGGGAATCGCCTCCCTGCCAGCGTTGCAACGAACGCTTCACGCCGAGGAGGAAGCTCGGCTCGACGGGCACGAGGATCGGCACGATCAGAACGGGCTCCGGCGTTGCGATCAGCGTCTCGATCGCCGATCGCAGGGAGGGCGAGCCTTCCTCGGCAAAAGCGAAAAGCGCGTCGGCGACGTCCGGCAACGAGGTGGCCTGATCGCGCAAAGCTTCCATTTCGCGCAAAGCCGCGCCGGTCGCAGCCGAGCGCGCGAGCAGCAGGATACGCTTCATGCGAGGGCCTATGGCGGAATAGCCTACTCGACCAGTTCGGCCAGCCGCTTGATGATGCGGGTGGGCTGGGCGGTGGCGTTGGCGGGAATGCCGGCGCCGAACGGGTCGTACCAGATGCCGCACATGCCGAGCGCCTGCGGCGCCACGACTTCCCATTCGTAGTTGTCGCCGACCATCCAGGCCTCACCGGGATCGACGGCCAGCCGCTCCAGCGCATGGCGGTAGACGGCGAGCTCGGGCTTGCCTTGGCCGAACTCGCCCTCGATCTGGATGTGGTCGAAGCGATGGCCGAGGTCGAAGCGCACGATCTTGTCGCGCTGGGTGACCGAGGCGCCGTTGGTCAGCAGGGCCAGCCTGACGCCGGCCTGGCGCAGCGCGTCGACGGTGGCGTGCGCGTCGGGATAGAGCCGGTACTCGTTGCGCCGCATCTCGGTGAAGGCATCGGCGATCTTGTCGGCCAGTACCTCGTCGGCGTAGCCCAGTCGCTCGAGGCCGCGTCGCGTCGACAGGCGGCGCGCGGTCGGAATATCCAGGCGCCACTTCGCCGCCTCGGTCTGGTCCGACCAGAAGGCGCGCGCCTCGTCCATGATGGCGATGCGGATGCGCTCGATCGCCGCCTCGTCGTGGGCGTCGAGATGGACGGCGAACACGTGGAGCAGCCGGCGCCACGCATCGTCCGGCTGGGCGTAGGCGCGGATCAGCGTATCGTCGAGGTCGAACAGAATCGCGCGCGGCAGGAGGGGCATGATGGCAAGGTCGGCGGATCAGTTGGTCGGCCGCGGCGCGAATTGGCCCGGGGCGGGGCTCACCACGTTGTTGCGGCCGGCCTGGACCTCGATCACCGCCAGCGCCCGCTCCGACTTGCCGTCCGGCAGGAAGCGGAAGATGCCGTCGATGCCCGACCAGCCGGCCGGATTGGTGATCGCCTCGGCGGAGAAATCGCCACCCTGTTTCAGGCGGGCGAGATGCCCGGCGAGCGCCACGCCGTCATAGGCCAGCGTCGCCAGCCGGTTGGGCGGCCGGCCATAGGTCGCCAGGAACTTGCGCTCGAAATCGGCCCGGGCGGCCGGATCGGGCGCGGCATACCAGGCGCCGCGCAGCAGGGCATCGTTGCCGATGCCGGCGACATCCCACACCCCGGTGCCGATCAGCTGGATCGACTTGGGGTCGATGCCGGCGGCGGCGAGGGCGGCCAGTGCCGACGACAGGCGGGGCGGCGCCACCGGCACCAGCACGGCGAGCTTGCCGTCGTCGCCCTGCAGCGTGCCGGCCAGGCGCCGGGCTGCCGCGGTGAGGTCGAGGCTGTTGGGATCGTAGAGCTCGGTCGCCACCACCCGGGCGCCGCGCGCCGTGGCCTGGCTTTCCAGGGTGCGGACCATCTGCTCGCCGTAGGAGGTCTGCGGCGCGAAGGCGGCGAAGCGCCGGATGCCGTTGTCGACCGAGTAGTCGACGACGCGGCGGACCTGCGGCGGGGCGGCGATGCCCATGATCCACACGCCGCGCCGCGCCACCGATTCATCGTTGGAGAAGGAGATGACATTGACGCCGCCCTGGTCGACCAGCGGCGCCAGGGCGGCGGCCGATTGGCCGAACAGCGGGCCGAGCACCAGGGCGACCCCGTCGGTGCGCGCCTTGCGATAGGCTTCCATGGCCGTATCGGCGGTTTCGCCGGAATCGTAGGCGGCCAGAGCCAGCTCCTTGGCGCCGGTGTCGAACAGGGCCATCTCGGCGGCCTGCTGCATCGATTGCCCGATCGGGGCCGCCCGGCCGGTGAGCGGCAGCAGCAGGGCGATGCGCGTCTTGCCGGAGGGCGTGACCGGCGAGCCGGTGGCCGGAGCGGTGGTCGTGAGCTTGGCCGGCGGCGTGCTAGTCTGAGGTTGCTGCGCGCAGGCGCCCAGCAGGAAGGCAAGGGCGGCAAGCGCGAAAAACGACTGGCGCATCGGCGCAAAACTCCGGCAATCGGCTGACGACAACGTGGACGAACGGGGACGTGGACGAACGGGCACAAGCTAGCGATGGGCAGGCGCGGCGTAAACCGCCGCTGGCGCCGGGGTTGCATATCGTCGCAACCCCGATCGGCAACCTGCGCGACATCACGCTGCGTGCACTCGATGTCCTGCAGGCGGCCGACCTGATCGCCTGCGAGGACACGAGGGTGTTCGCCAAGCTCGCCAGCCACTACGGGATTGCCGTGCCGACCGTGGCCTACAGCGACGCCACCCAGGACGATGCCGAGCCACGGCTGCTGCGCGCGCTGGCTGCCGGCAAGCGCGTCGTCCTCGTTTCCGACGCCGGCATGCCGCTGATCTCCGATCCCGGCTATCGCCTGGTGCGGGCCGCCCTGGCCGGTGGCCATTTCGTGACGGCCGTGCCGGGCGCCTCGGCGCTGCCGATGGCGCTTGCGCTGTCCGGCCTGCCGACCGACCGGTTCTTCTTCGGCGGTTTCCTGCCGGCCCGGGAGGGAGAGCGGCGCCGCGCCATCGCCGCCGCCGCCAACGTGCCCGCGACCCTGGTGTTCTTCGAGGCGCCGCACCGGCTTTCCGCCTCGCTGGCCGACCTGGCCGAGCTGCTGGGACCGCGGTCCGCGGCGATCGCGCGCGAGCTCACCAAGCTTTTCGAGGAGGTGCGGCGCGGCCCGCTCGACGAGCTGGCCGGGCACTATGCCGGCCAACCCGAGGTCAAGGGCGAGATCGTCCTCATGATCGGGCCGCCCGACCCGGCGGCGGCCCCCGGGCCCGACGCGGTCGACGAGGCCCTGCGATTGGCGATGGCTGGTGCGTCGGTCAAGGATGCGGCGGCGGAGGTCGCGGCGCGCTATGGTTTGCAGCGCCGCGAGGTTTATGCCCGGGCGCTCGAACTGAAACGAGGGATGACGGCATGACAATCCAGGCGCGTCAGCGGGCTCATCGGCTGGGTCGGGTTGCCGAGACATGCGCGGTCTGGCGCCTGCGACTGGCCGGCTATTCGATCCTGGCGCGGCGCTACAAGACCAGGCTCGGTGAGATCGACATCGTCGCGCGCCGCGGCGGCGTCCTGGCCTTCGTCGA
>ERZ778027.3594-NODE-3594-length-15096-cov-11.684329_pt1 | contig 15096 bp, 14 predicted proteins | sample MGYA00375757_ERZ778027 | MGnify/ENA primary metagenome ERZ778027 (study PRJEB29350, sample SAMN05389817) | bioreactor metagenome | isolation source: Ammonium sulfate bioreactor | place: South Africa: University of Cape Town | collected 2014-02-18 ... | reverse complement strand
TTTGATCAGCACATCAGACATGGCGAATGATCATCATTGATGAACGAATAGTGGGTGAATACAAAGATGATAAAAAAAACGGTCGAGGTATTTTTACTTGGGCTGATGGCGCTCGATATGAGTGAGATAGTTCAAAAATCATGTTCAGCATATTCATGATTTTAATCAACACATCAGACATCATGAATGATCAACATTTATGAACGAATAATGGGTGAATGGAAGGACGATAAAATCGAGGGAAAAGGTACGAAATATTATGTTAACGGCAGAAAGGAAGCTGGTACATGGAAAAATGGGGTATTTTTGGGCTAGCCATCATACGATGATGAAAGTCATTATTTTGGAAAGAAATCGAATAACAAACTAAATATGATGCATAGAGGGACGATTTATTTTGCATGCGAAAATAAAACCGTTCTGAAATATTTGCAGTTTTGTTATATGTCTGATAAAGAGAGTTCTTGAGCATGTTTGTTTGTTTTTGAAAATAGTACATGGTCGGAAAGGAATAACGTGGGTTCTGAGAAGAATAGCATCGAATGTATTCAATTATTGTGTGATACATAGCGTAGTACATAATACATATTAGGGTAATATAACTCTGTTTGAGGAATATTTTCCTCGTAGATTGGAACTGAAAAAAGAAGAAAAGGATTTGATAATATTTATGTGTCGATAAGAATTTCGTGTAGTAATTCTATTCATGTGATACTTTAGCGGAGTCAGCAGCGTAAATGAGCAAACATCGACTGCATTTATTATTTTCTTCTATGCCTGATTCTTCCGCCTATGTTGAGACGATTAATATGTATTTTGCAAGACAAATATACCATTTTGGATGCATGTCTGTTCTTCTTCAACATCGATAATACTCGATTTGGTTTCCCAGTGGTTTTCTTCGTGTTCTTTTGGTAACAAGCACCCGGTTAAGACACATAGAAAAACAATCTCTGTCGTCTACACAAAGGCAAAATGCCACTTCGTTTGTATCTAGAGACAACACAAGGTCGTCGACCAGTTACATTACCAACTCATTTCAATTTGCATGATTTTCGAGATTTAATTCAAAAAAAAGTTGGCAATCCTGAACATTTTAATTATTCATTAGGTGGAGTTATTTTTCGTACATGGAATGAAGATGTATTCAATCGTCAACGAAGTGCTATTCGTGATGGTGTCGCATTGATCATTGAGTATTCACCAGTGATAAACGACGGCAATGGTCCTGCATGGAGACATGCTCAACCTGGTCTTTGTCTTGATGGAGTTTGTTTGAATGGAAAATGTTCAGCATTTGAAAATAAAGTTATTATCAATCAAGGTCTCGGTCAATTTACAATCATAAACAATTCAACAATCGTGACATCACAATGTCCATTATGTGGCATGTCCGTTCAACCAACAACATGTGCTTTCAATCGATGTTCATGGCGAATAATTGGTACCAAACAACAACAACAATCACAAGAGACTATTACTACTGATTGGCAAAATTCAATCGATGAATATCATCGATGGGCAGAGAATTTTTCTTCATGGTCACAATTAACCGTTGAAACCAAGAAATGAACAGACAATTTTGTTTTCTTTTCATGTTAATTTATGCATTCAAAAAAAAAGAAGAGTTAATATTTGTTATTTTCTTCCTTGTTTCCTCTATGTACCAAATAACAACATCTTGCATATCATTTCTCTTCGAAAATATTCCTAGCTAATCATTATATTCGAGGTCGTTTTATCAAGGACACGCGCAGCTGGATAGATTTCCTTATCATCATCCTTCTAATCCTCTTAATTACGAATATTCAAGTAGAATGATAAACACTCTTTACGACTTCTTTGTACATACATCCATAAAAACAGCAATTTCTTTATTTTCATTTTGATAAAAAAAATACTGTCATCAATTCTCTCTCTCTGCCTCTAAATATACATATATCAACACAAGTTCTATTTGTTATTATTTATGTATTCCCCTAAGGAAAGAAAGATTTCGCTCATGTTTTTTTTTCTTCTCCTCAATACCAATAAAAAAAGAGAACAAGTTACATTCCTTTTCTCTTTCTTTTACTCGCCACTTTTTTTTCGTCTTCACCTTGTATTCGATGGTAAAATAAAAAAACGAAATATTTCACCATGAAATTACAACATCCGACTAACCAATTGTGACACATAAACAATTTCGATGAAAAAAAATGTCGACAACACTCGCAGACGCTTATTTAGATCGATTACCGGTCGAATTAATATTTCATCTATTGAATTTTCTCGATACACAAACAATTCTTCTTTCATTTCGTTATGTCTGTCAACGATTCTATCTGATTTCCAATGTTTACAATCAATATGAATTCAATTTTCAATCATGTACAAAATCAAATTTCAATCGTTTCTGTCGAATTCTTTGTCCGGAGAATATTCTCTCATTGAGTCTATCCGATGATGATCAAACACCTGGTCAAATAAGTCTTTTTCTCACAAAATTCAATTTCAAACAATTCGAAAATCTTCGATCGTTAACATTACTCGATATTGAAAATATCAATTTAAATGTCATTCTTAAAGATCTCATTGATTTAAAATTAAATTCATTAACCATTCGATCTCGAACACTATGTACATGGTCAACTGAAACATTAACATGTCTTTCAACATTCTTAGAACATTCTAGTCTCAAGCAATTTACGCTAAGTATTTGGTGTTTTGAAATCTATGAGTTTGTTTGGCCTCGACAATGTCAAATCGAATATTTGCATATATCGAATCGTTTGACATATGAACAGTATTGTTCGATACTTGATCGATGTTCGATGTTGAAAACTTTTATTGTTAAAGATGTTCTTTGGAATGATACGAGTATTATGCAAATCAATCAGTATCGACAATTAAAATCTTTGACATTAGAAGACAATCGAATGGATATCTATAAATTAGAACAATTTCTTTCGTTAACACCAACATTAACCTATTTGAAAGTGATTGGTATGGCTTATTTAATTGATAGTTACCGTTGGGAGAAAATTCTTCGTATTAAATTACCGAATCTCGAACGTTTCGAATTCTTTTTTCTCTCATGGAAAAATGTCAATTATAATTTTTCCGATATTGAATCATTAATTCGTCCATTTCAAACATCGTTCTGGTTAGAAAATAAACATTGGTTTGTTAATTGTGATTATATTATCAATCCAATGGAAGTCATGTTATATTCTCTACCGATATGTAAATCATATTTTCAATATCATGATCAATCGAATAAGATTTCATGTTCGAACACAAGTCAATTTCAAATCGATTCAACAATGATGAATCAAGTAACTGAATTAAAACTAAATCTAGTTAAAACAATGTTCGATGGAGATCAATTACGAAAGGTTAATAGAATTCTATTGTCAAAATATTGTTATTTGTCATTGACTTTTTCTAGATGGAATTCTTATCTCATCCATTATTTCGTCGTGTAACCCATTTGACAGTTGACTTGGATGATAAATGTCCGTTTAATGTTTGTCATTCTTTATCAAATCTAATCGATCTTACACTTCTAACACAATTGACTTTAAATCTGAACTTTGATTTTACATCGGATATGAATACAAGAGAATATCTTACGAACATTTTCAAGCAAACATCTAATATTCATACAATAGAAATCAATAATAATTTATCAATATTAAATTCGCACGTAACAATTGAAGATATTTGTCAATTAATTCCTTTGTATATAAAACATTTGCAAGTGACGGTGAAAAATTTGAATGATATGAAGATTATTTTTGATCGTTGTCAATTTCTTTCAAGTCTAACTTTTCGTTTTACAAGTCAAAAATCTATCCCATCAACAAAATTAATTGAATCATTTTTAAATATTAAAAAAGATTTAACATATCGAAAAGATGATTCAACAATACGCGTTTGGTTGAATCAATTCAATATATCCAAATAAAAAGCAGAAAAAAAAACTTTATTTTATTTTATTTTATTTTATTTTTTGTATTGCAATATTTTTTTAATATTTGTTTGACATTCGGTAAGATTAGCCAGAGATTAAAAACTAGAATTTAAATGAAGAGTAATAATCGTAAAAATAAAAAAAAAGCGTAATTTATTACCGAACAGAAAAAACCAGTATATCCTTGATTGCATATACAACGATAACCACCTCCAGGGACACTTTGACAAGTACCACCATTAAGACATGGATTTGTGCGACAAACATTCGAAGCAGGTGCAGTAGCTGCAGTGGTTCTCACAGTGATTGATCCTGAAAAAAAATGTCAGTTGGGAATAGAACAAAACAAATGATCTCATTGTTGTGAAAATTACCAGTAGGAATGTCACAGCGGACTCCAATAAAACCAGCGACACAATGACATACATAACCACCTCCGGGGACTGCTTGACATGTTCCACCATTCAAACATCGATTGATTTGACAGACATTAGGCGAAACTGTTGTGCCCGATGTAGTTGATTCACATAACATACCTGTATAACCAGCAGGACAAATACATTGGAGCCCGCCACCAGATAGGGTAACGCAGGCGGCACCATTTCGACATGGATTACTTGCTGGTGGACAAGTACCACCACCACCACCAGTTCCTCCTAAGTGAAGACTATGTTTTCAAAACAAAATCAGAACATTCAAAAACTACCTGTAGATGTTTCACATCGAATACCAGTGAAACCTGATGTACAAGTACAGGTGTAGCCATTAGCTGAAACGGGAACACATGTTGCACCATTCAAACATTGATTATTTGCACAGACACTACTTGTTCCTAAGAAAAGAAGAATCGTTGAGAAAAAGTAGCTATTTGATGTTCGTCAAACCAGTTGAAGCATCACAGAGATTTCCAGTAAAACCAGCTGCACAATTACATACAAAACCACCACCCGGTACGGAAATACATGTAGCACCATTTCGACACGGATTATTTGCTAGTGGACAAGCACCGCCACCACCACCAGTACCTCCTAAATCAAGATTACCTTCTCAAAACAAAACCAAATCATTCAAAAACTACCTGTGGATGTTTCACATAGAGGACCAGTGAAACCTGATGTACAAGTACAGAGATAGCTAGTAGCCGAAACGGGAACACATGTTGCACCATTTCGACATGGATTATTTGCGCAGACACTACTTGTTCCTACGAAGAAAAAAGAAAAGAAGAATGGTTGAGAAAAAAATAACTATCTGATATTCGTCAAACCAGTTGAAGCATCACAAAGGTTTCCAGTAAAACCAGCTGCGCAATTACATACAAAACCTCCACCTGTTACGGAAACACATGTAGCACCATTTCGACATGGATTTGGTCGATTTTGACAATAACCATTTGTTATTTCTATTCGATATCAAAACATAAATTAAAAAGAAATCATCAACGAATTTTTACGAGATTTGACAAGATTGCTGAAGATAGAGATTTCAATAAAAAGAATCAGATAGATCGGCTGCATGTTGTTATTTGATTTCGATGTGAATGTATGCAAATCATATATGTCAATCCAATATATTGTGGATTAAAAGTATTTACGTTCGATAAATAAAAACCCACGTCTAGCAAAATCATAGGAGGCGGATATTCGTAGATGTTTTCGAAAAAAACATTACATTAAACTTTTATGATGACGTCATAGATCAAATTATCAATCCCTTCGTTTATTTTCTTTTTTGTTCGAAAAGAAACATGATTTGATTTGTTGTTTACTACCGTCTGTTGTGATCATTATATGTTTCTTTCTTCCCTCGACATGGTCTAACTATCTATCGAGGTCATATGAAATAAGATAAGTAAATCTTTAATCTTCTTTATTCGTATCGATCTATTCATTGTCTAGTTCGACGATGTATAGAGGTTCGAAAAACGAAAATAGACGAAAGATTTCCATGTTATCTCTCGTTTCTCTATCTCTCTCTCGTCTGTGTCGACCGTTAGATTTATTTCCATCGTTCATTTGTCAGATCGAACATATACATATCACACGTATTCTTAAAACTAAAAGTTAAATTTCATTTGATGGATACTCTCGGTCCTCGTATTATGGTTAATGTTGGCACTCAAGCCGTTTCAAATACAGGTGTTAATCCACGAGATTTAGCTCCATTAACCAATGATGCATTTCTTGCAACATTTCTCGGTAAAACATCATTATCAACAAACAATGGCCTAACACGACAAGCAAACAATCATCGACAATCATATACAACACAATTCGACCGTGTTTCACTTCGTTCAAAAACACGTGCATCAACATCGAACGGTGAATCAGGCGAACCCGATTCAGCTATCTTATCAATTATTCGTGGTAATACATCAGATAGTCAACAACAAACACATTTACCATCATCATCATTATCTTCACAACGACAATTACAAGGTCATCGACATCGTCGTCGTTCATGGAATCAACCACTTCTCAACGACTGGAATGATGTACCTTGTTCGCCAAATTATCGACCAAACAACGATTTCAATCGTCGACGTCGAACACGTTCAGGTGGTGCCCAACAACAAATCAGTGTTGTTGATCAAATGGCTGCTCAACCGCATATTCCATATGCTATTTTGCCAAAACGTTTCGAACCTAAACAAGTCGCATCAAATGGCTTTCAAGCACGTTCATCAAACAACAAAAACAACAACAACAACTGGAACGGAGATGCTCGTCGAAGTCGTCGACCAAATCCACCACGTCGTTTACCAGCACGTCAACCATTCTACGATGACGATCAATGGTTAGAAGAAGATAATGATGATTTATGGCTCGAACCAGTTCCATCAGCATATCGTCGACGATTAAATCCACGATTCAATGCAGTTCGAGCTCCACAAAATGCTTACTATGGCCAACGTCAACGTTTTGACGATTACTATGATTCATACGCCTATGGTCCATCGAGCCGAAAGATTTCATTTCGACCACGTGGTCGTCTACTATATGCTGAAGATGCTTATCTTCCATTCAATATTGTACCAACCTACGATCTCAATGAATGGCAAGGACCCTACGCTCGATCACGACAAACACAAGCATACGGTGGACCCCGTAGCAAACGTGGTGACAATGGTTTCATTCGTGATGATCATCGTGCCAATAAACAATCACGAAATGGTTATAAACCATTAACACCAACACGTTTTGGTAAAAAATCAAAATCACCAAAAGACAAAGAACAACAAAAACGACGTAATTCACGAGGACGTAAAGCACGTAATCAAAATTCAAAAACTGAAGCAACAACACCATCATTGACAACAACTACAGATAAAGCTAAATCAGCAACTGAAACGACAAATGAAACCAAAACTGAATTAACAGTCAACGAATCTGAACATCAACCATTACCACCACGTGAACAAGAACACGCTCAAACTGGCGAACAAAATTAAATCCACATTTTTTCTATTTCGCTCTATCTTTTTTTTTCTTCTCTAACTTTTATTTTATCATTTCTGATTGATCTTCTAGACATGCAAACATACACACATACAGTCTTTATCTTTCGTTTTTTATTATTATTATTATATTATTATTATTATTATTTTACTGTTGTTGTATATGTGTGTCGGTATTGATTTTTTTTTCGGTATTCCTTATTGTTTAGAAAAGGTGATATAGAATATGTGACACATATCTGTTTGTCATTTCATTTCTTTTATATGATATTGCGATTAAAACAAAAACACATACGCATATACATGCAAAATGTTGGATTTGTTGTTGGTTATTTCTGAAAAATAGTTCTTAGATTTTACAAGGTTTTAATTCGAGAAAAGAAAAAGACTGGGCTTGGTTAACAGGAGAGAAAAAAAAGTCATAGATGAAAAATGTCTGTAGAACCAATCGAAAGATTTATTTAGCCTTTTTTTTTCTTGTCATTTTTGGTTGCCATAACCCATTGATCCCATTCCTAAGAAATAAGATTTTAAACGATAGAGTTTGAAGATACAAAAAGTTCTACTTCGAGTTTTGGACACCATCGTTGAAGACCAGTGACTTTGTTAATACCTAAAGCACGTTCACATCTAAAGAAAAACGAGATTTTTATTCATCGATCATAAAGATTTGATTGTTGTATACCGTTCTTCGTATTTTTCTTTGGCTTCACGACGTTGTTCACGAGGAAATGGGATACCGAAAAGACGTTTTTGTAAGAATTGTTGAGCATTATCAGCAGCTAAAATTCATCAAATAAAACTAATCTCAAATCGATAGTCTCTACATACATTCTTCAGCATCTTCAAATTGATATTCAGCATGAACATAAACGAAAACAAACAAAGCACAGACGAGAGCAACCAAGAATTTATTCATCTTGATAGATACGCTTTTTTTTCGAATAGTACTATCTTCGAAATAGAATTTCTTCTAATAAGAAAACGAGTGTCTTATATCTCCCAGCATTAGTCAACATGATTGTGTTGACAAGTATTCATTGAAATTTCGAGAAGATGAATGATATAGATACGAAGAGGATGCTTATATATGTTTGTCAACACATTGATTTATCGGCACTTCTCTCTCTCTCTCTTTTTTTTTCTTTTTCTCGAAAAAGAAAATAGATGAATAATCATTAGTTTGTTTTTTCGAGCAGTTATATTAACGGGTACAGTTACAGGAGAAAAGCATTTGAGTATCTTTTCTAGAAATACGAAAGTATGCAGAAATCTTCAATTCTTTTTTTGGTTTTCATCGGACTGATTGCTTTTCAATCAAATGGTGTACATGCTGATGACGATCAAGCAAGTTACGAAGAAGGTAAGACATGTGTGTGTGTGTGTTTTTTTTCGATTTAAAATAATAGTACGCCTATGTTATATGTCGAGATCATGCGTTCGATTTAAGTTTGAGACAAATAGTACTAGAAGACCTGCGTTTGAATAAGTAGGAACATTGAAAATGTCATCGATTTGTTGTTATCAAAAAAAAGCGTTGGTAGCAAAACGAAATCTTCTCGATGACAAATATCAATTTAGATTTTCGCATTTAACTAAATATCTTTATCTGTTATTTGTCAACACATACACATCGATTATTCATACCTTTGTTTTTATTTATCGTTCATAAACAATGATACAACATTCGTGCATATCTATTTCTAGATCGTTCGAGAGCTCTTCATTTTCTTCGACGAACAATTTTTCATCCTACTAAAACCAAATGTGAGGAACAAAAACGTGAGGCGAAAGAGGATTAGTAAGTTTTTTTCTTTTCTCGCTGTCGCAAGAAAAATACTCATGCGCCGTTGTGACCTTTTTCTTGTTTTCTAACTATCTAAAGTGAAGAACGATGTGAACCAAGCAATCCAATCTATCGTAATCAAGGCACGAACCGTAATTGCCCAGATTTGTCAACATGGGACGCTTTTGTTAACTATGAAATCAACGATGGATACGGTACACTCGAAGATTATAAACCCAATATTAAACTACCTAAATTACCTCGTATTCCATCAGCCAATGAAGTCAGCAATAAAGTTTATAATAAAGTTATGGATGGATAAAACACATACGTATATAACAAAACAATCGATTGCGTTTTCTACTAGCCCTACGTTTTTTTTTCTCTCTCTCTTTTTAATCAATTCTCTATTAATAAAGATAATTTCATGATTTAGTCATTACACTCTCAATCTAATCTTTGTCCTTTCAATGTTTTTCTTTTCTAGAAGCCAATAGTGCGAAAGATTTTCTTAAACGAACATTTTTCCATCCGGGCTCGACAAAATGTGAAGAACAAAAACGAGAAGCTCGTGAAGACTACGGTAACTTGTTGTTTTTAAATTTAAAAATTCGTCATTTGCTTTGTTGTTTTATTAGAGGAACGTTGTGAACCATCGTTACCACTTCTTCGAAATACCGGTACGAATCGTTACTGTCCCGATATAAACTCATGGGCAGGACTTGATCAATATGAAATTGGCAATGGTTATGATTCAATACTTCCGACAACAACAAGTCGATCTCGATATGTCGATCGAAATCGTAACAATGATTTCGATCGAAATCGTAACAATGACTTCGACCGAAATCGTAACAATGGCTTCGATCGAAATCGTAACGATAACTTCGACCGAAATCGTAACAATAACTTCAATCGAAATAGTGATCAACGTGGACAACCACCACCATACGTTCCCGAACCAAACGATGATTATGAACATTAAAACATACATTTGACTTTTTTTCTTTCTCTCTTTCTCTCTAAAAATTATCAATCAAGCTTGATTATTTTAATAAACATACATATTCGATTTGAAGTCTAAATCATCAAAATGTATCTGCTTTTCAATTGTCAACGTCAGCTGATTAGAACCTATAGAAAACAACGCAAATAGTGTCTGATTACATTCGTAATCAATGACATATAAATTTTTTTCCTGTTGTTGTATATTGAGGCGTCAGCTGGATCTATCTTTCGAAACAGTTTTACATGAAACTAGCATTGTGAAAGCATTTCGACATTTGTATCAATGATGATGTTTACTGATGATGATAATAATGAAAATCGATCAAATCTATCTCTAACATCATTAATGGATGAATTTCATTATGTTCAACCAACATTAAAAACCGATTTATTTACTCAAACTTACTGTCCAATCGAATCGAATTGGTCAGAAACGACGACAATAACAACAAATTCAAATTTATTAGATCAACGTTCGACAAAAGTCAAGCCAAAACGACGTCGTATTGCAAGTGTAGCTCAACGACGTGCTGCCAATGTTCGTGAACGTAAACGTATGTTTAGTTTAAATGAAGCATTCGATCAATTACGTGAAATTGTCCCAATATTTGCTTATGAAAAGAAACTATCTCGTATTGAAACACTTCGTTTAGCTATAATCTACATTGCATTTATGACTGAACTTGTTCTTAGTGGCAAATCCGTCGATGAAGCATCGTTAAATGCTCGAGTTGTTTTCAATCAATGGACAGATAATTCATGTACCTATCAAATCAATTCATCGTCGATCGGTGACGAAACGCCAACAAGTTGTGGAAGTGCGATGGAATCAGTTTAATCATGTTTAGTTTTCGTTTTTTTTTCTCCTCAAGGCTATGATGATTTTCTTCACCTTTTTATTTTTCCTTACTCAAAATATCATATCACACGTGTACGATGTTCATCGAAGCATGCTTGACTTTCTTTTCATTGTTATCGTTGTTGTTGTTGTTAAACCTGCTGTGTTTTCTTGATGAAAAAAAAAGAGAAATGATATGCTACTTAATGCCGCTCAAATCTCTTGAATTAATTGACCAAAAGAAAATTCGATTTATGTCCGAAGATCAAAAGAAGAAAATAATGGAGAAATCATTTTTCCATACAGGTGTATGATCGTCTACTAGCATTAAATTGATGATCATGTTTGAAACATCATGTTTACTTAACCGTATCCCACCATTTTGTCTTATCATTACATCATTTTTATTTTTATGTCCAAAGCTATTTATCAAAAAAAAAAGAAAACGACGAGGTACTGAAATGAATTGCACGAGCTGATGCCATTCAATTAGCGATCTCTCTTTCTCTTTTTTCTTCTTTTTTTATATATATATACGTGAAACAAGCTGTGACACGAATTATTGTCTTTTTGATGAATACAAAAAAGAAAAATCTCAATATCAAATGAGGAAATAAATATATGCATTGGTTAAGATTCTCTTCTCAGGTGACGATATCCAATAGAAAATCATTTGCAATAATCATCGATTCATTTCTATCCAATCAATAACACATCAAGATTTCACCTATATATATTTTTTTTTCTTCCTTTTTCTTCTCGTTTCCTGTTTGACAAAAGTCAAATCATTTCCATTCTCTTCATCAGCAACAGACAAAGGTAACAACTGGAAGGATAAATCAGATTGTCTCGTCATGACTACGATTTGCCTTTTGTGTATAGTTAGAACGCAACAGATTTCTGAGTGTCTGAGAGAACAGACTGTTGCCGTATTAATCATTAGAAGACAAAAAATATTGAATTTAAAAATTTCTTTAATCTCTTTCCGATTTTCTTTTTTCTAGCTTGATCAAAAAATAACTAAATAGAAATCTACAAAACTGGCTTATTATTCTCAATACGAGGACCTTGGTCCAACATCTTCAACATCACTTCCGTCAGTTACATATCAACATACATCAGGCTATTTCAATGGAAATACTTGGTCCAATGAAACTGATCATCACCATCATCCTTCTCATCTTCATACATCATCATCGCCACCACCACCGCCATTGCTAACAACATATCAACTTAGCAATGGCGACATTATATCTGATGTTTATCGTTTACCACATGAGAATGCCAATTCCAATTCATTCTATGCTCATTATCAAACAACAGTGATGAATTCTGATAATGATGAAAACGATATTGATGATGGTTCGGATGATCAAGATGATGACGATACGGATTCGACATATTTACCGAAACGAATGTCGAACAATTCGATGGACCATTTAAATAATAATAATGGCAAAACAGGTCAACGTCGTTCGGCACGTCCAAATGGTACGAAACGAAAACGAAAACGTGTTTTGAATGGTGTTCAACGTGCTGAAGCAACACAACGCGAAAAACGTCGTATGCTTAAACTCAATCGAGCATTCGAAGATCTACGAAAAGTTCTACCAGTTACTGAATTCGCACGAAACAAACTATCACGTTCTGAAACTCTCAAATCAGCTATTGATTATATTAATCTTATGTTCGACATGCTCGATGCTGCCAAAGGACATCACCATCATCAGCATCATCATCATCATCATTCGGTTCATCATCAACAGCATACGTCGTCTTGCTTGTAATCATGTATTTATATTTTGTCAAATAAAAGACTTCGATCGAGTCATTAGTTCATTATCAATAGTGTTGTTTTTAATTAAAAGATAATAAAAAGCAAAAGAAAAAAATACATTCTCATGTCTATCGTTTTCAATCACGTTTTTTTTTCCTGTGTGTTATGTGTTAGTTTAGTTCGATCAAGTACATTCTCAATGACACATTTTCTATCGAAAATTAGCCATACATATATGCAGGGTCTTCTTTTCGACAGGTGCCAGTGTGATCAACTTATCTGTATATATATATGAATATATACTCGAGCTCGTACTGTACAAATGAACAATTGTCTTTCACTTATTCTCAACTTGACACGTATATCAAGACGACTGAGTTAGTTCATACTTAACAAAAGAATAGAACGAGGAGGAGGAGGAGGAGTAGACAGACATATGTACAGATGAGTATTGAGAGAAGTATGGCTACTTATCAGAGGTATTGAAAATCACAACTCAAAAAGAATCATAATGTTTGCAATGCAATTTCCTGTACAGTAATATCAAGTTTTTGTTGATGTTCTTCACTGTATGATTCCATTGTAGGTGTTATTCGATTTCCTAGAATTCTATTTGTGAGTTGTCGATACCATTTAATATGAATTTTGACAAGAACATAGATCAATTGAGTACGAAATCGTTTTGAAACAAGACAAAATATGTAAAATGAACTCTAAAACACAAAACAATCATCATTTTGCATTCAACATATATTTATGTTTACCGCAAAATTCTCGTAATACAACAAAACAAGTACTGTATTAATCAATCGATGATATGCTATGCTCTCTGGACTTGTTGGTGTCGTGTTTAGTAAATAGATATTAAATGTTGTATATGGTATTGATGTTAAAACAGTAAATGACGCTTGTATCAATGTCATTGCTGTTAATTGTCGATCACGACTCAAACGAACAATACTCATACGACGACAAGCTAAACTACGAATTTTTCGAAATGATAACAATGCAAATGTAACCATAATCATGATTGGTAGACAACCGAGAAGAATAGGTAAATAGAAATGCATTAGATAGTTTCGATAATGATGGCCTATTGCTGAACATGCATCATTGAATATATCCCAGAAGAGAAAAGCAAATATACCATGTAGAAACCAAAAACAACATGCAACAAAAATATGACGTCGTGCATATTTCAGACGGCTCCATTTTCGATATTTTGTCATCGAAAGAAATTGATCGATAGTTGCTAATGACATTCCTGTTAAAGACAATAGAACACACGATTGTGCAAGAAATGTTCGAAATTTACATGACCACGGATGAGTCGTTACATTAATACGAAAACCTGATTCAAGAATGCGCGTACTAAGAGCAAATACAACATGACCTACATTAAATATCGATGTTGCTGTTAGATAGAATCCACACGATGTTTCACGAAATGTTTTTAGTGTTGTAAAAATAATAATATTAAGTAAACCACCAGTGAGACCTGTAATGAAAATAAATAATCCAAAATAGATATTCAATTGTTGAGAGATAAAATTCATCTCATCAGCTGTTAATGACATCGTTTTTCAGTATCTAAAACAACGAATATCGATGAACTTTTTGTTGTTGGCTTACCGTCAAAAATGATTTTCTGGGAAAAAAAACATTATCAGTCAGCGTAATTTCTGCAACGCTAATTCAATTTACATCCTAGGTCAAAAACATCTAATAAAAATGAATATTATGCTTAGTTGCATAAATTTTAAAATCTCATTTACGTCATTCGCGTTCTCTTTATATTAAATGTAATTGAATGGTTTTGATAAAATGACACTTTTTTACTTGAAAAAAAAATTGAGTCGGAATTTACTAACGAAATTTCTTTTCATTTTGCTATGACTTTTATGTCAAAAGCAAGACTATCGACAAGTCTTCTATAAAACTTTCATATTAATATACTCATCTGTTTTTTTAATTAAAAAGTGTCATGTTAAAGAATTGAACATGGTTTTAATTTCTAATAAAGTAACTTGTTTAAATATTCATGCTTGGCCTCAAGCAAGAAGCACAACATTCAAGTCACATCAAAACCATTTCAATTCAGGATAAATACGGAATTGAATCACGAGTGATAAATAAATATTACAATGCATAATACAAAGAAGATTAGTTATTTCTTAATATCCGCAAATCCGATGTTCTTTTAATGATATTCTTTTATCTTAATCTTGAGAATTTATTGAAATTTTGTTGAAATATCAATGTATAAGCAGTTGAA
>ERZ778027.3593-NODE-3593-length-15097-cov-3.316447_pt1 | contig 15097 bp, 4 predicted proteins | sample MGYA00375757_ERZ778027 | MGnify/ENA primary metagenome ERZ778027 (study PRJEB29350, sample SAMN05389817) | bioreactor metagenome | isolation source: Ammonium sulfate bioreactor | place: South Africa: University of Cape Town | collected 2014-02-18 ... | reverse complement strand
GATGGTGGTTAGACCAACGATGCCAAGAACAAGTAGGTTGCCACTGTGTGCTTGAGCTTCATGGAGGTCGGAAAGTGTGCGAACCACGAGAGGCTCTCGAGCTCGTTGCCGTTCTCGTCCTCGACGCAGCCGAGCGCGTCCTTGAGCACGACCTCCTCGCCCATGTTCTCGTCCTTGAGGTTGGCGAGGATGAACTCCTTGAAGAGCGGCAGCAGGAAGGCGAGGTCGAGCTTGCGCACGACGGCCTCAATGTCCTCCTTGGCGCTGTCGGGCAGGTCGGCCTTGTAGCACGGCACGACGCCCTGGAAGGGATCGACGGCGAGCGCCTCCTCGAGGAAGGTCCAGAGCGCGACGATGTGCTGCAGCTGCACGTACTTGGAGACGGCGCCGCTGGTGATCTCGACGCAGTCGGGCATGACGAGCGTGTCACGCACGTAGCTGTGCAGCGACAGGTTGCCGGGCAGCGTCTTGACGTGCGCGCCGCCGGTGGCCGACAGGAAGCTGATGCACACCTCGAGCACCTCCATGGCGCGGCGTACGCCGCCGATGCGCTGCAGCTCGTCGAGGATCTGCTTCTTGACGTCGGTCGGCAGCTCGGCCTGCGGTATCTTGCCGCGCAGGCTGATCAAGGCGCCGGTGATGCGCGTCTCGTTGGTGAAGGAGAACTTGCGCACCTCGAGCTCGATGAACGGCTTGCCCGAGAGGATGGTGTCGACGAGGTGCTGCTCGATCTGCTCGAGGTTGTAGCGCAGCGACTCGCCGGAACCGTACGCGAACGACTGCTCGGCCTGCGACTGCAGGAAGGGCACGAGCTCGCGCGCGTCGTAGTTGATCAGGTGCTCGTCGGTCAAGAGGTGCGTCGGCACGTGCGGCTGCTCGGCCATCGAGAGCTTGGCGGCCGACGACGACGCCTTGCGGTTGAGGATCGTGAGCACGTGCTCGAGGAATTGGTTGTGTCGATCGACGAGGTAGCGCACGAGCGACAGCGGGCAGATGCCCTCGTCGCGCTCGTCCGGCATCGAGAAGCACAGCGGCGTCGACGGCTCCATGACGATGGCGCGGAAGATGCTCGGAATCTCCATGCACACGTAGCGGTCGACGAAGCGCCACGCCGTGTTCCACGCCTCGCGGAAGCCGTGGAACGCCGCCTCCCAGCGACGCAGCTCGTCGCCCGGCAGCTCGGCCAGCACGGCCTCGGCCGTCGTGGTGCGCGACCAGTCGCGGTCGACGCGGCGGTCGAAGCGCAGCGACAGCAGCTTCTGCCACTCGACGGCGCCGCGCAGGTGGCGCAACGCGCGCAGCTGGTCCTCCTGCGTCAGGAAGAGATGCAACACCGGGAAGTGCTCCTTGTTGTGCGAGTCGAGATCGAACTGGTCGCGCAGATGGCTCAGCGCCACGGCGGCGCGGAAGCGCCACAGCGTCGGCGTCTGCTGCAGGCGCACCGGTGCCGCCACGTGCGAGATCGTCAGCGTCTCGCGCAGCTCCGACACGAGCGACTCGTCCTGACCCGGAAGGGCCGCCAGGTGGCGCTGCAGCGCCGAGCGCACGTCGCGCATCGTCTCGTGCAGGTAGTGCGCATGGAACTGCGTCTCCCACTCGTGGCGCTCGGTCTTGTTAGCCATCGCCAGCTGCGTGTGCGCCTGGCCACGGTCGGCGTCGCGCGAGAACGACGCAATCACCACGTGCAGCAGCATGCTCAGCTGCTCCTCCGAGATCGACGTCTGCTGCCGCAGCACGCGCCAGTCGGCCGTCAGTTGCTTGTAGATGAAGAGCGGCACGTCGGCAACGTCGTTGGTCGACATGTCGCGCGTCTCGCCGGCCGGAGGCGGTGGACGCAGCAGCGTCTGCACCTCGGCTTGCAGCACGCCGTCGGTGGCGCACGAGACCGAGAGCACGGCGTGCAACAACAAGCGCATGACGCGGTACGAGGTCGGCGGCAGGTCACGCTCGCTCAAGTACCGCTGCAGTTGGTTGTCGTCCTCGGAGGTGGCCGGCTTGGGCGCGGTGGCTTGAGTGTCGGCAGCAACGACGCGGCAGCAGGTGTAGTCGCCGCCGCCGCCGCAGCAGCCTCCTCGTCGGAGATGGCCTTGATGGCAGCATTGGCGGCAGTGGCAGCCGAACCGACGACGTAACCCGGCGCCGTGCGATCCTGCGTGGTCTCGGCTTGGCGATTGGTGCTCTCGAGTACGTGATCCACTCCACCGATGAGCTCACCGCACGTGGCACACTGTCGCTGCTCCATCGGACGACCACACGCGTCGACATAGTACGTGTCGCCGTTCGGGCACTCGTACCAGCATCCACCGAGCACGGCCATCAGGGCCTGGCGCTCGTCGTCCGGCATCGTCGGCAGGAAGGTCGTGACGCCCGAGGCCGGTTGCAGCAGCAGGCGAGCGAGGAAGAGCGGTGCCGGCGAGCGCGACGACAGCAACACGGCCACCAGGTGTGCGAGCACCGTACCGAGCAGCAGCTGGCTCGAGCTCGAGGCCGACGACAGCGTAAAGAGCTCGCGGATCGAGATGTCGCCCGTGAGCACGCTCGCGTGGAAGCGGTTCTTGCAGAACGGCAGCACGATCGCGAGCTCCTGGCGCGTGTAGAGATCGCCGCACAGCGTCTTCTCGACCCACGTCAGCAGCGCCGCGACCTTGGGTGCCGAGGCCGGCGAGAAGCCGTCGACCGTGTACAGCATGTAGACCTCCTGCCACAGCGCCAGGAACACGATGCCCTTGGCGTGCTGCTTGGCGGCGGCGTCGCGCGACGCCAGCGCCACGTACTGCTTGAAGGCCGCGAGGTTGCCGTCGACCGCACGCTGCACGGCGAGGCGCGCCGCGTCGTAACCCTCCTGCAGCAGGAACGGGTCGCTCTGCAGCAGATGGCGCTTGCGCAAAAAGTGCTCGGCCTTCGGTGTCGCGCAGTACTGCTGCAGCCACGGCATGGCGGCGAGCGCCGACGGCGACTGCAGCAGCGCCTGGCAGCAAGCGACGCCGCGCTGGCGTGCAAACATCTTGAGTGCGTACACGCGTACGCCCTCGGCCGCCGCCACGTCGTCGCTCTGCAGCAGCGCATTGGTGGCGTGCAGCAGCGTCTCATCGAGAGCCTTGCTCGCAAGCGTGCGCGAGCGCTCGTCGAATGCCTGCGCCACCTGACGCATCAGCACCGCGATGCCGAAGCGCGCACGACCGATCGACTCGAGACGCTCGAGCAATGGCGTGGTTGGTTGCGCCAGGCGCGCGAGCGTCACACCACCGCTGCCGTTGTCGTCGTGGTGCTGCAAGGCCTCGAGTGCCAGCTCGCTCTCGGACGAGCCTGCGGTGGCTGCCTGTTCGGCCGAGCGCCAGTACACGTCCTCGATCGCTTGCACGTACAACATGCACGGCTCGCTCTCGACGTCGTCGTTCTCGAGCAACTTGGCAAAGTGCTGCTTGCCGAGCTGGTAGGCACTGCTGTCGCGCGGCAACTGCACCAACTGGCGTGCAAGGTGCGTGCGGAGCGCACTCGACGCCAGCAGCATCGAGGGCTTACGCGCATCGCCGGCGGGCAGCGCCGTCGACGAGAGCGCCGACACGAACGACGTGTGCTTGCCGGCCAGGATCGCCAGCAGGTCCTCGAGCAGCTTGGGCTCGAGTTGCGCGCCGGCGGCTGCGTTGCGGAAGCACACCTCCGAGATGTAGTGCGAGAGGAACTGCGAGCACTTGACGACGGCCGTCACGTTCGGATGGTAGGAGCCGTCGTTGGCCGCTGCGGCCGCGGCCGCCGTGCGGCTCTTGCGGTACTTGCGACCGGACGCCGTCGTCGTGCTGCTGCCGGTGGTACTGAGCGAGACGCCGAGCACAGATGCCGGCATGGCGGCGTCGGGCTCAATCAGCGTAGCACCGCTCTCGCTCAGCCGCTGCATCTGGTTCAAGAGCTCGATGAAGGTGCGGTGGCCGTTAAAGTGCGGCACCGACGTGAGCGTGCCAAAGAGACTCGAGCAGTCGTCGGTGGCGAGCGACAACGGGAAGGCGACGTCACGCACAAAGAGGCGCAAGAGACGCAACGATTGCCACATGTGCCAACGGCGCTCGGTGCCCTCGGACGCGAGCGACGGCGTCTCGAGCTGCGGTCGCATGAGCGACTCGATCGCCGGCTGTGCGTCGCTCACGCGCTGGATCCACTGCTGTCGCTGCTCGGGCGTCTCGAGCGTCTGCAGCGACGACGGCGTGAGCTCGCTCAGCACCAGGTCGACCAGCACCGAGTCGAGGTCGTACAGCGAGAAGCCGTTCTCGGCCAGGCGCGGCACGCCGCTCTCGAGGAAGCGCGCCGACACGCCGTCGAGCAGATCGAGCAGGTAGAACGTGTAGTAGAAGCGACGTTCGTTGAGCCAGTGGGCGGCGTGCACCTGTGCGATCGAGCTCAGCGGCTGCTCCTGTGCCTTGAGCAGAATCGACTTGTAGATGACGAGCATCGCGTGCTCGCTCACCTTGGTCTGGCCGCACACGACGTACACGTAGTCGTGAATGTAGTCCTCGAGCTGCGCGCGCGACAGCCGATAGATCTCGTCGCCGTCGCCGCCGCGCAGCATCGGGAACGAGGTCTCGGTCAGGCGCTGTAGCGCGTCGGCCAAGCGACCGGGCAGCTTCTCGGCCTCGCTGCGCATGGCCTCGAGCGCATGGATAAAGACGAAGCTGAACGGGAAGGCCGACTGCAGCAGGCGCGAGCGGCCGTCGTTCAGCACGTCGTAGTGCGCCGAGGTGTTGCCGCCGGCGACGACGTTGATGTTGCAGATGGCCGAGTTCTTGAACATGGCCATCCAGAGCTGGCGCGTCGGCTCGAGCGACGCCACGAGCGAGTTGCTGTTCGTGAGGCCGCTGCTGCTGCTGCTGCGCGCACAGCGCCAGTACAGGCGCGACAGGTAGTTGCGCTCGAGGTAGCAGATCAGCTGCGTGAAGACGCTCGAGATGCTCGCCGCCAGGCGGTGGAAGAGCGCCTTGCGGAAGTTGCCGGCGAGCGCCACCTCGCCCGCTGCGTTGGCGACACTCAGCTGCCACGACACGCCCTTGGTCGAGGCGTTGCTGACCGAGATCGAGATCAGCTGGTACAGTCGCTGCACGATGATCTGCATAAAGTCGCTGTCGTCGAACAGCTGCAGCATCATCTCGATCTGCGCCTGGATGTCGGCCGACGTGCGGTTCTGCGGGTAGATCAAGCGCGCCAGACAGCTGCGGAACAGCTGCGTCAGTGTCGGCTTCATCTCCATGTTGCGAATCAGCTCCATCTCGGTGTTGGAGAGCAACTTGGTCGTGCTCGGAATCTGCGCCTCGATCACCGGCTTGATGTCGTCCAGCAACACGTAGCGCCAACGCGAGTCAAAGTCGAACGTAAAGTCGATCGACGCCGAGCGACTCAGGTGCACCATCAAGATGATGTGCTTGTCGTTCTGCTTCTCGAACTCGACGCCGTCGCTGCTGACGTTCGTTGTCGCCGATGCGTGATCGTCACCAGTCGGCGAGTCGTCATCGGTGGGATACGCGAGTCCCATAGCAGAGGTGAGATCAGGTTCTGCCGATGCCGACGATGCCGAGGACGAGGACGACGACGACGACTGTTCAGGAGGTTGCTGAACCTCTGCCTCTGCCTCTGCTTGTGGTGGTGCAGCAGAAGACAGTTGCTGCTCACCAGCACTTGCAGCAGCAGCAGCAGCAGCTTGCTGCTGTTGGCGATGTTGCTGTTGCTGCTGTTGTTGCTGCTGCCTGCGCAACGCATACGCTGCTCGTTCACGCTCACAAATGTAGCGAGCATGTTGGATGCGCTGGAACGAGGTGGCGACCGGATCCGCTTGCAACACCAACACTCCCTCGCCATTGTTGTTGTTGAAGAAGTTCTGAATCTCATTGGTGAGATCGGTCTCGCTCGTAAACTCGTGCAACTTGAGCGTCACGAGTTGCAACTCTCGCGACACCTCCTTGAGGATCGAGCGCACGTTGACCGACACGGGCGAGAAGGTCATGACCGTCAGGCGAGCGCCAATCTCGTCGGTCACCTCGCCGAGATCGGCCTGCTTGCTCTGTGCATCGAGCTTCTCGATCTGTGCCTTGAGGCCCTTGGCCTGCTCGTCGATCTCCATCTGGTGGCTCTGCAACTCGGCTCGAATGCCCTCAGCCATCTCGGGCGGTGGCGATGCTTCGTCGTTGTGCTCGCCGTCGGTCACCATCGAAGACGACGACGAGGAAGAGGAGGAGGAGGAAGCAGCTTGCACCTTGACGAGTTCGGCAGCAATCGACTCGGACTCCTTGGTGAGATGCGCCACGCGAGCCATGAGGGCAAGCTTCTTCTGCGCACTAAAGATGAGCTCCATGAGATCGACGAGGTTCGAGTGCGTCTGCTCCTTAAAGTACACGCGCTCCCAGTCGTCGAGCTTGCTGAACTCCATGCGGTTCGCACGCACGACGCTCTCGGGCGTCGCGACCCACAGCAGTCGGTGAATGGCCTGGCGGAAGACCTTGTCCTCGTCGAACGAGAGATCGCGGCGGTCCGAGAGCGCGAGCACCAGCGACGCGAGCGTGTCCTCGTGGAAGCCGACAAAGGCCGAGGTGGCAATGTACTGCTGGTTGCGCTTGAGCTGTCCCAACGAGCCGGGGTTGATGAACTCGGTGGCCCAGCGCTCGAGACGGCGCACGAGCGTCGCCTGCTTCGGGTTCAGGAGGTCCTGGCGCATGAGCACCTGCTTCTCGAAGCGGTTCAACAACGGCGGCGCGAGCTTGGTGTAGGCGGCCTCGGCCTCGACGATCACCAGTACGCGGAACTTGCGGTGCACCGGCACGAGACGGCTGTGCGTGCCGAGTGCGATGCGCACGAAGCGCTGCTCCTCGTACTTGACGTAGTGCTGGTTGAGCATGTCGTACAGACTCTCGTACAGGTTCTCCGAGTGGATCAGCACCACGGTGCGACCGTCGGCCATGCAGCTCTTGATGGTCTGGATGTTGAGGCAGATGTGGAGGTCGGACTTGTCGTCCGGGAAGTCGCTGCCGAACAGCACCGTGGTCTGGTGGTACTCGAGGATCTGCTGCTCGAACAAGATGCTGAGAGCCGCGTCGTTGCGTGTTAGCAGCATCATGTGACGCGCGTTCTCGTCGCGCATATTGGCACGGATCAGGTTCAGCGTGATGCACGCATCCTCCTCGCTCATGGTCGTGTTGACTGCAATCTCGTGCAAGAACGGCTCGTCGTTCGTCATCGACGCCATGTCGGACGACGACGACGACGACGACGACGACGACGACTTTGTGGTCAGGAACGAGATACGATGTTGCGGCAACGGCAAACCGACACGCATAAAGAAGGCATTGAGGATGGCGTCCATGTTGGACGGTCGACCGCCAAAGTTGATGGTGACCGCGCGGTAGAGCAACTCGGGCGTGAGCGTGTGCTCGAGCTCGCGGTGCAGGTACTTGACGACCGAGTAAAAGTCGCGCAGACCAAAGAAGTCGCGCTTCTCCTGGTGCTCGTAGACGTTGTAGTACGCCTCGGCCAAGGCCTGCAGCGAGGCCTCGAGGTGCTGCGAGCTCACGATGCCGCTCGCGGTCAGCTTGAGGTCCTTGATGCTCGGCGCCGGGCGGCACACGTGCACGGCGCGGTTCATCTTGGCGAGATCGAGCGACCAGTTCGAGATACCGACGACGGCGATCTCGGGCTCCTCGAGCAGCGCGTGCAGCACCTTGAGCGGCAGATTGGGACTCTGCTCGGCGAGACCGACCTCGTCGAGCAGCACGACGACGCGCGTGTTGGTGGTGCTGTTCTGGTAGCGCAGCGAGTGGCTGAAGGTCTGCTCGATGCCTTCCGAGTTGGAGAGCGGCGAGCACTGGAACGAAAAGACCTCGATCGCCGGCAGGTCGCGGAAGGCCGGATTGGCCGAGGTCTTGCCGTTGAGGTTCGAGGCGATGAGCTCCATGGCGAGCGACTTGCTCGAGCCCGGCTTGCCGACGACGAAGATCGGCACGTTGTTGAGAATGCACACGAGCAACATGAAGATGTTCTCGCACAAGGCCTCGTTGAGCGCGATGCCGTCGCCGGGGTTCATTTGCTCGACGTAGAAGCGCATCTCGCTCATGAGAATGCGCTTGAACTCGCCCTTCGTGAGCGAGACGCCGAGGTTGCCCTGCAGCTCGTTGAAGCACGTCGTGATGCAGTTGCGGTACTGCTTGCGCGTGCGCTTGTCGAGGCGTGCGTGGTAGCACACGGCGAGCGCCAGCACCAAGCTCTTCTTGGCGACCGTGGCGTCGCGCGTCGTCTCGCGCACGTTGTGGCGCTTGATGAGCGAGCGACGGAACCACGAGTACAACGTCACACATCGCACGACGTCGCGCAACGACACCATGCCGTGCTCGACGTCGCGCACAAAGTCGTGCGAGCGCGAGATGAGCGTCGTGAACGCGCGCACGAACATGTCCTCCCAATACGCGCCCGACGCCATGACCGGCGCCGCGGCGGCCGCCAGCGCTGCCGCTGCACGGCGTGCTGCACGACCGGCACGCGCGCCAAAGCCCTCACCCGTGAGCGCGGCGGTCGCTTCCTCGTCGGCCGTGGCTCCGAGTGTCGCCGACGTATTAGGCGCCACGATCGGTGCCACTGCGGCCGAGGGGGCGCCCGACGACGACGACGATTGGTTGGCAGTCTTCTTACGCACGATGGCGGCAATGTAGAGTTGTTCGACGTCCTTCTCGAGCGCTCCAAAGTCCCACACGTAGTCGAGCATGGTCTGCGGCAGCGGATGCACGCGGTACACGAGGTCCTGCAGTGGATCGAGCAACGACACCGAGTCGTGATGGTGCTCGAACACGAGACCCGACATGTCCTCGTGCTGCTTGGCGCGCTCCTCGGGAGTGAAGCGGCGGTAGGGATTGGCGGCGGCGACGATCTTGATGTTGGCCGGCAGGCGACGGCCGTTCATCATGCGGTCGCACACGAGGTTCTTGAAGAGCGACATGGAGTTGCACGTGTTGATCTCGTCGTAGAAGACGTAAATGTCGCGGCCCGGGTTGCCGAGCGCCTCGTGCAGCGGCTTCTGCATCCATTCGATGATCGATTGGTCGGTGAGACCGCCGTGCACACGCAGGTGGTACAGCGGCGCCGCGATGAACTGGCACATGAAGCGCACGAGCGCCGTCTTGCCGCAACCGGTGTCACCCATGATGATGACCGGAATGCCGTACTTGACGCGCAGCTGAATCGACACGATCTTCATAATGTTGTCGATCGTCAACACGTACGACGCATCGACGTTCTCGTAGCTCCACACGCCGACGATGCCGCCCAGCAGTGCGAGCGCCTCGTCACGCGAGATCTTGCTCCAGTCGACGTTGAAGCGGAAGCCGTTGTACTCGAGCGTCTCCTTGAGCTCGCGGTTCATGGCTTGGTCGACGAGGCGCGGGTTGAGCGAGATGATGCCGAGCGACGACGGCATCAGGCCGGCGAGCGACGGGCTGCTCTGGTTGAAGAACACGTACGGGTGGTCCGAGTCGCTCCATTGCTTCATCTTCTCAAAGATCTCGGCGTACATGGACGCCTGTTGGTGCTCGAGAGCCATGGCCTCGCGCTCGTTCACAAACAGTCGCTGTGGTTGTTGTTGCAGCTGCTGCTGCTGCGCCTGCTCGAACACCGTCGGCTCGTTGGGTGCCGGCAAGCCGACCGAGCGCATGCTAAAGTCGTACGAGGTGCGGATCATAAAGTCGATGATAAAGTGCTTAAAATCCGGCCGACCGAGGCAGCCGGCGACGGCGACGTTGGTCAGCAGCTCGTAGTAGGTGACTTGCAGGAATTGATGGAACATGAAGAGCACAAAGTTCGTGAACAACACCCACGACGCTTGGCCGTCCTGCTGCGGACAGTACTCTTGCAGCAGCCCAAAGATCGTTGTCGCATCGAGCTCCTCCTGGTGGTCGGGATGAAAGTCGACGTCCTCGGCGTTGAAGTTGAGGAACTGGTCCTCGCGGAAGGCCTTGAGGAACTTGGCGACGAACTGCATCTCGTAGTTGTTGACGCTCTGCCAGCGCACGAGGCCCGTGGCCTCCTCGATCTGCGGCTCGCACTTGAGGAGGTCGAGCTGCGACGCCACGATCTCGATGCGCTTGAGCGGCAGCATGCGCACAAAGTACAGTCGTTTCCAGCACGAGTGCGCAAACGAGTTGGCGACCTCGACCAAGAACACGTCCTGCCGCAGTCGCTGATAGATGCGACCCGTGCGCGGATGGTACACCATGCCAATGACCACGAGCTCGAACAGCAAGGCGTTGAGGTCCTCGGTCGCCGTCGGGCCAATGTCGATATGGAACGCCTGCGTCGCACCCTCACCGCCACCGGTGCCATCATCGCCAGCGTCATCGGCGGCTGCCAGAATCGCAGCAATGTTGCTGAACGACAAGTCGCCACCACCAGTAGACCGAGAGAGCACGCCACTTGAGCCAGAGCCCGAACCCGAAGAGCGCAACCATGCGGCCGAGACGTGCGAGTTGGCATCGGCCGTGTCAAAGAGTGCAATCAACTGATTGGCCTCGAGATGACCGTTGATCGGAATGTGGCGGTAGGGATAGTTGGCGTCCGAGACGCGTCGTCGGATGGCGTGGCTCTTGCCGGAGCCGGCGCGGTTCGAGTAGTAGACACACAGGTCCTTGCAGTACTTGGTGCACACCGAGGCGTAGAGCTCCTTGAGCAGCTTGTCCTCGAGCGGCGCCAACTCGACCTTGCGTGCATTCAGGGCGCTGATCATGTGCTGACCACCGGCCTTGCCACTGATGAACACGACCGAGGTGCAGGCGCCGGTGGCGTTCGACCACATGTTGAGCACGGTCTCGACCGTCTGGCTCTGCAGCGCGTAGCCGAGCTCGTGAATGTTGCCGACGACAAAGAGCCGATCGGCGCGATGGTGCAGGTTGGCCGAGCGCCAACGCAGCAGCAGCAAGAGAATGTCCTCCATCTGCGTCGACGAGTCGCACAGCAGCACCTCGTCCGGCTCGGGCAAGCGACCCTGCTGCACGTACAGCGTGAGGATCAGGTCGAGCACCTTGTCCTTCTCGCTCACGACCACGAACGGGCCCTTCATGCTCTCCTCAAAGACGTAGCGACTGCCCGAGCCGACAATCTCCTTCGAGATGATGCGCGTCACGGGCTTGCGGTTCTCAAAGAGCGCCGTCACGAACTGGCCAAACATGTTGAGGCGCTCGGCCGGTGCCAGCGCGCTCGAGTCGCTCCAGTGGTAGCGCTTCTCGAGCGCCTCGGTGATGTCGGGCACCGTGAGGTCCGAGCACACGAAGCGCAACACGGTGTGGATGTTGTTGAGCGGGTTGGCGCGTGGGCCGCCGGCAAAGAACGACGTCAGTCGCGGCTGCTGCTGCTGCTGCTGTGCGCTCGAGCTCGAGGCGGTCGAGGTTCGCAGCGCACTCGCGGCGTGCGTCGTCATGTAGTGGTGCGCATCGAGCGAGCGTACGAGACGCAGAATCTGCGCCGTCGAGAAGAAGTTGACGTAGTAGTACTTGTCACGCAGCGCGCGCACGATCGCGCGCCACTCGTCGAGCGTCGCACGCAGGCTCGCGACGCGCTCCTGCAGCAGCCACAGCTCGATCGACGACGGGAACTCCTCCTCGTAGTCCTGGAAGGAGAAGTGGCACTCGTCGGTGAGCAGCGTCAGCGTGCTCGAGATCTCGAGCAGCATCTTGAGCTGCTCGATGAAGAGCTGAATCAGGCGGTTGATCTGCAGCTTCTGGTCCTGCTCGTCCGAGATCTCGAGCAGCATCAGGCGGTTGCGGAGATCGAGCAACTCGTCGAGGCTCATCGGCTCCTGCACGAGCGTCGAGGCGATGCGTGACTCGCCCGACGAGCGCAGCAGATCGCGCTTCTGCACGGCGTCGACCGGCGCCGGGAACGTGAGGCACAACTCGCTCGTGAAGCGTCCGTCGCCCTCGGCACTCGGCACCGAGCGCCACACGTACGTGCCCGTGTCCATGATCTGGCGCAGCTTGTGGCACGCCTGCATGCCGGGCGAGCACGTCTTCTCGGCAAAGAGGCTCAGCAGAATCGAGAACTGGTCGCTCGCCGTGCGCAGGTGCGTCGTGGCGGCGGCCGACGTAATGTCGAGGCTCGTGAACTCGACCAGGAACTCCTTGAGGCTCTCGAACGGCCCGTTCTCGGGATACAGCAGTCGCGACAGCAGGTTGCGCGTCGACAAGAGCGACGCGATGGCCTTGAGCGCGATGGCGTCCTCGGTGTTGGCCTTGCAGATGCCGATCAGGCGGTTGAAGGCCGCCGTGTCGGGTTGCGTCTGGAACCACTTGATGAGATCGAGACTGCGGCAGAAGACGTCGAGGAACTGCAGCTGCAGCTCCGAGAAGCCGGCAAAGATGCGCTTCACCGGCTCGATGAAGAGCGCCGTGTTCTGCAGCGTCTGCTGGTCCCACTCGGTCGTGAACGTCGTGTTGCACGACACCAACGCCTGGTACAACACGTCCTCCTGCAGATCGTGCGCAAACAACTTGCCGAGCGAGCCGAACAGCACCAGCATCTCGGACGTGCGCTTGCGGTGGCCGTCGAGCAGCTTGAAGTCGAGCAGCAACTCGAGGCGGCTGCGCACCCACGCATTGTCGCGTCGCTCGGCCGAGCCCGTCACGGCGAGAATCCTCGTCTCGCGCTCAATGTGCGCCGCATCGAGCTTGCCGATCGCGCTCGACAGCTCGGGAAACAGAATCGTGCACGAGTCGATCTTGCCAAAGAACTCGTGCCACGTTCGTTGTGCCGACGGAATCAACAGGTTCGCCACCTCGTCGATCGTCAACTCGTCCGGCTCATCGATGCCCAACAGCAACTCTTCCTCCTCCTCATCGTCAGCCTCTTCCTCGCCACCTCGGCGACGGTTGTTGTCTCCTGGCATCGGAGGTGGAGGAGGCGGTGGTGCGCCACTAAATGGCATCTCATCATCAAACAAATTGCCCATGTCGCCACTCTCACGTGAAGCGCGAGGTGTAGTAGCTGCAGCACTCGATGATGACGATGATTTCGCGTCAGCAGGAAGGATTCTAATGATGATAGAAAAAGTGAGTAAAACGAACGACCATGTCGATGGAGAGCGAGGAAGGGAGAGGAGAGGCTTCTCATACCGACTCTTCTTGGATCCGAGATGCTTCCACTGTGCCAAGAACAAGTCACTGCCTCGCAACTCGTACAACCATGCGAGGTGCTTCATGAACGGCAGGTCGTGAAAGAGCGTTTGCACTTGACGAAGCACCAACGAACTCCATTGGTTGCGAATGTCGAGCAGTTGACGCGGAAGGTCGCCGAGCAACACGCGCAACGAGCTGCAGTAGATGTTGACGAAGCACTGCAGCCGCGTCACCAGACCCTCGAAGGCCGCCAGCTGCTCTCGGCGCAGCAGCATCACTTGCGGCGACAGCTGCGAGCTGAGGTCGCACGCGAACAGCAGGTCCTGGATGCGCGCCTGCTCGGTGGCCGAGTAGTAGACGTTGAGCACCAGCTGCAAGTCGCCGAGCGTCACGCTCTCCTCGTTGATCTGGTGCACCAGCGCCGTCATGCGAGCCTTGGCGGCCTTGAGCCACTCCCAGATCGGCACCAAGCCGTCGTCCTTGGGCGGCGGTGCGTTGCTGTCGATCGAGATTCGCAGTTGGCGAAAGTGCTGCAAGAAGCGCGCCCAAAGCTTTGAGGACTTGAAGAGGTTGTTGAGGTCGGTCATGCCACCAGCACCGCACGAGAGTTGCAACAACGTGAACTCGAGAATCGGCTTCAAGATGTTGTTGGTCTTCAATCTAGTGTGTGTGCAGGTATGAGAGAGAGAGAGAGAGAGAGAGAGAGAGAGAGAGAGTGAGCCACAGGAGCAACATCAACTCGATATGATAGACATACCCATTCAAAACGGTGTACAATCGAAGTGGGCCTGATTCCGTTTCGGAAAATGAACCAACCGCACGCTTGGCTATTCACCGCCACATCAAGTTATACGTGAGCGATAGTTACTAGTGGGATGAGAGAGAGAGAGAGAGAGAGAGAGAGATACCTCGCTCTTGGAAGACATCCAACACCAACGGATGGAAGCGGTCGAGGTTGAGACGCTCGAGGTTCTTGATGAGAATCTTCTGATCCGAGTGCATTTGCAGCAACGAGCGCAAGGCCTTTCGGAGGAACTCGTGGTGCAACTCGAGACGCTGCTCGGCAGCCAACTCGTTGAAGGTATCGAGCATCGTGACAAAGACCTTTCCGCGCTGGTCATCGTCGTTGAACAAGCGGCACAGCCAGTCCTGGATCGCGTGGCCAAGGTCGGCGAGGTAGTCCTCGTTCTCACCCTTCTTGGTCGGGTCCTGCTCGAGCTGCGCGGCGAGCGCCTGCTCGGTGGCGAGGATCAAGATCTCGCGCGAGCGCAGCGGATCGACATTGGTGAACGACTTGTTGGTGAGCGTGATCTTGACCAAGCCGCAAGCGTTCTTGGCAGTCGAGGCCCTGAGGATCCTGTTGTGGAAACGCAACAAGAGATCGTAAGCAGAGAGAGTGAGCAGGCAAGCAGGCGAGTCATAGACAGGCATGTCTCTCGTACTTGAGCAAATCATTCAACTCGACCGCATGCCGAGTGGCCATGAACGACCAGTGCATGAGCTTGAACTTCTTGCGCAACATGTCGACGCACACACCGTGGAGCGGCGAGGTAATGTCGTTCAAGAACGGAGCAGTCGCGGCGCCGAGCGAGCCAATGTTGGGCGCCTGCATCAGGAGCGTTCGCAGCACGGGGTAGCTCTCGATCGACACGTCGGGATCGAGGAAGAGCTCACCGCTCTGTAACAATTGGTCGAACGTGGCCTTGAAGCGGCGATCGGCATCGGTCCAGTTCATCAAGCTCGGCTCCATGTTGATGAGCTTGTTGTGGTAGATACCCGAGCACACGTAGAGGATCTGCATCAATGGCACGAGGCGCAGCCAGTTGAACGAGCCTTCGGTCTGGCACTTGCGAATCACCTCCTTGACTCCGTTGCAAGCCCACTTGTGCGTGTCGGTGTCGAGGCACTACGCGACGATGGCGCGAGGCAAATGTCAGTGATCTGCTGAGGAGCAGGCGAGGCAGAGGAGGCTA
>ERZ778027.3590-NODE-3590-length-15103-cov-5.358719_pt1 | contig 15103 bp, 12 predicted proteins | sample MGYA00375757_ERZ778027 | MGnify/ENA primary metagenome ERZ778027 (study PRJEB29350, sample SAMN05389817) | bioreactor metagenome | isolation source: Ammonium sulfate bioreactor | place: South Africa: University of Cape Town | collected 2014-02-18 ... | reverse complement strand
GCCAACGATGGCGTGGATCTCGCCCTTCTCCAGCGTCAGGTCGACGTTCTTGAAGGCCGGGACGCCGCGGAATTCCTTGGTCGCCTGGCGGAGTTCGATGAAGGCGCTCATGCCGCGCCTCCCGCGAGGCGCGAAGCCTTCAGGGCGACGATGACGCCGGAGCCCCGCGCCGCCACGAAGAGGGTGCCGTCGCGCTCGGCGATCGCGGTGACGCCATGGACCCTGCCATCGGCGCGGCTATGGCTGCTCCCGAGCGGGTGCATGCGGGAATCGCAGCGCGCGACGAGGCCGTAGGACCAGCTCGGCGACCATGGCTTCAGCATGTTGAGCTTCTTGCGCGCCCCGCCCTGGATGGGCTCGAGGAAGCTGCGTCCGCTCCGGAGCGCCGGCGCGATCCAGTAGGCGGGGTCGATGGTCGCCATCATCTCGTTGCGATAGGTGTCCTCGGTCAGCACGAATTCGACCAGGGCGTTGCGCGGCGCGAAAAGGGAGAGCCAGAAGCCGCCGCCGGATGCGGGCAGGATGCGGCCCGGATAGGCGGGAAGGTCCTCGAGCAGCGCGCGCGGCGGCGCATCGGGACCGGCAAAGGCGACGACGCGATGGCGCCATGCCTCTGCGACGAGGATGTCGCTGCCGGAAATGGCGAGCCCGGCGGGGAAGGCGAGGCCCTGGCCGAGGCGGGTCGCCGTTCCGGAAGCAAGACCGATGCGCCAGACGCTGCCCGACGCGCCCTTCGCCATGAGGTCGCGCTTCCAGTCGGCGGACTTCGCCCGGTCCGAGCCATTGGCGACGACCAGCGTGTCGGGGCCGGCAAAGGCGATCGCGGTGACGCAGGTCAGCTTCGTCCCGTCGGCTTGCGTGATCTTCCGGCCGTCGTGCTTGCCGCCGAGGACGGTGATCCCGCCCCCGTCGAGGCCGATGGCGAGCGCATCGGCGCCGTCGGAAGCAATGGCCGAGATCGGGCCGGCGAGCGTCCGGCGCCCGGCAACGGCGAGGCCGGGCGTGGCACGCGTCGGATCGGCGCGCAGCTCCAGCGTGAGCAGCTCGGCGCCGGTCGAGCAGGCGAGCCCGCCGGCGGTCGCGACCAGATTGTCGGCATCGGGCAGCGTCAGCGCGATCGCCGCATCGTCCAGCGCCGTGTTGGGCTTGAGCGGCCCCTCCATCGGCGGGACGGCGCGACGCTCGGTGTCGAAGCCCCGGAAATTGGCATAGGCCCGCTTCAGCGCGGAGAGCATGTCGCCGGTCCCCAATAGTCGTCCTGCCCGCACCAGTTGGGATCGGCGCCGGGGATGCGGTAGCGGCCGATGCGGTTGTTGGAGACGCCGCCGAGATAGAGCCAGCCGCGATGCTCGCGCATGGAGGTGATCATGGGATGGTTGAGGCCGCCGAGATCCCAGAGACTGTCGAGGATCTCGCCCTTCTCGTTGAATTTCACGACGCAGCCGGTGTTGATGTTCGGGTAGAGCCACTGGTCGGGCGCCACGCGGCGCGCCATGCGTTTGCGGAAGCCGGGCATCTTCAAAGCGAGGTCGAGCGCCGGGCCGCGCATGCCGAGCAGCGCCATCCAGTAATTGCCGTCCGATGCGCGGTTGATGTTGTCGGGATAGCCCGGCAGGTTGTCGATGACCTTCTCGATCGTCCCCTTCTTGGGGCCGTCGAAATAGTAGCGACTGATCGAGCAGGTCCAGCTTTCCGCGAACATGAACGACTGGCCGTCCGGGCACATCGCGACGCCATTGGCGAAGACGAGCTTCGGGATCTCGGTATGGGTGCGGCCGGTCTTGGGATCGTAGCAGATCATGCGCCCGCTGGCCCGGCTCTCCAGCGCGTCGGTCGCCCAGTCCTCCTGCTCGTAGCGGATGGTCGCCTCGCTGAAATAGACGCGGCCATCCGGCGCGATGTCGACATCGTCGGCAAGCCGCAACCGGCTGTCGTCGACGATCGAGGTCCAGCTTCGATTGGTCTCGTCGGTGAGCTTGGTCACCGTCTTGTCGGGCGCCACCTGGAAGAGGCCCATGCCGCCGATGCAGACCAGGAGATTGTCGTCGCGGTCGAAGGCCATGCCGAGCGGGTGGCCGCCGATATGGGCGAAGATCTCGGAGCGCTTGTGGTCCGGTCCGAAGAAGCGGACGATGTCGCCGTGCCGCGTGCCGCAATAGAGATTGTCTTGGCGGTCGAGGATCACGTCCTCGGGTCCTTCGATCTCGCCGAGGCCGATGATCTCGACCGAGCGCAGGCGGTCGTTGAGCGCATAGGGCGAGCCGGGCGCATCGATGGCCGGCGCCGGCGGCAGGTCGAGATAGGTCGGCGAGACATAGATCTTGGCGAGGATGCGGTGGCGATGCTTCTGCCAGCGCATGTCGATGAACACCGCGAGGATCAGCACAGCGCCGAGAATGGTCGAGGTGATCGGCCCGCTGATGCCCAGATTGATCAGGCCGTTGGTGAGAAGCAGCACGAGCAGGCTGCCGATGATCGCCTTGGCGACGGAGCCGCGGCCGCCGCCGATCGCCGTGCCGCCGAGCACCGCCGCCGTCAGCGCCTGAACCTCCAGGCCGACGCCGGTGTCCGAGCCGGTGCTGCCGAGGCGGGCGGCGAACAGGAAGCCGGCCAGCGCACACATCATGCTCGACGCGACATAGGTGGAGAACACCATCAGCCGCACGTCGATGCCGGCATTGAAGGCCGAGCGGCGGGCGCCGCCCACCGCCGTCAGCCGCCAGCCCGGCCGCATGCGCGACAGCACGATATGCCAGGCGAGCGCGATCACCAGTGTGATGACCAGCGACACCGGCACGCCCAGGATCGAGCCCTCGCCGATGAACAGCCAGAGATCGGAATCCGAGAAGCCGGACATGATCGCCGTCGACATCTTGACGAAGACGATCTCGTAGATCGAGCGAAAGATGATGAGGCTGACCAGCGTCGTGAGGAAGGCGCGCAGCCGCAGATAGCCGATCAGGACGCCATTGAGCGCGCCGCAGACCATGCCGAGGCCGAGAATGCCGACGAGAACGGCCGGGACCGGCAATTCGTAGACATTGACGCCGATCAGCGAGAACAGGACCGCGAGCGAGAAGACGGCGGCGACGGAAAGGTCGATGCCGCCCGAGATCATGACGATGGTGAGCGCCAGCACCACGAGGCCGAATTCAGCGAACTGGCGCGAGAAGTCGGAAAGGCTCGAGAGCGACAGGAAATCCGGGATGATGCTGCCGAGCACGATGATGGTCAGCACCAGCGCCGTGAAGGGGATCGCATTGTCGATCCACCGCTTCGACATGATCTCCCCGACCACGTGATCGGGGAAGAGGCGCGAGCGGAGAAAGGCGAGGCGGTCGCTCAAACTATCGTTGCTGGCCATGAGGAAGCTTTTTCGGTCCCTGCTGGATCACGTCCGGCGAACCCGGCTCGCCGGAGGTCGCGTCGCTGGCTCAATACGCGCGGGGTGGGTCCCCGCGCGTCTCCTTTCGGTCTTCCTTACTTCAGCTGGTCGAGCGACCAGCAGGTCCTGGGACCGATATTGTCTTTGGTGAGCAGGGTCAGCGGCGTGTAGTAGGCCGTCTTGCTTTCGCCGGCCTTGGCCGGGGAGAGAAGCGTCTGCGCGATCTGCTGGTTGATCGCCTCACCCTGCAGCGGCACGTCATAGCTTACGATCATGTCGAGCAGGCCCTTTTGGATATTGTCGCAGCCGATCTGGTTGCCGCCGCCCGAGGTGACGACGAAGATGTCGTCGGCCTTGCCGGCCGCCTGGATCGCCGCGCCGGCACCGACATCCTGGTTGTCCCAATTGCCGACCACGCCGCAGAGATCGGGATGCTGCTGCAGCACCGTCTCCATGATGGCCCGGGCCTTGGCCGGGTCATACTGCGCCGCCTGTTCGGATACGATCTTGATCGCCGGATCCTTGGCGAAGGTCGTCTTATAGGCATAGAGTTCGTAGAGATCGGAGGCGGCGGTCGGCTGGCCGCGGATGATCGCAATCTTGCCGGATTTGCCCGAGCCGGTGCCGCAGCGCTTCACGAGCTCGTCCGCCTCGATGTAGCCGACGCGCGACCAGTCGGCGCCGATATAGGCGTCGGTCGGGACGACGGATTCGAGATTGAGCTGGATGACCTTGATGCCCGCGTCCATCGCGCGCTTCAGGAGACGCGCATAGGACTGGACGTCCGGATTGTGGGCGATGATGACGTCCGGCTTCTCAGCGATCAGCGCGGTCAGCGCGCGCGTGCCGGCATCGGTGCTCCAGTTCGGATCGCGGATGTCCAGCGTATAGCCGAGATCGGCGGCCTGCTTGCGCATGATCGCCGCCCAGCCCTCGGTGAGGTCGAAGCCCATCGCGAGCGGAACGAAGACGACGCGCTTGCCCTTCAGCCCCTCGTAGAAGGGATTGCGCGAGGGATTGTCGAGCCCGTCATCGGCGTGGGCCGCGCCGGCGAAGCCGAGCGCCATCATTCCGGCCGCGAGGCCGGCCATCAGCATCTTGCGGATCATCTTGGTTCCTCCCGTTGATCCCTTGGTCCCGTGCGGCGGCCGGCCGCCGGGCGCGTGCAGCATTGCGGTCAGATATCCCCCTGGGCCTGCTGCGAAGTCTGTTCGTCCCTGGGGTTGATGAAGCTGTCGACCATGATCGCGAGGAGCAGGATCAAGCTCTTGATCAAGTTCTGGGTCGTGTAGGTGATGTCGAGGATGGTCATACCGTTGAGCAGCACGCCGACGAGAAGCGTTCCGACCAGGATATTGCGCACGCCGCCGCGGCCGCCCGAGAGGCTGATGCCGCCGAGCACGACGACGAGCAGCACGTCATAGATCATGGTCGAGTTGTAGAGCCGCGTGCTCATGCCGGATACAGCGGCGGCCATCACCAGGCCGGCGAGGAAGGCGATCAGCGCGCTGACGACATATTGCGCGACGATCAGCGGGCGCAGCGGGATGCCGGTGATGCGGGCGGCGAGCGCATTGTCGCCGGCGGCATAGACGAAACGGCCGAAGCGGGTGCGCAGTAGAAGAAGCGCCATCAGCGCGGCGAGCACCGCGAAGGCGACGATCGGCATCGGCAGTCCGAACACCGATCCCTGGCCAAGGAAATCGAACCAGGCGATGCCGGCCGGCGTGTTCTGGACGTCGATCTGAAACAAGAAGGCGCGGCCGGCGCCATAGGCAACGAGGCCCATGGCGAGCGTTGTGAAGATGGCCGGGATATCGGCATAGGCGATCAGGATGCCATTCATCAGCCCGATGGCGAGTGCCAGCGCGAGGCCGAAGAGCAGCGCGGTTCCGAGCGGCATGCCGCCCTGCGTCATCGACAGGACCCAGGAGAGCGACACGACCATGGTGGCGACCATCGCGAGATCGATGCCGCGCCCGATCACCACGAGGCCCATGCCGAGGCCGAGAATCCCGAGGATCGAAACGCTGCGAACGAGGGCGATCAAATTGCCCGTCGTCAGGAAATTGTTGAGCGTGACCGCAAAGGCCGCGAACAGCAGCACGGCGAGGGCGAAGACGACACCCTCCTGCGACAGACGCGCCTTGCGCATGGCCTCCTCCGAACGCTGCGCCGACCCCGCCGGGTGTTTCCCGTTTGCGGTTCCTCGATCGGCTCCTCCCAGGCTGCAGCATTCCCGTTTTGGCCGGCGCGTGACAGACCCGCGGCGCGAATATCAGTTATGTGCCCGTCCGCGCCGGGTCTCGATGGGTCGGAGGAAAGCGGCCGGCCAGTCAGCCGCGCGGGACGAGCATGCGGCGGAGCGTGCCGTCCTTCAGGAGGAACTGGTGATAGAGCGCGCCGGCGACATGGACGGCGATGAGCAGGATGAAGAGCGGCTTGCCGATCTCGTGCACCTCGCCGATCTCCGGCGAGACGTAGTAGGCAAGGAGCCCCGTCACCGGCATCGCGACGAGCAGCGCGTAGAACAGCCAGTGCACGGCATGGGCGAGACGGTCGAAGATCGGCGTTCCGGATGTCTGCGGCGACGGCGCGCCGGCGGTGAGGCGCAGCGCGAGGCGGAAGCCGACCAGCACGAGGATGGCGATGCCGATCCAGTAATGCGCCGAGGCGAGCGATGCGTCGCCGGCGGGTACGGGCGTCCCCTCCTCGGCCGCGTCGAGCGCGACCCCCATGCTCTCGCCGAATATGAGCTGGAACAGCACCAGCGCGGCGATGAGCCAGTGCAGGACGATCTGCGGCGCCGAATAACCGGCGATCGAACCAGGCTTCATCCAAACCCCCTCTTGCTTCGCATGACGGCGCGAAACGCGACCGTCGCATATCCTATAGACTGGAATCGTTCCAAATTGCGGCGGGCGTTCTGCCTTCCGCCCCATTCGCCTTGCCTGATGCAAACGGCGCCGAGTTCCCCTATATCAGCGCTCTCTGACATCAGCCTGAAGGCGGCCATGCCGCCCGGAGATATCCCATGACGGAAGCCTCCCAGAACGCCGAAATCCAGGTCCCGGTCACGGTGCTGACCGGCTATCTCGGCGCCGGCAAGACGACGCTCCTCAACCGCATCCTCTCCGAGAACCACGGCAAGCGCTACGCGGTCGTCGTCAACGAGTTCGGCGAGATCGGCATCGACAACGACCTCATCGTCGAGAGCGACGAAGAGATCTACGAGATGAACAATGGCTGCGTCTGCTGCACCGTCCGCGGCGACCTGATCCGCGTCGTCGAAGGCCTGATGAAGCGCCCCGGCCAGTTCGACGGCATCCTCGTCGAGACGACCGGCCTCGCCAACCCCGCCCCGGTCGCGCAGACCTTCTTCATGGACGAGGACGTCCGCGCCAAGTCGCGGCTCGACGCCGTGGTGACGGTCGCCGATGCGCTCAACCTCCTGAAGCGCCTCGACGACGCGCCCGAGGCCGAGGAGCAGATCGCCTTCGCCGATGTCGTGCTCCTGAACAAGATCGACCTCGTCACAGCCGAGCAGCTCGCCGCCGTCGAGCGCCGCATCCGCGAGATCAACCCGCACGCCACGATCCACCGCACCGAGCGCTCGGCCGTCGATCTCGACAAGGTGCTCGACCGCGGCGCCTTCGATCTCGAACGCATCCTCTCGCTCGACCCCGAATTCCTCGAGGCGGACGAGCATGATCACGATCATGATCATGATCACCACCACCACGATCATGACCACGATCACGATCATGACCATCATCACCACGATCACGATCACCACCATCACCACCCGCGCCACGACAATGCGGTGTTCTCGATCTCGCTGAAGGGCGGCACGCTCGACCCGCAGAAGTTCTTCCCCTGGATCCAGGAGGTGACGCAGGTCGAGGGGCCGAACATCCTGCGCCTCAAGGGCATCCTGGCGATGGACCGCGACCCGGACCGCTATGTGCTTCAGGGCGTGCACATGATCATCGAGGGCACGCATCAGCGTCCCTGGCGCGACGACGAGAAGCGCGAGAGCCGCCTCGTCTTCATCGGCCGCAAGCTCAACGAGGAAGCGATCCGCAAGAGCTTCGAAGCCTGCCTCGTGAAGGCCGCCTGACCGGCAGCCACGCCCGACCCGCCGCCGGCCAGCTCCGGCGGCGGCCTGCGCCTTGTTCCGGAATCCCGACCTTGCCCAGCATCCAGTCCTTTCCCCTCGGCGCCTTCGTCGTCGCCGCGACCTTCCTTGGTGACCGGCCCGTCTTCGCCCTCGGCGATGGCAAGGTCGGCATCGTCGACGGCGCCGCGGCGGAAACCTTCGGCGTCCATCAGGGCGGCCTGCTCGCCGCGGCGCGCGACGAAGCCGGCAAGCGGCTGGTCACGTCGGGCGACGACGGCCGCGTGATGGCGATCGACGCCACCGGCAGCCTGACGGCGCTGGCCGAGCGGCCGAAGAAATGGATCGACCAGCTCGCGGTCGGCCCGAACGGCACCATCGCCTTCGCCGGTGGCCGCGAGGCCGTCGTGCTGCTGGAAGGCGGCAAGGAGCGCGTGCTGCCGCATGAGCGCACGGTCGCCGGCCTCGCCTTCGCGCCCAAGGGGCTGCGCCTCGCCGTCGCCCGCTACAATGGCGTCTCGCTGTGGTGGCCGGGCACCGACGCGAAGCCGACCGAGTTCGAATGGAAGGGCTCGCATATCGGCGTCACCTGGTCGCCGGACGGCCGCTTCGTCGTGACCTCGATGCAGGAAAACGCCCTGCATGGCTGGCGCACTTCGGATGGCGGCGGTCACATGCGCATGTCCGGCTATCCCGGCAAGGTGAAGACGCTGTCCTGGTCGACCAGGGGCCGCTTCCTCGCCACCTCAGGCGCCGAGATGGCCGTGCTCTGGCCGTTCCATTTCAAGGAAGGGCCGATGGGCAAGCAGCCGCTGCAGCTCGGCCTCTCCGCGCAGAGCGTGGTGACGCAGGTCGCCTGCCATCCGAGCGAGGAAGTGGTCGCGATCGGCTACAAGGACGGCTCGATCATCGCTGCCCGCTTCGCCGATGGCGACGAGGCGCGCCTTCGGAAGGTCGAGGGTGGCCCGATCTCGGCGCTCGCCTGGGACACGGCCGGCATCCGCCTCGCCTTCGGCACCGAGGACGGCACCGCCGGCATCGTCGACCTCGCCGGCTGACGCTCCATCCGCCTTTGTCTTGATCGCGACAGGCCGGCTTGCGACCATCCATTGCGAGCGGGGATGGATGGCGTGACGAGGCCTCATCGACCAGTCTTGCGGCGCATGCTCGGCGGTCTCGCGGCCGCATGGCTCGGCATGGCCGTGCCGGCCGACGCGGCCGAGGAGACGACCGAGCAGTCGATCTGCCGGCTGATCGAGCAGGCGGCGGGCGCGGAATTGCTGCCGGTCGATTTCTTCACGCGCCTCATCTGGCGGGAAAGCTCGTTCCGGGCAGGCGTCACCTCCTCGGCCGGCGCGCAGGGCATCGCCCAGTTCATGCCCGGCACCGCCACCGCGCGCGGCCTCGAGGACCCGTTCGATCCCGAACAGGCGATCCCCGCCTCCGCGGCCTATCTCGCCGATCTCCGCGACCGTTTCGGCAATCTCGGCCTCGCCGCCGCGGCCTACAATGCCGGCCCGACCCGGCTTTCCGGCTGGCTCAGCGGCGGCGGCTGGCTGCCGGGGGAGACGGAGGATTACGTGCTCTTCGTCACCGGACGCAGCGCCGCCGACTGGCGCGATAACGGCATCCGCCCGCCGAGCGACGACAAGGAGCGGCTGGCCGAGGACTGCGAGCGGACGGTCGCCTCGATCCGCACCTATGCGCCGCGCCTCATCGAGGGCGCCTATGCGCCTTATGGCGTGCAGCTCTCGGGGAATTTCTCCAAGGCCCGCGCAATCGCCTCCTACCAGCGGCAGCTGGCGCGCTTCCCCTCGGTGCTGGAGGGAAGACCGACGCTCATCCTCGGCTCGCGCGGCGCCGGCCGCGGGCGGCGCGCCTTCTACCGCGTCCGTCTGCCCGCCGCCTCGATGCGCGAAGCGCGGTCGCTCTGCGCCGAACTGAAGCGGGCCGGCGGCGCCTGCGTCGTGCTGCGCAACTGAGGGAGCGGGCGGGCGAGCCGCGCATTGGTGAGGACAATCGGAGAGCGGGCATGATCAGGCGGACCCTCCTTCTCGCGACGGCCATCGGGGCCGGTGTCGCGACCTCGCAGGCGCCGGAATTCGCGCAGCAATATCGCCAGCGCCTCGGCGGCGCCGTCGACGAACTGCGCCGCATGGTGATGGATTTCGACCGCGATGCCGCGACGGCGGGCCTCGACCGCGGAAAGGCGATCGCGACCCTGCAGGGCGACGGTCAGCGCATCGTGCAGCTGCGCGGCGACAGCATCGCCGGCACCGTCGCCCGCTATGAGCGGCTCAGCGCCCAGCAACAGGCCTTCGAGGCGAGCGGACCGCTCGGCCGCATCGAGGCGGTGTTCTCGTCTCCGGACCCCGAACTGGTCGGCGCAACCTGGAACGTCTACGAGCCGGCGGTCCCGACGACGCTTGCCGGCGCCGTCACGGCGGGCATCGGCTTTCTCGCCGTCTATCTCCTCGCCGGCCTCGGCGCCATCGCCACGGGTCCGCTGCGGCGGCGAAGACGGAAGCTGCGCGAGCGCGAGGCGCTGGTCCGGGAGCGGGCGTGAGTTTGACAGGCTGGGTAACGGGGAAGAGCCCCCTCCCGGACCCTCCCCCGCTTTGCGGGAGAGGGAGTGCCAGAGGCCTTGCACTACGCCGATGAAGCCCCGAGCCCTCCCCTCTCTCCGCAAAGCGGGGGAGAGCTGGAGAGGGGGCTCTTGGGAACAAAGGAACTTCCGCCGTCCCCTACGAATGCACGAGCACGTTGCGGAACTGCCAGGGATCGCTCTCGTCGATGTCCTCGGGGAAGAAGCCGGGACGGTCGGTGAGCGGCGTCCAGTCGGTATAGACGCCCTCGACGGTGCCGAGATAGGGCCGCTGGATGCGCAGGCAGAAGTGATAGTCCATCTCGTCCGCCTCGACGATGCCGGCGGCCGGATGCTCGAGCGCCCAGACCATGCCGGCGATGACCGCCGAGGTCACCTGCATGCCGGTGGCGTTCTGGTAGGGCGCGTTCTGCCGGGCCTCGTCGATGGTGAGGCGCGAGCCATACCAGTAGGCGTTGAGCGCATGGCCGTAGAGCAGCACGCCGAGCTCGTCGCGCCCGGCGATGATCTCTTCCTCGGAAAGGATGTGGCGGCGGCTCTGCGCCTTGCCGGCGCGGCCGAACATCTCGTGCAGCGACAGCACGGCGTCGTTGGACGGGTGATAGGCATAGTGGCAGGTCGGCCGGTAGACGACCTTGCCCTCCTCGCGCACCGTGAAATAGTCGGCGATCGAGATCGCCTCGTTATGCGTCACGAGATAGCCGAGCTGCGGACCCGGCGTCGGGCACCAGGAGCGGACGCGCGTATCGGCGCCGGGGCCGAGCAGGAAGATCGCCGCGCCCGAGCCGGTGTCGTGGGCGCGGGCATGGTCGGGGATCCATTTCTCATGCGTGCCCCAGCCGAGCTCGGCCGGCTGCAGCCCTTCCGAGATGAAGCCGTCGACCGACCAGGTGTTGACGAAGGTGTCGAGCGGCTTCGGGTTGCGCGAGCGCTGCGTGTCGCGCTCGGCGATATGGATGCCCTTGACGCCGGTCGCCCGCATCAGCTCGGCCCATTCGCGGCGGCTCTTCGGCTCGTCGAACTCCATGCCGAGATCGCGCGCGACATCGAGCAGCGCGTGCTTGACGAACCACGAGACCATGCCGGGATTGGCGCCGCAGCAGGAAACGGCCGTCGGGCCGCCGGGATGGGCGCGCTTCTCGGCGAGCAGCTCCTCGCGCAGCGCATAGTTGGAGCGCGAGGCGGGATCGGCCTTGTGGTCGTAATAGAAGCCCGGCCACGGCTCGATGACCGTATCGATATAGAGCGCGCCGAGTTCGCGCGTCAGCTTCATGATGTCGAGTGAGGAGGTGTCGACCGAAAGGTTGACGCAGAAGGCCTGGCCTTCGCCGCCGGTCAGCAGCGGCTGCAGCACCTCGCGATAGTTCTCGCGGGTCAGCGCGACCCTCACATGGCGCGCCCCGAAGGTCGCGAGCAATCCGGCATTCTCGTCGCCCGGCTCGACGACGATCACCTGCGACCGGTCCAGGGCGAAGTGCCGTCGGATCAGGGGCAGGATGCCGCGTCCGATGGACCCGAAACCGATGATCACCACGGGACCATCGATGCGACCATAGACCGGCCAGCTCGCCATTTGGCAGTACTCCTTTTCAGAACTAGACCCACCGTCGAAGGCGGGCAGGTTATCGTCCTTCTATGACGAAAGAAAATGCATGCCGAACCGCCCGCCTTCCGGCGGACGGTTCATCAGCCTTTGCAAGGGTTTCAGGCCGCGAGGCGAACCGGCTCGATCGCATCGAAATCCGGCTCGCCATAGACGGGGGCGCCGAAATCCGGACCGACGATCGACGGTGTCGCGAAGGCGCCGGTCGGCACCAGCATGCCCGCCGCCCCGTGGAGCGCGCCGTCGGCGAGTTCCAGCGCCAGGAAGCGGTTGCGGTCGACCGGGCCCGGCATCAGCAGCCGACGGGTCAGGTCGAGGCTGAAGCCGAAGCGCGTGTAATAGGCAGCGTCGCCGACGAGGATCACCGCCTTGTGGCCGAGCATGCCGGCGCGATTGAGCGCGGCGCGCATCAGCCGCGAGCCGACGCCCTCGCCCTGGCATTCCGGGGCGACGGCGAGCGGGCCGAGCAGCAGCGCGTCGCGGCCGCCGGCCGAGACGTTCCAGAGCCGAACCGAACCGACCAGCGCGTCGCCATCGCGGGCGACGAGCGCGAGCCCGTCGGCCGGCAGGCGACCTTCGCGGATGCGCTCGGAGCTCTTCAGGAAGCGCCCTTCGCCCATCGTCCGGTCGAGCAGGAGTTCACGGGCGCCGGCTTCCGCCGGCGCCTCAGCACCGATCAGGATCATGATGCGACGCCTTTCAGATCACGTAGGCGGCGAGCGGCTCGAAGCCGTTGAACGCGACGGCCGAATAGGTCGTCGTGTAGGCGCCGGTACCCTCGATCAAGACCTCGTCGCCGATCGAAAGCGTGACCGGCAGGTTGTACGGGGTCTTCTCGTAGAGCACGTCGGCCGAATCGCAGGTCGGGCCGGCGAGGATGCAGGGCTCGACCGCGTCGCCGTCATGGCTCGTGCGGATCGGGTAGCGGATCGACTCGTCCATCGTCTCGGCGAGGCCGCCGAACTTGCCGATGTCGAGATAGACCCAGCGCGGATCATCCTCGCGGTCGCTCTTCTTGGAGATGAGCACGACCTCGGACTTGATGATGCCGGCATTGCCGACCATGCCGCGGCCCGGCTCGATGATCGTCTCCGGGATGCGATTGCCGAAATGCCGCTTCAGCGCCTGGTCGATCGAGGAACCATAGTTCTCGACACCCGGGACGGGCTTCAGGTAGCGGGTCGGGAAACCGCCGCCGAGATTGACCATCGACAGCTGGATGCCGCGCTCGGCAAGCGTTCCGAAGATGCCGGCGGCCGAGGCGAGCGCCCCGTCCCAGGCTTCGGTATTGCCCTGCTGCGAGCCGACATGGAACGAGATGCCATAGGCATGGAGGCCCAGCCGGTGCGCATGCTCGAGCACGCCGACAGCCATCTCGGGCTCGCAGCCGAACTTGCGCGACAGCGGCCATTCCGCGCCGGCGCCGTCGCACAGGATGCGGCAGAAGACCCGCATGCCGGGAGCGGCGCGCGCCACCTTCTCGACCTCGACTTCGCAATCGACCGAATAGAGCGAGATCCCGCGCTCGAAGGCAGCCGCGATGTCGCGCTCCTTCTTGATCGTGTTGCCGAAGGAGATGCGGTCCGGCGTCGCGCCGGCGGCCAGCGCCATGTCGATCTCGGCGACCGAGGCGCAGTCGAAATTCGAGCCGAGCGAGGCGAGCAGGCGCAGGATTTCCGGCGCCGGATTGGCCTTCACGGCATAGAAGATGCGCGTGTCGGGCATCGCATGCGCGAAGGCGAGGTAATTCTCCCGCACCACATCGAGGTCGACGACGAGGCAGGGACCCTCGGGGCGTCGGGTCGCGAGGAAGTCGATGATGCGAGCGGTCATCTTGAGGAACTCCCGGTGGGCCGGCGAAAAGGCCCGATCAACGTTGCGATACGGCGAAGCGGAGCCGAGCCCTCGCTCTGGCCGCTATGGACGCGGGCCGGAACGTGAGACAAAGCGCCGTCTTGCCGGCGGAGCCGGCAGGTTTTCGCGGGTGACGGTCGTCGGGGATCGCTAGACGGATCCGTGAGCGCCGCCGTCGCTTGGAGCGGGAAGACCCGATCCGCACGCCCGGCAAGGAAGTAGTGCCTCTTCAGTGACCACGGCCGATGGAGAGCCGCTAGAGACCAAAAAAGCCCGCTACGTCGTTGCTTCAAGTCGCGTCCTCCGCGGAGACGGAGTTCACCGGTTTCGCTTTCCGGCTGCCGACCTTTCCGGGATTGCTCCCGGACTCCTTCGTGGCCCTTTCGGGATCCACATGGGCGTCGCCCCGGCCTCTTGTCCGGAGCCCCACCGGTCGGCACGCAACCACAGGCACGTGCGATAATTGGGCAAGCGCTAGGTATGACGATCGCCCGTCGCATTCAAGCGGTTTTTGACCTCGCGCAAAGAAAATCTCGCGGCCTTGGCGCAGGCACGGAAAAACCCAGGAAACGCCTCACGAACCCACGCTTTTCGCCCGGTCAACGCCCTCCTCCCGAGCCCGTTCCCGCAAAGCGCACACTGCCCTTCCCGCGGGCAGCGCCTGCCCGATCGCAGGGCAGCGGCGCGATTCGGCTTTTGGCGCCGCGCTCTATCCCGTAAGGAGGCTTTCGGCAGAATTCGGAGGCGCGTCGTGGTCGAGACAGTGGTCGGCGAAAAGGGAATGGTCGTGGCCCCGCACAGGGCGGCGTCCGAAACGGGGGCCGAGATCCTGCGCGCCGGCGGCAACGCCATCGAGGCGATGATCGGCATGGCGGCCACCATCGCCGTCGTCTATCCGCATATGAACGCCATCGGCGGCGACGGCTTCTGGCTGATCCGTGAGCCGGGTAAGGAACCGCGCTATATCGAGGCCTGCGGCGCGGCGGGCGCCGGCGCCTCCATCCGCGCCTATCGCGACAAGGGCCATGAGCGCATGCCGGTGCGCGGTCCCGACGCGGCGATCACGGTCGCCGGCGCCGTCTCGGGCTGGCATCTGGCGCATGAGCTCTCGAAGAGCCTCGGCGGCGCCCAGCATCCGAAGACCCTGCTCGCCGACGCCGTCGCCCATGCCAAGAACGGTATCGCGGTCACCCGCTCGCAGGCCCGCCTGACGGCGCTGCATCACGACGCGCTGGCCGCCGCGCCGGGCTTTGCCGACGTGTTCCTGCCTGAGGGCAAGCCGCCTTCCATCGGCGATACCATCCATCAGCCGCGCCTCGCCGACACGCTCGACCAATTGGCGCATGCCGGCTTCATGGATTTCTACCGCGGCGATGTCGGCAAGGCGCTTGCCGACGATCTGGAGCGCATCGGCAGCCCGGTGACGCGCGAGGATCTCGTGCGCCATGAAGCCCGTTTCCGCGCGCCGCTCTCGGTCGCGCTCGCCGATGCCACCGTCTACAACGCGCCGCCGCCGACGCAGGGCCTCGCCTCGCTGCT
>ERZ778027.3579-NODE-3579-length-15147-cov-4.070302_pt1 | contig 15147 bp, 14 predicted proteins | sample MGYA00375757_ERZ778027 | MGnify/ENA primary metagenome ERZ778027 (study PRJEB29350, sample SAMN05389817) | bioreactor metagenome | isolation source: Ammonium sulfate bioreactor | place: South Africa: University of Cape Town | collected 2014-02-18 ... | reverse complement strand
CAGCGGCCCGGTCGGATGCAGCCGGCGCAAGGCATCGGTCCAGCCCTGCTCCAGCAGCCGCGCGAAGGCGGCACGCGGCGCCGGTTGCACCAGAGCGTCGCGGTCCCAGGACCGGGTCGGATAGATGTCGGCGGGCGTCGGCACCACGTTGTAGTCCCCCGCGAGCACCACCGGGACACCGGCCTCCCGCAGCGTCGCCGCATGCGCGATCAGGCGCTCGAACCAGGCGAGCTTGTAGTCGAATTTCGGGCCGGGTTGAGGATTGCCGTTCGGCAGGTAGATGGAGGCGATCAGGATGCCGCCGACCGCGGCCTCGACGTAGCGCGCCTGGACGTCGTCCGGATCGCCCGGCAGGGCGGTGCGGGTCTGCACCGGCTCCGCATCGCGGGCCAGGATCGCCACGCCGTTCCAGCTCCGCTGGCCGCGCCAGACGGCGCCGTAGCCGGCGTCGCGCAGGGCGGCCGCGGGAAACGAGCCCTGCTCCGCCTTCAGCTCCTGCAGACAGACCACGTCCGGCGCGGCGCGTTCCAGCCAGGCCAGCAGGTTCGGCAGCCGCCGGTTGACGTTGTTGATGTTGAAGGTGGCGATCCGCATGGCAAGCGAAACGCGCGGCCTCGCATCGGGTGCCGTCAGCGGGCGCGAAGCCGCAGCAGCGACAGCAGGGCGAGCCCGCCGGCCACCACGGCCACGATGACGGTGGCGAGCGCGTAGATCTCGGGCGTGGTGCCGAGCCGGGTCATGGAGAAGACGACCATGGGCAGGGTGGAGGCGCCGGGACCGCTCGTGAAGCTTGCGACCACGAGGTCGTCCATCGACAGGGTGAAGGCGAGCAGCCAGCCCGCCAGCAGCGCCGGTGCCATCAGCGGCAGCGTGACCAGGGCGAAGGCGCGGGCGGGCGAGGCGTACAGATCCATCGCCGCCTGCTCCAGCGTGGTTCCCGCATCGGCAAGTCGCGCCCGCACCACCGCCGCGACATAGGCGACCGAAACCGAGGCGTGGGCGAGCGTCACCGTGCCGGCGCCCCGGCCGCGCGGCCAGCCGATCGCCTGTTCGAGCATGACGAAGAGCAGCAGCAGCGAGAGGCCGGTGATCACCTCCGGCAGGACGAGAGGTGCGGCGAGCGCCGCCTCCAGCGCGCCGCGGCCGCGAAACCGGCCGAACCGCGCGAGCCCGTAGCCGGCCGCGGTGCCGATCAGGGTGGCGAGCGTCGCGGACCCGGCCGCGATGCGGAGCGAGAGCAGCGCGGCGTCGACCAGGGTCGGGTCGGTCGCCAGCTCCTGGTACCAGCGCAGGGACGCGCCGTCCCAGGCGGTGACCATGCGGCTCGCGTTGAAGCTGAACACCACCAGGTAGGCGATCGGCGCGTAGAGGAAGGCGTAGCCGGCGGCGAGCCAGAGCAGCAGGAGGCGGCTCACGCGCGCCCCCCAACACCGGCGGGCCGCGGCGCCCATCGCCGCTCGGCGGGACGGGCGCTCATGCCGGACTGCGCGCGGGTCGGCGGCGCAGGGCCTGCAGCGCGAGGGCGGGCAGCGCCACCAGGACCAGCAGCAGCACGATCGCGAGGGCGGCGGCGGTCGGCCAGTCGCGGTTCTGGAAGAACTCCCCCCACAACACGCGGCCGACGAGCTGCGCCTGCGGCCCGCCCAGCAATTCGGGGATGACGTACTCGCCGACCGCCGGAACGAAGACGAGCGCGCAGCCGGCCCAGACGCCCGGCAGCGAGAGCGGCAGGGTGACGCGCAGGAACACGCCGAGCGGCGAGGCACCCAGGTCGGCGGCCGCTTCCTCCAGCACCGGGTCGCGCCGCGCGAGCCGCGCGTAGAGCGGCAGCACGAGGAAGGGCAGGTAGGTGTAGACCACCCCCAGGTAGAGTGCGGTGTCGGTGTAGAGCAGGTGCCGCGCGCCGATGCCGACCCAGGCCAGCAGGGCGTTGACCAGCCCGTCGTCGCGCAGCAGCCCGATCCAGGCGTTGAGGCGCATCAGGAACCCGCTCCAGAACGGCAGCATGACCGCGAGGAGCAGCGGGTCGCGCCAGCGGGTTGGGGCGCGCGCGATGGCGAGCGCCATCGGATAGCCGATCACCAGGCAGATGCCGGTCGAGACCGCGGCGAGCTTCAGGCTGAGCCCGAGCGCGTCACGGTAGAACGGGTCGGTGAGCACCAGGGCGAGGTTGTCGAGCGTCAGCCCCAGCGTGAACGGCGGCACGCCATCGGCCGGCTGGGCGAGCGCGATCGCCGCCACGATGACCGTCGGCGCGATCAGGAACAGCAGCAACCAAATCCAAGGCACCGCCAGCACCACCACCGCCCCCCCTCCCCTGGCGGGAGGGGGCCGGGGGGCGGGGGAAGCCGGGCCGCTTCGCATGATCATGTGGCGGGCAGCACGATGCAGGCCTCGGGCGGCCAGCCCAGGGTCACGGGCGCGCCGGGCGCGAGGCGGGCGGCTCCGAAGCCACGGTCGAGTGCCTGGACGCTGCGCAGGAGAGAACCGTCCGGGCGACGCACCTGCGTCGTCACGCTCTCCCCGGCGTATTCCTGGGCGACGACGATTCCGGGGAGGCGGTTGGGTCCGTCTTCCAGCCGCAGCCGTTCCGGCCGCAGCGCGAGCAGCCGCGGCCCCGCCTGGCCCGTCGTCCCGGTGCGCAGGAGGGTGCCGTCGGGCAGCCGGAACGTGCCGTCCGGCGCGAGCTCGCCCACCAGGATGTTGGCGGCGCCCAGGAACTCGGCGACGAACCGGTCGGCCGGCCGCTCGTAGACCTCGTCTGGGGCGCCCACCTGCGCGAGCCGGCCGTTGCGCATCACGCCGATGCGGTCCGCCATGCCCAGCGCCTCGTCCTGGTCGTGCGTCACCAGGATGAAGCTCGTGCCGAGCCGCCGTTGCAGGCGCATGAGTTCGGTGCGGGTGTCGGCTCGGAGGCTGCGGTCCAGCGCCGAGAGCGGCTCATCCAGCAGCAGCAGGCGCGGGCCGGGGGCGAGGCTGCGGGCCAGCGCCACGCGCTGCTGCTGCCCGCCTGAGAGCTCGTGCGGCCGGCGGCCAGCCATCGCCTCGAGCCGCACGAGGGCCAGCATCTCCCCGACGCGTGCTGCCAGCGCCGCCCCGCGCAACCCTTGGCGGCGGAGGCCGAAGGCCACGTTGTCGGCCACGCTGAGATGCGGGAACAGCGCGTAGGACTGGAACATGGTGTTGACCGGACGCCGATGCGGCGGCAGGGGCGCGAGGTCGGTGCCGTCCAGCACGATGCGTCCGGTCCAGGGCCGCACGAACCCGGCGATGGCGCGGAGCAGCGTGGTCTTGCCGGAGCCGGAGCCGCCCAGCAGGACGAACAGCTCGCCGGGCGCGACGGTGAGATCGAGATCGGCGAGCGCCGTCATGTCGTCGTAGCGCACGCCGAGGCCGGTGATGGCGAGGGTCACTGGGGACGGCTCTCCACCGTGTCCCGGGGCACGTGCTGCACCTTCACGTCATGGCCGGCCACCCTGGCCCAAGGCACGGGCTGCACCTTCACGTCATGGCCGGCCACCATGGCCCGAGGCGCGGGCTGCACTGCCACGTCATGGCCGGCCACCGTGCCGGCCATCCCCACCAGCACCCTGCCGCGACGGATGGCCGGGTCAAGCCCGGCCATGACGGAGGGGGGACACGCCGGGCCGCCGCCCCCGGCCGCGAGGGAGGGGCCAATCACCGCGGACCGAGGCAGCAGCCGCCCCTCCCCGTCATGGCCGGCCCTCGTGCCGGCCATCCCCACCAGCACCCTGCCGCGACAGATGGCCTTGCCTCCCTGCCCCGCCTTGAACCGCGCCCACATCCGGGTCCGGGCGCGTTCGGCCGTGGGAGAGAGAGCCTTGACCGTGAAGAACCGCGCCATCATCGCCGGCGTCGGGAAGATGTTGGTGTCGTCCTTCAGCGCCGGCCGCACCATGGGCAGGCTGGCCGGCACCGCGTTGGGATAGCGCACCACGTTGGTGATGCCGGCGATCACCTCGGGCCGCAGCATGAAGTCGATGAAGGCCAGCGCCTCCGCCTTGTGCGGCGCGTCGGCCGGGATCGCCAGCATGTCGAAGCCGACCTCCGTCGCCTCCTTCGGCGCGACGTAGCGCACCGTGATGCCCCGCCCCGCCTCCTCGGCGCGTGCGCGGGCCTGGATCACGTCGCCCGAGTAGTCGAAGACGAGGCAGGTCTCGCCGTTCGCCATCGCCTCCAGCGCGCCGCCGCTCGCGAAGGTGCGGATGTAGGGCCGGATCGCCATCAGCATCTTCTCGACCTGCGCGAGGTCGCCGGCATCCGTGCTGTTCGGGTCCTTGCCCAGCCAGGCGAGCACCGATGGGATCACGTCGATCGCCGAGTCCATCATGGTGATGCCGCACGCCGCGATCCGCATCGCGTTCGCGGGGTCGAACAACAGCGCCCAGCTGTCCATCGGCGCATCGGGAGCCACCGCGCGCACCTTGTCGGGCAGCACGCCCAGCCCGATCGTGCCCCAGAGATAGATCGACCCGTGGCGGTTGCCGGGATCCGAACTCTCGACGCGCCGCATCAGGTCGGGATCGAGGTTCTTCCAGTTCGGCACCTTGGCGCGGTCAATCTCGGCCAGGGCGCCCGCCTTGATCAGGCGGGAGAAGGTCGGCTCGTTCGACGGCACCACCACGTCGTAGCCGGAATGGCCGGCGAGCAGCTTGCCCTCCAGCGTCTCCAGGCTGTCGAACACGTCGTACTGGACCTTGATGCCGGTCTCGGCGGTGAACCGCTCCAGCGCCTTGGGATCGGTGTAGTCGGTCCAGTTGTAGACGTTCACCACCCGCTCCTCGGCGGCGGCACGCGGGAGCGGAGCGAGCGCAGCGAGGAGCAGGCCCGCGAGGGCGGCGGCGACGGGCAGCAGGCGCATCAGCGGGACCCCGGCGGGATGAAGGCCGCCTGCGTGCCGCCGTCCACCGGGATCGTGGTGCCGGCGACGTAGCGGGCGGCGTCGGACAGCAGGAACTGGATGACGTCGACCACGTCCTCGGCCTGGGCGATCCGGCCGACCGGCGAGACACCGGAGGGCTGATAGCCCTTCCCCACCGACGGGTCCGCCATGGCGCGGACCATCGGCGTGTCGACCGTCCCCGGCGCGAGCGCGTTGACCAGGATGCCCTCCGGCGCCCATTCGGCGGCCATGACGCGGCAGAGCTGGCTCACCGCGGCCTTCGACGCGGCGTAGGCGCCGCTGATCACCTTGGGCCGCAACGCCGCGATCGAGGAGAGCAGCACGACCCGCGCCGGCGCCTCGGGCCGTGCCGCCTGGCGAAGCAGCGGAAAGGCCGCGCGGGCGCAGAGCCACGTGCCGTTCACCGACATCACGCGGTCGAACTCCTCGACCGGCATCTCGGCCATCTTGCCGGAGCGGAGCACGCCGGCGCAGCAGATCAGGGCATCCAGCGCGGGCGTCGTGGCCGCAAGCGCCTCGAACGCGGCGGCGACCTGAGCGGCCTCCGCCACGTCGCAGGGCATGGGTCGGAATCCTGGGCCGGCTTCGGCCGCGAGCGCGTCCAGCCGCGGTCCCGGCAGGTCGAGCCCGGCCACGGTCCAGCCCGCCGCGACGAGCCGCTGCACCGCCGCGCGCCCGATCCCCGACGCCGCCCCCGTGATCGCCGCGGTCTTCGCCATCCGACCCCCCATCCTTGCGCAGGTATCGTAACCGCGCCCGACCGCCATCGGAAGCGCACCGGCCGCACCGGCGCGCCGGGATCGGCGCCGTATCGCCGATCCGCTTTCTCCAGCAAGGTGTCGAGGCGGGCGCCGACCGGACGGCCGAACCGCAGGATGTCGTCGGGCCGGAGGCGCTGGGGGATGCGCGCGCACATGCGGGTAAAGTCCCGCCTTGCCCCCGACCGTCGAATAGACGCTCGTATGATGCAGCAATCCTCGAGGAGGGTCCCATGGGTGCGTTCGACGGGAAGACCGTTCTGGTGCTGGGCGGAAGCCGGGGGATCGGGGCGGCGATCGTGCGCCGCTTCGCGGCGGACGGTGCGAAGGTGACGTTCACCTACGCCGGTTCCGCCGAGGCGGCCGACAAGGTCGCCGCCGAGACGGGCAGTTCGGCTGCGCAGACGGACAGTGCCGATCGCGACGCGGTCATCGCGCGGGTCCGCGAGAGCGGGCCGCTGGACGTGCTTGTCGTGAACGCCGGCATCGTGCTCTTCGGCGACGCGCTCGAGCAGGACCCGGAGCTGGTGGACCGGCTGTTCCGGATCAACGTCCATGCGCCCTACCATGCCTCGGTCGAGGCGGCGCGGCAGATGCCGCACGGGGGCCGGATCATCGTGATCGGATCGGTGAACGGCGATCGCATGCCGGTTCCCGGCATGGCGGCCTACGCGCTGAGCAAGTCGGCCCTGCAGGGGATGGCGCGCGGACTGGCGCGGGATTTCGGTGGGCGCGGCATCACGATCAACGTCGTGCAGCCCGGGCCGATCGACACGGATGCCAACCCGGCGGACGGGCCGATGAAGGAGCTGATGCACAGCTTCATGGCGATCAAGCGCCATGGACGCCCCGAGGAGGTCGCGGGCATGGTCGCCTGGCTGGCCGGACCCGAGGCCGGCTTCGTGACCGGGGCGATGCACACGATCGATGGTGCGTTCGGCGCCTAGGGCCTCTCCGGCCCGCTTTCGCCCGTCGCGCTGCCCGCGCCCGTCCCGCCCCCGGCGCCCCTGACACCGCCATCAGGGCGGGCGGCGCGCGGGCGGCTGGACGGGCGCGGGCGCCTTGGATACCCATGCACCATCCAGGCGCGGAGGCGCCGCAGGCGAGGAGCGGAGATGGGGGACGCGCAGGCAGGGCTCTCACGCGATCCGGCCTCCTCGATCGCGGTGCGGCTGATGGCCGACGACCTGACCGGGGCGCTGGACACCGCGGCCGAACTGGTGCCGCTCACCGGCCCGATCGCGACCTTCTGGCCGGAGGCGATCCCCGCGACCCTGCCCGCCATCGCCGCGTGGGACAGCGGCACCCGGGAACTGACGTCCGACGCCGCCGTCGCGACGATCGGCCCGCACCTGTCCGCGCTGGCGGCGGCGGGGCTCGCGTTCAAGAAGATCGACAGCCTGCTGCGCGGGCCGACCCTGGCCGAGATCGCCGCCTGCCTGCGCAGCGGCGCGTGGGACGGCGCCATCCTGGCGCCCGCATTCCCTTTCCAGGGCCGCATCACCCGGGGCGGCGTCCAGCATCGGCACGCCGCGGACGGGTGGGAGCCGGTCGGCGGCGACCTGGTCGCGCGGCTGCAGGCCGAGGGCGTGCCGGCGCGGCGCGGCCAGGTGGGCGTGACGCCCGCGGGCGGTGCGCATGTGTTCGATGCCGCGACCGACGACGACCTGCAGGCGGTGGTGGCGACCGGCGTCCGCGCGTCGGGACGGGTGCTGTGGATCGGCACGGGGGGCCTCGCCCAGGCGCTCGCGGCCGGGTTGCGGGCGGCGCAGGACGCCCCGATCGCGCCTCCACCGGCGCTGCCGCTGCCGATCCTCGGCCTGTTCGGATCGGACCAGAGCGTCACCCAGGCCCAGCTCGCCGCCTGCATGCCCCACTGGCTGCGGCTCACGCCCGAGACCGGCGGGGCCGTCCATCCCGGAGCGCCGGGTGCGGCCACGCGCGCGGCGGATCAGGTTGCGGCGCGGCTCGCGCGGGACGGGCGCGCCCTGGTCAGCCTGGAGCTTCCGGCCGGGCTGGACCGCGCCACGGCCGCCGGGCGGATTGCCGCGGAGCTGGGCGCCCTGGTGCGGGTGCTGCCGCCCCCTGGAACACTGGTCGTCGCCGGCGGCGAGACGCTCCGCGCGCTGTGCCGCGCCTTCGGCGCCACTCGCCTGTCGGTGCGCGGCCGCCTCGTGCCGGGCCTGCCCTGGTCGGTGCTGGAGGGTGGGGCCTGGAACGGTGTCACCGTGATCTCCAAGTCTGGCGCGTTCGGGCCGCCCAGCCTGCTGCGCGACCTGCTCGCCTCCCCTCACCTTCCGCTGCAAAGGACCGGCTGATGGCGCCACGCCCGCTCGCGATCACCATGGGCGATCCCGCCGGGATCGGGCCGGAGATCATCGTCAAGGCGATCCGCCGTCTCCAGCCGCGGCTCGCGGCCGGCGAGCTCGCGCTCATGGTGATCGGCAGCAACGCCGCGCTGGAGCGCGCGCGGTCCCAGTTCGCCCCCGACCTCGCCATCCCCACGATCGCCGAGGACGCCGGCGACTGGCCCGCGGTGTGCGCCTTGCAGGCCGGGCCGGAGGGCGCGCCGATCCTGCCCGGCCAGCTCTCGCCCGAGGGCGGACGCTTCGCCTTCCAGGCGGTGGAGCGCGGCGTGCGCCTGGCCATGGACGGCAGGATGAACGCGGCCGGCTACCATTATCCCGGCCATACCGAGATGCTGGCGGAGCTCACCGGCGTCCGCGGGTCCTGCATGATGCTGGCGCACGGCAACATGCGGGTGAGCCACGTGACCACGCACATCGCGCTGGAAGACGTGCCGAAGCGCGCCACCCCGGAGCGCCTCCGCCGGGTGATCGAGCTGACGCATGACGCGCTGCTGCGCCTCGGCCTCGGCCGCGCGCGGATCGCGGTCGCGGCGCTGAACCCGCATGCCGGCGAAGGCGGGCTGTTCGGCCGCCACGACATCGACGTCGCGGCGCCGGTGATCGCGGCGGCGGTGGCGGCGGGGCGCGACGTGGTCGGGCCGGTTCCCGGCGACACGGTGTTCGTGAAACTGCGGGCCGGCCAATACGACGCGGTGATCGCGAACTATCACGACCAGGGGCACATCCCGGTCAAGCTGCTGGGCTTCGAAGTCGATCCGCAGACCGGCACCTGGAACGACCTGTCCGGCGTGAACGTCACGCTGGGGCTGCCGATCATCCGCACCTCGGTCGACCACGGCACGGCGTTCGACATCGCCGGCAAGGGCATCGCCAACGAGACCAGCCTGCTGGAGGCGATCGAATACGCCGAACGCCTCGCCGCGCCGCGGGCCTGAGCCAGCGGCGCTGTTCAGGCGGGCGGGGTGAACGCCGCCCGCGCCGCGGCCGCCCGCTCACGCATGACGCAGCCCACGGCATGGTCGTTGATCAGCCCCATCGCCTGCATGAACGCATGCACCGTGGTCGGGCCGACGAAGGCCCAGCCGCGCTTCTTCAGCTCCTTCGACATCGCGATCGAGGCGGCCGAGGTGGAGGCGGTCTGCGGCGGCGGCAGATCCTCGGGCCTGGGCTCGAAACGCCAGACCCAGCCGGCGAGCGAGCCTTCCCGCTCCACCAGTTCGCGAACCCGCCGCGCGTTGTTGACGACCGCTTCGATCTTGCCGCGATGACGGATGATGCCGGCATCCTGCAGCAGGCGGGCGACGTCCGCCTCGTCGAACGCGGCGATGCGGTCGGCGTCGAAGCCGTGGAAGGCGGCGCGAAAATTCTCCCGCTTGGCGAGGATGGTGCGCCAGCTCAGGCCCGACTGGAATCCCTCGAGGCAGAGCTTCTCGAACAGGCGCCGGTCGTCGCCGACCGGGAAGCCCCATTCGGCATCGTGGTAGGCGAAGAACTCGGGCGCCGCGGCGCACCAGCCGCAGCGCGGCAGCCCGTCCGGGCCGGGAATCGTCGTGATCATGGTGCAGCGTCCCAGGAACGGCGTCCGCTCGTCCAGCCGGTCCGTTGCGGTGGGTGCCGCGGCCCGCGCGGCCGGCGCCGGTGCGGACCGGCCGGCGTCAGTGCGAACCGGCCGGCGCCGCGCGTGGCAGCAGGGCGGCTGTGACCGCGGCCGTGCGGGGAGGGCCGAAGAGGAACCCTTGGGCGAGCGGACATCCCAACTGCTCGAGCCGGATTGCCTGCGCGGCGGTCTCCACGCCCTCCGCCAGGAGCTGGAACCCGAGACCGTCCGCCATCTGCAGCAGCGCCGTCAGCAGCACCTCTCCGGTATCGCCCACCGCGAAGCGCCGCATCAGGCTCTTGTCCGTCTTCACGATGTCCACTTGGATGTCGAGCAGATGCGCGAGCGACGCGTAGCCGGTGCCGAAATCGTCGAGCGCGACGCGCAGCCCCGCATTCCGAAGCCGCTCGATCGCCGTGCCGACGGTGCGGCCGCCATCGTCGAGCTCGACGGTCTCGGTGACCTCGAGGACCACGAGGTGGCGCGGCACGTCGTATTGCGCCAGCGCGGCCGTGATCCGCGCCACGAGGTCTCCCTGGCGGAAATCCGCCTGCGACAGGTTCACCCCGACATGCTGCAGATGGATGCCCTGGTCGAGCCAGGCGCGGACGTCCCGCGCCACCCGCGCGAGCATGCGGTCTGTCACCAGCGAGGCGTTCGAGGGACTGCGCAGCGCCTCGGCCAAGTGTCCGGACGGCAGGAGACGGCCATCCGGCGTGCGGAGCCGGCACAGGGCCTCGACCCCGATCACCTGCCGCGTCCCGAGGCGGACGATGGGCTGGTAGTGCGCCTCCAGCCGGTCCTCGGCGAGCGCGCGGGCCGCGGCCTGCATGCCCTGGCGCCGCCGGATCGCCGCGGCGGCGCGCTCCGGCCGGAAGCACACGAAACCGCCCCGCGCGGTCTCCTTGGCCTGGCGAAGCGCCAGGTCGGCATCCTGCCGCAGCCTCTCGGGGTCACGCTCCGCCTGCCCGTCGAACGTCGCCGCGCCGCAGGTGACCGCCGGTGCGAGCAGATGCGGGCCGCACCAGGCCGGCGGACGCATCGCCCCGGCGATCCGCGCCGCGATGCGCGACAGGCCGACCCCGACATCCGCGCCCTCGATCAGCAGGGCGAAGGTGCCGGCGGTGATCCGGAACAGGCGTGCGTGCGGGACGGCGCGGCGGAGGCGGCGCGCGACCTCGCGGATCAGGCGGTCGCCCGTCGCATGGCCGAACGCGTCGTTGATGCGTCGCAGCCCGTCGACATCCGCCAGCAGCAGCGCGGCCGCGCCCCTGCCCAGCGACACCTGGTGCAGGGCTCGCTCGAAGCCGGTCCGATTGCCGAAGCCGGTCAGCCCGTCGACCACCGCGAGCCGCTCGACCTCCGCGCTGCGTTCCCATCGGTCGAGAAGGATGGCGGACAGGCCGACGCACTCCGCGACCAGCTCTTCCTCCCCGCGGTTCGGTCCGCGGTGGTCGCGATAGTAGAAGCCGAAGGCGCCGAGTGGACGGCCGTTGCCGGCGAGGATGGGGCTGGACCAGCAGGCCTTCATCCCGAGCGGTTCGGCGAGGCGCCGGTAGGGACCCCAGCGGTGATCGGCGAAGATGTCGGTCACCGCCACGGGCTGGCGCAGGAAGGCGGCCGAACCGCAGGAGCCGACATGCGGTCCGATCGGGATGCCGTCGAGTGCGGCGGAATAGGTGGGCGGAAGGCCGGGGCCGGCGAACGGATGCAGGTGGCCGGCGCGATCCACCGTCACCATCGAGCACAGGACGTCGTCGGTGAAGCTCTGTCCCCGCCGGCAGATCTGCTCCGCCGTCGCCTCGGCGGCCTCGTCGCGAGCGATCATGCCAAGGATCAGTCGCTCGAACTGCGTCATCGGGCGTTCTGCTTTCCGTGCCGGGAGGCGGGGCCCGGTGCCGCGTGCATCTGACCTGCGGGGGTGGTTCGGGTCAAACCAAACATGCGCGGCTGGCCGCCCGTGCATGGCCGGCGGATCGGGGCGCGGATGACGGGCCGGTGTGCCCTTTGCTCCCCGGTCGATGGCGCTCGGCGGATGGCTCGCCTGCGGATACCTCCCCGGCGGCCTTGCATCCCCGCCCGCTCGCTCCGGACGGCTCCGGTCCTACGGAACGCGGGTCCATTCGGCCGAACGGCAGAGCATGCCGAGGAAGAGGCAGCCGTCGGTGCGCATGCCGGAGGGTCCGAGGGAGATGTTCATGGAGAACGTCATGTCCCGGCGCTTGTCGTAGGCGCGGCCGGACAGCTCCGTCGGCGATTCAGGCTCGAGCGTCATCACCAGCGTGTCGCCCGGCTTCTCGTCGCCGGCCGGGTTCCGGACCCAGGTGTTCACCGCGCAGAGCGCGTCGCCGCACGGACTGATCCTGATCCGCGTGCCGCCATCCCGCCGCGCCCAGTCGCCCAGGATGTTGGGACCGCCGTTCGCGGCCGATGCCGCTCCGGCCGACAGGCCGAGGAGCAGCGCCCCCAGCAGGCAGGCGCGGATCGGCCGGCGCGGACATCGCAAGCGGCCGCCGCCGCATTGGGGGCCGGTGCCGATGGATGCGGGGCGGGGCCGATGGCCCTTGCGCTGGGTCATTCCTCCCGGTCTCCGATCTGTCCGTTTCCGAAGTCGTGACAGACCTACGGCCGATCGGGGCGGATGGATCATGGCGGGGGACGGCGGCTGCACGCCGCGCATGTGGGACGCGGCGCAGCGGCCCCCGATGCGCGCGCTGATCCAACGACGCGGGCTCGTGCGTTACCTGGGCATGCACACGACGAGCGATCCGCCACGCCCTGCGCCCGTCCCGCCCCACGCGGCCGCGACGGCGCTCACGTCGCGGCTGCGCACCTATGCGGCGCATGATGACCCGGCCACGGCCGTGGCGAACGCGATCGCGCTGATCGTCGGCTGGAACGGACCGTTCTACCCGCTCTACGTCGTGGCGCTCGCCGGTGCGGGGGGTGGGCCGGCGGTGGCGCTGACCGCGCTCTCGACGCCGTTCTTCCTGGCGATCCCGGCCCTCGCGCGCCGCTCCTCCCGCGCGGGCCGGCTGGCGCTGCCGCTGATCGGGACCGCCAACACGCTGTGGTGCATCAAGCTTCTCGGGCCGGCCTGCGGGCTGCAGCTCTTCCTGCTGCCCTGCGTGATGCTCGCCGCGCTGCTTCATCGCCGAAGCGAACGCCCCTTGCTGGTGCTGGCCGCCGCCGGCGCGGTGGCGGCCTATGCCCTGCCGGAGCGGGTCCTGGGCGCGGCGCTGATCCCGCTGCACGCCGAGGTGACGAGCCGCCTCGCCGCGCTGAACGAGGCGAGCGTGCTGGCGCTGACCGTCGTGATCGCCTGGCAGGTCGCGGCGCTGCTGCGACGGGATCGGTGAGCCGGCGCAGGCACGGTCGGCATCCGGCGGAGGACACGCCGCCGCGGCGCGCGCTTCCTCACCCGGCGCCCCTCACGCCTGCGACCACCGCGTGCGCCGCTTCTCCAGGAACGCCGCGATCCCCTCGCGGGCGTCGGGCTCGAGCAGACCGGCACTGATGCTGTCCACCGCCTCGACCATCGCATCGCGCAGGCTCATCGCGTCCGCCGTCGCCATGAAGCGCAGCAGGCGCCGGGTCGCGGTCGGGGCGCTGCGCCGCACGCCGGCGATGATCTCGTCCAGCGCCGCCTGCAGCGAACCGGCCGGAACCGAACGGGTGATCAGGCCGATCCGCGCCGCTTCGGGCCCATGGACCTTGCGCCCGGACAGCAGCAGCTCCATCGCCAGCTTGCGTGGCACCGACTGCAGCAGCGCCATCACCGCGGGCGAGGGCACGATGCCGTGCTGCAGTTCCGGGTAGCAGAGGAACGCCTCGTCCTCGGCCAGCGCCATGTCGCACCAACTCACGATCGTGGCGCCGGCGCCGTAGGCGAAGCGCTCGATGACCGCCAGGGTCGGGACCGGACATTCGTGGAACGCGGCGTTCAGCACGCGGAGCCGCTCGTAGGTGGCCTGCACATCCGCCATCGGCCCGTCCTGCAACCTGCGCAGGTCGTTCAACTGCCGCCCCGCGCTGAAGATGCCGCCGCGTCCGCGCACCACGATCAGCCGGCAGGCCGGATCCCGCGCCAGAGCGCCGACCGCGGCGATCATCTGCTCGATCAGCTCGTCGTTCATCGCGTTGCGATGGCTGGGGTTGCTGATCCACAGGCAGGCGATTCCGGGGTGCAGCCAGTCGCGCTCGATCGCACAGGTGGTCATGGTGGTCCTCCTCAGGGGATCACGGCATCGGCGCGCAGCGCGGCGATCGCGGCGTCGTCGAGGCCCAGCTCGTCGCGCAGGATCGCATCGGCGTCCCGTCCGAGCGACGCGGGGGGATCGGCGGCGACTCCGCCGCCTTCGGCGAGCTTGAAGGGCGTCCCGACGAGGCGCGCGTCGCCCGCCTGCACGACCATGTCGTTGGCCAGCACCTGCGGATGGGTCAGCACCTGGTCGATGCGGTTGATCGGGGAGACCGCGACGCGGTGCGCCTCCAGCCGCGCCACCCAATGCGCCGCCTCGCGTTCGGCGAAGCGGGCCGACAACAGCGGGATCAGCGCATCCCGGTGCGTCACCCGGTCGGCATTGGTCGTGAAGCGTGGATCGGCCGCGAGCGCCGGCAGGTCCAGCGCCGCGCACAGTCGTTGCCACGCGGCCTCGTTCGGCGCGCCGACCAGCACGTACTCGTCGGCGCACCGGAAGGCCTGGTAGGGCACGAGGTGCCACACGCCGGAGCCTTCGCGCTTCGGCATCACGCCGGCCGCCAGCCAGGCGACCGCGTGGTAGCCCAGCAGCGAGATGCCGGTTTCCAGCAGCGAGGTCCGCACGACGGTGCCGCGGCCGGTGGTGGCGCGCGCCATCAGCGCGGTCAGCACGGCGCCGTAGGCCGCGAGGCCGGTCGCCATGTCGATGAACGACAGGCCGGTGCGGACCGGCGGTTCGCCTTCCAGTCCGGTCATCGACATCGCACCCGCGAAGGCCTGCATCATCAGGTCGTAGCCGGGGCGCTCCGCCATCGGGCCTGCCGCGCCGTAGCCGGTGACCTCGCACACGACCAGCCGCGGATTGCGCGCCGTCAGCACCGCCGGATCGAGGCCGAGTTTCGCCGCGGTCTGCGGCAGGAAGCTCAGCAGCAGCACGTCGGCGCGGTCGGCCAGACCGTGCACGATCCTCTGGCCGTTCGGATGCTTCAGGTCGACGGCCAGGTTGCGCTTGCCGCGGTTGACGCTGTCGAAGTTGCAGCTGGCCCCGCTGGCGACGAAGGGCGGCCAGCGGCGGTTCTCGTCGCCATCCGGCGGTTCCACCTTGATGACGTCGGCGCCCATGTCCGCCAGCAACTGGCCGCAGGACGGGCCGGCCAGCACGCGGCTGATATCCAGCACGCGGAGGCCGGCGAGCGCGCTGCCGGCGGTCATCGGGCGGCTGCCGTCAGCAGCTTGCAGCGGCTGGTGGCGGCGGGCGGGATCGCGTCCTCACCCGGCACGGTCTTGACGATACGCAG
>ERZ778027.3575-NODE-3575-length-15180-cov-6.197488_pt1 | contig 15180 bp, 12 predicted proteins | sample MGYA00375757_ERZ778027 | MGnify/ENA primary metagenome ERZ778027 (study PRJEB29350, sample SAMN05389817) | bioreactor metagenome | isolation source: Ammonium sulfate bioreactor | place: South Africa: University of Cape Town | collected 2014-02-18 ... | reverse complement strand
CGAAGCGCTGGACATGGGTTGGCGTCTGTCGCGATGCAAGCCCGATAAAAACCAGTCCGACTGGCTTTCCAGGCATGGCGCCTCCGGGACCGGCGATGCCGGTGACGGCAACGGCGACGTCGGCGGAGGCGGTTTTCAGCGCGCCCTCGGCCATCGCACGGCCGACTTCGGCGCTGACGGCGCCGTGCGCCTCGAGCAATCCGGCGTCAACGCCGATCATCGCCGTTTTGGCCGAGTTGGCGTAAGTCACGAAGCCTTGATCGAAAACGTCGGACGATCCGGCGATCGAAGTGATCGCTCCGGCGATGAGCCCGCCTGTGCAGCTTTCGGCCGTCGCGACCTTGAGGTGCCCAGCGCGCAACTTGGCTACGATCCGAGCGGCACTTGCTTCGATGTCGGGTGGAAACACGAGCGCCTCTCATTCAGCCGGACAAATTCAGCACGGCAGCCCAAAACGAAACCGGAGAGTGCTTCGGGCGGAAGCACTCTCCGGTAAGGCTATCCAGAGAGAGGAGAATGTGCAAACGACCTGGCTGATCAGGCCGCGGCTAAGACCTCGGCATGCGAAAGCAGGCTATCGAGGACGATGCGACTGTCGGAGCCCATAGCCCCGACCGTCCGCTTCTGCGCGTCCTGCCATATCGGGTATGCATCCTTCAAAACGGCCTGACCTTTGGGCGTAAGGTGCAGACCGCGGCCACGCCGACCGGCGGGCGGATCCATGATGATATGGCCAAGCGCCAGAAGACGCTTGAGATTGCGCGACAGTGTCGACTTCTCGATGTCGAGATCGTGTCCGATCTCGACGGCAGTGATTCCGTCACGTGAGGCCAGCTGCGCGAGCAAGGTATACTGGCTCGCGGTGATGCCGAGTGGGCGCAAGGCATCATCGTAGACGCGCGTGACGATGCGCGAAAGCTGACGCACACGGGTGGCGAGGCACATCTCGGCGGTTGTCTCGGCGATGGTGCTTATGGCGGCATCGGCGGGCATACGGTCAAGAGTGTGGGGCATGACGTTCATATCGGCTCCCGTGTGTGAGCGCTTTCGTGTGGCTCGTGGCAATACAACCACATAACCCTTTGATGCCGCGATTCTGGCAGGCGGGTCAACGCTCAAAGCCGTTGCAATTGCGCATCGAAGCTCTCGATGTTGAGCTTGGATCGATCTGCAACCTGTGGCTTGTCTCAGGGTTTGGCGGCCTGGTGCTCGGCGCGGGCGGCCTCGTAGACCTCTTTCGCAGCGCCGGCGTTGATCGCGGCGATGCCCAGCCCGACGATCAGGTCGGGCCATCTTGACGCGGTCGCGGCAGTCAGCAAGCCAGCGACGATGATCGCGATGTTGGCGATGACGTCATTGCGCGCCGACAGAAACGCGGCGCGCGTCAGGCTTCCTCCGGCCGTGCGGAACGGCGCCAGCATGCGGGCACAGACAAAATTGACGGCGAGCGCTCCGAGGCCAGTCACGGTCAGCGCGAAAGGCTCCGGCACCGCGCCGCTCGAGAAATTCTGCCACGCCGTCCAGAGCGTCGCGAGTGCCGGGAAAAGAATGATGGCGGCGAGCAGCATTCCAAGCTTCGCGCGCCGTGCGGCCGAGAAGCCGAGACCAGCGAGGATCAACAGGTTGACCGCGCTGTCCTCGAGAAAGTCGACGCTGTCTGCGAACAGCGCAACGGAGCCGATGGCGAGAGCAACCGCGAACTCGACCCCGAAATAGGAGAGGTTGAGCACCGCGACATTGCGCACGATGCGCTGCAAAGGCCGGTTCTCACTGATGTCCGGAAAATCGTCGTCGTCGTCGCTCATTCGTTCATTCGCTCAAGCCGTATGGCAGCAGCACGCTTGCCGACGCCATCGCGGCGATGCCCTCGCGGCGGCCCGTGAAGCCCATGCCCTCGGTCGTCGTCGCCTTGATGCCGATGCGATCGGTCGTGAGGCCGAGCACGTCTCCGATCAGCGCTTGGATGGCGGGGCGATGCGGGCCGATGCGCGGCGCTTCAGCGAGAACAGTGATATCGACGTTCACGATGCGCCCGCCGCGATCCTTCACGCGGCGCGCCGCATCTTCGAGAAAGAGACGAGAGGCTGCGCCTTTCCATTTCGGGTCCGACGGCGGGAAGTGCTGGCCGATATCGCCATCACCGATCGCGCCGAGCAGCGCATCGGTCAGCGCGTGCAGAATGACGTCGGCGTCGGAATGACCTTCGAGTTTATGCGTATGCGGAATTTTCACGCCGCCGAGCCACACGTGGTCACCCTCGGTGAAGCGGTGCACGTCGAAGCCCGTGCCGGTGCGCGGTTCGAATGCAATGTTTGACGTCATCTGCCGATCGGCCAATTTCAAATCCTCTGCGGTGGTCAGTTTGATGTTTCCCGTTTCGTCTTCAACGATTGCTACGTCGAAGCCGGCCCACTCGGCAATGGCAGCGTCATCGGTGAATTTGTCGAGACCTTGTTCAGCCGCCTTGCGATGCGCGTCGAGGATCGGCTCGAAATGAAAGCCCTGTGGCGTCTGCGCGCGCCACAGCCCGGCACGGGGGATCGTATCTTCGATGACGCCGCGATCCGACGCGCGCTTCAACGTGTCGGTAACGGGCAGGGCGGCGAGCGCGGCGCGTGCGGACTTGAGCGTCGCGATGACCTTCGAGATCGTCGCGGCTGAAACGAACGGGCGCGCGGCGTCGTGAATGAGCACGAGATCAGGCTTCGAACCGGCCAGCGCTTCAAGGCCGCTATGCACGGACGCCTGCCGCGTCGCGCCGCCTGTGGCGGCAGGTGAAAGCTTGGCGGTGCGGCCGGATGCGCGCGCATAAAGTTCGCCGTCGTCGGCATGGATGACGACTTTGATCTCGTCGATCTCGGGATGATCCGCGAACGCCGCAATCGTATGGGCTAGCACCGGCCGGCCGCCGATCAGCGCATATTGCTTCGGCCCCGCGCCGGACGCCGCCGCGCGCGTTCCTCGTCCAGCCGCGACGATCAAAGCGGCAATGCGCACATCTGTTCTCCCGATCGAAAAAAATGAACGGCGGCCGCATTGCCGCCTGAACGAAGCTCAGTGCCCCGAGTTGGCGCAAACCGCAACGGCCGTCAGGTGTGCGACGCGGCGCGCATATGCTGGGGCTTGCATATTTAAGAGGCGCATCCTAGTCTGCTCAAACTAATGGCACTCATGAACATTGATTAAATTATAGGCAATACGTCCCTCGACGGTCAGGATTTATGCTGAAACCCTCCGCTGACGGCAATCCGATGGTGGCGTTGGCGCCCATGTCCGGAGTGAGCGACCTTCCCTTTCGCCGTCTGGCGCATCGGCTTGGCGCGACCTTTGTCGTTTCCGAGATGATTGCCAGCGAGGAGTTGGTCAAGTCGCGGGCCGATGTGCTGCGGCGCGCCGAAGGACGCGAGCTAACTCCGTTCGTCATGCAACTTGCGGGGCGCGAAGAACGCTGGATGGCCGATGGGGCGCGGATCGCCGAGGCCAAGGGCGCGGATGTCATCGACATCAACATGGGATGCCCGGCCAAGAAGGTGACGGGCAAGCTTTCCGGTTCGGCGCTGATGCGCAATCTCGATCATGCCCAGTCGCTGATCCGCGCCGTCGTCCAGGCGGTCAATATCCCGGTCACGCTCAAGATGCGTCTCGGCTGGGATGAGACATCGCGCAACGCCGCCGATCTCGCGCGCCGGGCGGAAGCCGAGGGCGTCAAACTGATCACCGTGCACGGGCGCACCCGTTGTCAATTCTTCACAGGCAACGCCGACTGGCAGGGCGTCCGGCCCGTCGTTGAGGCGACCTCGCTCCCGGTGCTCGTCAACGGCGACATCAATGGTCCGTCGGACGCGCGCAAGGCACTCGACGCATCCGGCGCGGACGGCGTCATGGTCGGGCGCGGCGCTTACGGCGCGCCGTGGATGCCGGGCCGCATCGCGGCGACGTTTTCGACGGGCAGAGATCCCGGTGATCCGGGCCGTGCCACCCAGCGCGAGATCGCGCTCGAGCACGTCGATGCCATGCTCACGCATTATGGCCGCGAGCTTGGCCTCAAGAACGCGCGCAAGCATATCGGCTGGTATCTGCTGTCGAGCGGCGCCGACACGGCGACGGTCAAGGCGTGGCGGGCGCGGCTCTGCACGGCGCTCGATCCGCAGCATGTTCTCGACGGTCTGTCGGCGTTCTATTCAGGTGCGGAGCCCGTCGCGGCATGAGTCAGAAGGCAACGGCGCGCAAATCGAATATCGCGGCGCTTCCTCCGCCACCGCCGAACGTCGATCGCGAGAGCCTGCTCGGCGCGCTGCCGCATCCCATTCTCGTCGTCGGCGAAGAGGGCACCATCGTTTTTGCGAACGCCGCGGCCGAAGCGTTCTTTTCCATGAGCGCACCGATGCTGCTGCGCAGCCGCCTGTCCGACATCGTGGCGTTCGGCTGTCCGCTAATGGCGCTGGTCGAGCAGGTGCAGGCCACGGGCGCGACGATCAACGAGTATGGCATCGAGATCGCGACGCCGCGTTTCTCGGGCTCCAAGCTGGTCGATATTTACGGCGGACCGCTGCCGGAAGAACCGCGCAACATGTTTCTGATGCTGCAGCAGCGTTCGATGGCGCAGATGATCGAGAGGCAATTGACGCATCGCGCCGCCGCGCGCTCGGTCTCCGGCATGGCGGGCGTGCTGGCGCACGAGATCAAAAATCCGCTCTCCGGTATTCGCGGAGCGGCGCAGCTCCTGGAACCTGGACTGTCGGATGAAGACCGCGCGCTGACGCAGCTCATCTGCTCGGAAACGGATCGCATCTGCACGCTTGTCGATCGCATGGAAGTGTTCGGCGACGAGCGGCCGCTGGCGAAAGACGCCGTCAACATTCACGACGTTCTCAATCACGTACGCCGCATCGCAGAGCATGGGTTCGGGAGCGGCATCCGCTACGTCGAAGATTACGATCCGTCGCTGCCGTCGGTGCTCGGCAATCGCGACAAGCTCGTGCAGGTTTTTCTCAATCTCCTGAAGAACGCCGCCGAAGCGATCGGCAGAAATCCCGAGAACGGGCGCATAATTCTGCAGACGGCGTTCCGGCCCGGCGTGCGACTGTCGTTGCCGGGAACGGACACGCGGGTCAGCCTGCCGCTGATGATCCAGATCGAGGATAACGGCTGCGGAATTCCGGAACATCTGAGGCCGCATCTTTTCGATCCGTTCGTCACGACGAAAGCCTCGGGCAGCGGGCTCGGCCTGGCGCTCGTCGCCAAGATCATCGCCGACCACGGCGGCATCATCGAATGCGATAGCGAACCCAAACGCACAATCTTCCGCGTTCTGCTGCCGATGCAGCGATCGCGAACCGGCACGTTGCAAACGTCGAGAGAGGGTTGATGGCCAGAGGCACTGTTCTCATTGCCGATGACGACACCGCCATTCGCACGGTGCTCAATCAGGCTTTAGCGCGTGCAGGCTTCGCGCCACGCGCCACGGGAAACGCAGCGACGCTGTGGCGCTGGGTCAGCCAGGGCGAAGGCGATGTCGTCATCACCGACGTCGTGATGCCGGACGAAAATGCGTTCGACCTCATTCCACGCATCAAGAAGCTCCGGCCCGATCTGCCGATCATCGTCATGAGCGCGCAGAACACGCTGATGACGGCGCTGACGGCGACGGAGAAGGGCGCGTTCGAATATCTGCCGAAGCCGTTCGACCTGAACGAAGTCGTTGCCGTCATTTCGCGAGCGCTGTCGGAACCCGGCCGCAAGCGTCAGGCGCCTGCCACGGAACGGGAGTCCGACGAGCTGCCGCTGATCGGCCGATCGCTGCCGATGCAGGACATCTATCGCGTGCTCGCACGTCTGACGCAGAGCGATCTGACCGTCATGATCAACGGAGAAAGCGGGACGGGCAAGGAACTCGTCGCGCGCGTTCTGCACGACTACGGCAAGCGCCGGCACGGGCCGTTCGTCGCCATCAACATGGCGGCGATCCCGCGTGAGTTGATCGAAAGCGAACTCTTCGGGCACGAGAAGGGGGCGTTCACCGGCGCGCAGACGCGAACGCCGGGCCGCTTCGAGCAGGCCGAAGGCGGTACGCTGTTCCTCGACGAAATCGGCGACATGCCGCTTGAAGCGCAGACGCGACTTCTACGCGTGCTGCAGCAGGGCGAATACACGACCGTCGGCGGACGCACGCCGATCAAGACGAACGTGCGCATCATCGCCGCTACGCATCGCGATCTCAAATCGCAAATTCAGCAAGGCTTGTTCCGCGAAGACCTGTTCTATCGCCTCAACGTCGTGCCGATCCGTCTGCCGCCGCTGCGCGAGCGCCTCGAGGACGTCGGCGATCTCGTCCGGCATTTTCTCCGACAGGCAACGCGCGAAGGGCTCGGACAGAAGTCGATCGAGAGCGCCGCCATCGAGCGGCTGAAGTCGCATCCGTGGCCGGGCAATGTGCGCGAACTCGAGAACGTCGTCCGGCGTCTCGTCGCGCTGCATCCGCAGGACACGCTGACGACGCAGATCGTCGAGCAAGAGCTTGCGGGCTCGGCCATTTCGCCGCCGCTCGGCGGGGGCGCGGACAACGGCGATCTCAGCGAGTCGGTAGAGCGATACCTGTCGCGATATTTTTCTTCGTTCGGAAACGAGCTGCCGCCGCCGGGGCTTTACGATCGCATCATCCGCGAAGTCGAAAAACCGTTGCTCAGCGCGGCGCTCGCCGCCACACGGGGCAACCAGATCCGGGCCGCCGAGCTTCTCGGGCTCAACCGGAATACGCTGCGCGCGCGCATTCGCGACCTCAGCATTCGCGTTTTCCGCACTGTCGAAGGCTGATCTAACTCGTTGGGGAAACTTCGGCTTTTCCCCACCCAATGGCGTGCGAAACGCCGCAGACCGGCGCCCGGCGCTTGATCTGCACCATTAATGTCGCGAAAATGTCACAGTTAGCCTGTTGGGTCGCAGGGGTGTAGCCGAAGGGCTGCACCCAATCGCAGGCCGAACACGTTGTCAGTCTGCGAGACGTCTTCGGCGGCTTCGTGGACCGGCGGCGGGGGCCAATCGCAAGGAAAGTGGTGTCAGTTTCGATGGCGGGGTCGAGTGACAAACTGATGAACGGCAGCAACAGCGATACGGATGCCGTATCAGCCGATCGATCCCGGCTATCGGCGGACGCGCTGATGGAAGAGCGCGCGACGTCGCTCAATCCCTCCGAGCGCGCCTTCTGGTTCGGCCTTGGCGTCGTGCTGCTGTCGATGCTGTCGGCGCTCGCGAGCTACATCATCCTGACGGGCCTCACCGCTATCACGCCGCGCAACGAATACGTCTGGGCGGCGCTCGCGGTGAACGGGCTGCTGATCCTGACGATGCTGACGATCGTCGGCTGGCAGGCGCTCGGACTGAGGCGGGCGTGGATCGACAAGATCCCGGGTGCGCGACTGCATACGCGCATCGTCATTCTGTTCAGTCTCATCGCGGCGCTGCCTGCTGGGTTGCTCGCCGTTGCCGCCACGACGACCTTCTCGCGCTCGCTCGACGGCTGGTTTTCCGGACGCACGAGCGCGATCGTCGAAAATTCGTACGACGTCGCGAAAGCCTACGTCGACGAGCACAGCCAGATCATCCGGACCGACATCGTCAACATGGTCCGCGACATCAACGGCGAAGCCGCGACGCTCAGCGTCGATCCGGACGGGTTCCAGAAATTTCTCATCGGGCAGGCGGGACTGCGCGATCTGACATCGGCCTACGTCGTCGACGGCGACGGCAATCCGATCGTCCTCGCGCTCGATGATCCGAAACTGCCGTACGTCGTGCCCTCGCTCGCCGACATCAAACAAGCTGAGGCCGGTCAGGTCGCCTTGTCGAGGCCGTCGAACGATTACCGAATCTCGGCGATCGCGAAGATCGACAGCATGCCGGGCCGCTATCTCTACGTCGCGCGCGGCGTCAGTCCGAAGGTCATCAACCACCTTCAGAGAACCGAGCAGAACGTCTACGAATACACGCGGCTCAGGAAAGCCAAGGGCGGCCTCAAGGTTGCGCACGGCCTGATCTATTTCATGATCTCCGTGACGTCGCTGCTCGCCGCGATCTGGGTCGGCATGTGGTTCGCCGGACGGTTCGTGGCTCCGATCCGGCGATTGATCGCGGGCGCGCAGGAGGTGTCGAAAGGCAACCTGCAATTCGCGCTGCCCGAGAAGCGCGGCGAGGGCGACCTGCGGCGTCTGTCGCAGACGTTCAACCTGATGACGCGCGAACTGAAGCAGCAGCAGGATGCGCTGCATCAGACGAACGTGCAGCTCACCGAACGGCATAACTTCATCGAGGCGGTTTTGTCCGGTGTTTCGGCCGGCGTCATCGGCCTCGACAGCGCGGGCCGCATCACGTTGCTCAGCCGCTCTGCGGAACGGCTGCTGGGCCTCGCGGGAGCGAACGCGGTCGGAAGTCCGCTCGCCGATATCGTTCCGGAATTCGCGTCGGCGCTTCGGTCCGCCGACGAGCCGGGCTTCAAAAGCAAGGGCCTCGACGAAGTCAAAAAACAGATCGGCGATGAAGAGCGCACGTTCGCCGTGAAGGTGACGCACGAGCGGGAAGGCGAGGGCGACGTCGGCTCGGTCGTGACGTTCGACGACATTTCGGAGCTGGTTCAGGCGCAGCGCACGAGCGCCTGGGCAGACGTCGCGCGGCGCATCGCGCATGAAATCAAGAACCCGCTGACGCCAATACAACTTTCAGCCGAACGCCTGCGCCGGAAATTCGGCAAGCAGGTCTCGGAAGATCGCGAGCTGTTCGAGACGCTGACGCAGACGATCGAGCGGCAGACCGATCACATCAAGAGCATGGTCGACGAGTTCGCCTCCTTCGCGCGCATGCCGCAACCGGTCATGGCCGATCAGGACGTGCGCCTTGCCGTGCAGGAGCCCGCGGTTCTCTTCCGCGAAGGCCACAAGGATGTCGATTTCAAGCTTTCCATTCCGAGCAGCCCGGTGCGCGCGCGCTTCGATCTGCGGCTCGTCTCGCAAGCGGTCACGAACCTCATCAAGAACGCGGCCGAAGCAATTGAATCCTATGGCGAGCCGCAGGGACGGCCCGACGGCTACAAAGGCGAGATCGAGGTCCGCGTTCTGCCAGCGGCCGATCGCGTCGCGATCGAGGTCATCGACAATGGCATTGGCCTGCCGAAGCAGAACCGTGCGAAGCTGCTCGAACCTTACGTGACAACGCGCGCCAAAGGCACCGGCCTCGGCCTCGCGATCGTGCAGAAAGTCGTCGAGCAGCACGGTGGCACGCTGACGCTCGAAGACGCGCCCCACAGCGAAACAAGAACGCGGGGCGCGCTCATACGAATGACATTGCCTACCAAGCTTGAAAGCACGACCGACCTTTCCACTGAACAACTTCATAATGCCTCGCGTGCCGCGAGTGGAGCATGATACAAAAGCTTAAGTCCCCAGGAGCGCTGTAATGTCCGCTGATATTTTGATCGTTGATGATGAAGCCGATATTCGGGATCTGGTTGCGGGTATCCTGCAAGACGAAGGTCACCGGACGCGCCTCGCACGCGACAGTGATGAAGCGCTGCGCGCCATCGAAGATAGAAAACCGCATCTTGTCATTCTCGACATCTGGCTGCAGGGCAGCCGCCTCGACGGCCTCGAGGTTCTGACGATCATGAAGCGGACGTATCCCGATCTGCCGGTGGTCATCATTTCAGGACACGGCAACATCGAGACGGCTGTCACCGCCATCAAACGCGGCGCCTACGATTACATCGAGAAGCCGTTCAAGGCCGATCGCCTGGTGCTCGTCACGATGCGCGCGCTCGAAGCTTCGCAGCTGAAGCGTGAAGTTCGCGAACTGAAGGAGCGCTCCGTCGTCTCCGCCGAAATGATCGGCAAATCGCCGGCGATCAATCAGCTGAAGAACAACATCGACAAGGCCGGTCCAACCAACAGCCGCATCATGCTGCGCGGTGCATCGGGCTCCGGCAAAGAACTCGCGGCGCGCGTTCTGCATCAGAAGTCGCTGCGCGCCGACGGTCCGTTCGTCGTGCTCAACGCCGCGGCGATGGTTCCGGACCGCGTCGAGGAAGAACTGTTCGGGACCGAGGATCGCACCGGCGGGCCGCGCAAAGTCGGCGCGCTGGAAGAAGCGCACACCGGCACGCTCTACATCGACGAAGTCGCCGACATGCCGATGGAAACGCAAGGCAAGATCCTGCGCGTGCTCGTCGAGCAGAAATTCCTGCGTCTCGGCGGCAGCCAGAAGGTGTCGGTCGATGTCCGCATCATCTCGTCGACGTCGCGCGATCTCGATCAGGACATTCGCGAAGGCCGTTTCCGCGAAGATCTCTACCATCGCCTCAACGTCGTGACGCTGCGCGTGCCGAGCCTTGCGGAGCGGCGCGAGGACATTCCCGATCTGATCCAGTATTTCGTCGGACAGGTCGCGCAGACGTCGGGGCTGGCGCCGCGGCGGATCGGCGAGGACGCCATCGCCGTGCTGCAGGCGCACGACTGGCCGGGCAACGTGCGCGAGCTGCGCAACAACGTCGAACGCCTTTTGATCCTGGCGGGCGGCGATGCGAGCGCAGCGATCACGGCGGACATGCTTCCCGACGAAATCGGCTCGAACGTGCCGCTCCCGGTCAACGGCGGCGCGGAGCATCTCATGTCGCTGCCTCTGCGCGAGGCGCGCGAAATCTTCGAGCGGGAATATCTCCTGGCGCAGATCAACCGCTTCGGCGGCAACATCTCGCGCACGGCCGAGTTCGTCGGCATGGAGCGATCGGCGCTGCACCGGAAACTTCGTGCGCTGGGCGTCTCGTCCGAACAGCGGGCCGGCGATCTCAGATCCGTTTCGTAAGGGACGGACAGCAGCGTGACCCGCATCGTCTACGTCAATGGCGCCTACGAGCGCTACGCAGAAGCTGCGATCCATGCCGAGGATCGCGGCTTTCAATTTGCCGACGCGGTCTATGAAGTCATGGAAGTGCGTGGCGGCCGATTAGTGGATGCAACCCGGCATCTTGCGCGGTTGAACCGCTCGCTCGGCGCGTTGTCGATTTCGGCGCCCATGTCGGATGGCGCGCTCCTGCACATCGTCGGCGAAGTCGTGCGCCGAAACCGCGTGCGCGACGGCCTCGTCTACATCCAGGTGACGCGCGGGGCAGGTCCGAGGAATTTCTCTTTTCCGGGTCCGGAAATTTTCCCAACACTTGTCGTTCTCGCGCGCTCGCAGCGATTGGGGTGGGCCGACGAGCTTGCCGAGCAGGGCATTGCCGTCAAGACGATGCCCGACAATCGCTGGGGCCGTTCCGACATCAAAACCGTGATGCTACTGCCGGCGGTGCTCGCCAAGGACGCGGCCCATAGCGCGGGCGCTCATGAGGCGTGGTTCGTCGATCAATCCGGCGCTATTACGGAGGGCGCATCGAGCAACGCGTGGATCGTTACGGCCGGCGGCGTGCTGGTGACACGTCCGCTCGACCCGCGCATTCTGCCGGGCGTCACGCGTGCGACCGTTAAGGACGTCGCTGCGGCAGAAGGGCTGAAGCTCGAGGAACGCGCGTTCACGCTTGCCGAGGCCTTCGGCGCCCGCGAAGCTTTTGTGACGTCGGCGACGAACACGGTCATGCCGGTGGTCAGCATCGATGCGCGGCAGGTCGGCGATGGGCGGCCGGGTCCGGTCGTGCGCCGGCTCAGGTCGCGCTTCCATGAGCTTGCCGAAATTTCAATCGTGTAGTGCGAATGTTGCCGCATTGTGCGGGGCAATAACACCTGTAAAGTGTCACCGCTTCGATAGTCATCCCCCCGATGCCCGTCGAGATCCCCGCTAGGACGCCTCGTCGATTTTTCAAGCCCGACAGCGCCCGGCGCGTTTCAAAAGACGTCGAAAAAAACGGACAAAAATTATGGCGGCTGAAAAAACTCAGAATTTACAAGACACCTTTCTTAATTATGTTCGTAAAAACAAAACTCCGCTGACGATCTTCCTCATCAATGGCGTCAAGCTGCAGGGCATCGTCAGCTGGTTCGATAATTTCTGCGTTCTGCTTCGGCGCGACGGGCACTCGCAGCTCGTTTACAAGCATGCCATTTCGACGATCATGCCGGGCGGTCCGGTCAATCTCAACGATCAGGACGGCGAAGGAACTGGTTGACACCAATTTCCAATAATCATGACGGCGAGGACGCTTCGCCTCGCAAGCGCCGGCGTACGAGTCAAGATACGCGTCAGCCGAGAACGCGCACGCTGGTCCTTGTACCGGTTCTGAAACGGCCGCAACGCACGGGCGATGCGGCTGAGACCGCGGGCGAAACGCACACGCCCGAAAACCGATTGTCCGAGGCTGTCGGCCTCGCGAACGCCATCGATCTCGACATCATCGACTCCGCGATCGTTCCCATGTCGGAGCCGCGGCCGTCGACGTTGCTCGGATCGGGCAAAGTCGATGAACTCGGCGGGCGCGTGCGCGATCTCGATATCGGGCTGGTCGTCGTCGATCATGCTCTGACGCCGGTGCAGCAGCGCAACCTCGAGAAGGCGTGGAACACGAAGGTTGTCGACCGCACAGGTCTCATTCTCGAAATTTTTGGCGCGCGAGCGCGAACGCGCGAGGGCGTCCTGCAAGTCGAGCTTGCGCATCTTTCGTACCAGAAGGGGCGGCTCGTTCGCGCGTGGACGCACTTGGAACGCCAGCGCGGCGGCGGCGGCTTTCTTGGCGGCCCGGGCGAAGCGCAGATCGAACTCGACAAGCGTATGCTTCAGGATCGCATCGACGCCATCAAGCGCGATCTCAAGGACGTTGTTCGCACGCGTGATCTGCATCGCAAAGGCCGGCGCAAGGTGCCGTATCCGATCGTCGCCGTCGTCGGCTATACGAACGCGGGCAAGTCGACGCTGTTCAACAAGATTACCGGCGCGGGCGTCGTCGCGATGGATCAGGTGTTCGCGACGCTCGATCCGACGATGCGGGAAGTGAAGCTGCCGAGCGCGCGGCGCATCATCCTGTCGGACACTGTCGGCTTCATCTCGGATTTGCCGACTTCGCTGGTCGCAGCGTTCCGCGCGACGCTTGAAGAAGTCGTCGAGGCGGATCTCATTCTGCACGTGCGCGACATCGCGCATGAGGAAACGGAAGCGCAGGCGCGCGACGTCGAAAAGGTTCTGAGCGAGCTCGGCATCGATACGCTGCCGGTCGACGGGCATATCCAGGAAGTCTGGAACAAGATCGACCTTCTGACCGGCGATCGTCGCGCGGAGCTACAACACGAAGCCCAGCGCAACGAGCGTCCGCCGGTTCTCGTTTCGGCCGTGACGGGCGAAGGCATCGTGCCGCTGCTCGACGCGATCGACAGCCGCCTCAGCGTCGCCGACGAGATCCTCGACGTCATCATTCCCGGCAGCCTTGGGGCGCTTCTCAACTGGCTGCATGAAACGTGCGACGTGCTGGCTCGCGAGGCGCGCAAGGACGGCAGCATCGAACTGCGGCTGCGCATTCCGAGCGAAAAGAAAGACCGAGTTCTCGGTCAGTTGCGAAAAGCGGGATTGAAGGTCTGACGCGGAGGGCTAAGCTCGCGCCATGGATCGACACGTCACCTGCTGCATTGCCGGAGGCGGACCGGCCGGAATGATGTTCGGCGTGCTGCTCGCGCGCGCTGGCGTCGATGTGCTCGTGCTCGAGAAGCACAAGGACTTCCTGCGCGACTTTCGCGGCGACACGATTCATCCTTCAACCTTGCGTCTGATGGAGGAACTCGGGTGGCTCGATGATTTCCTGAAGCTGCCGCATCAAGAGGTGAAGCAGCTCTACGGGCAGTTCGGCGAAACGCGCATCAAGCTCGCGGATTTTTCGTCGCTGCCGATTTCGACAAAGTTCATCGCGCTGATGCCGCAATGGGACTTTCTCGATTTTCTGGCGGAGAAGGGGCGCGCGTATCCGAAATTTTCGCTGCGCATGAACGCCGAGGCGACGGACCTGATCCATGACGGCGGTCGCGTATCGGGCGTCAAAGTCACGACACCGGAAGGGCCTGTGACGGTCTCTGCCGATCTCGTCGTTGCGGCGGTCGGACGTACATCGACGCTGCGCAAAGCGTCAGGCCTCGTCAGCGAGAACTTCGGCGCACCGATGGACGTCATGTGGTTCCGGCTGCCGAGGCTTCCGACAGACACGGAAGAGACGCAGGCCCGGTTCGATGCAGGGCAGATTTTCATCATGCTCCAGCGCGGCGACTATTGGCAGTGCGCCTACGTCATCCCGAAAGGCGACGACGCCAAGGTGCGCGCGGCGGGTCTCGACGCCTTTCGCAAGGCGGTCGGCGTGCTGCTGCCGTTCGAAGCGTCCCGCGCCGACGCCATCGCCGATTGGGATCACGTCAAGCTTCTGACCGTCGCCGTCGACCGGCTGAACGAATGGGCGAGGCCCGGATTGCTGTGCATCGGCGATGCGGCGCACGCCATGAGCCCGATCGGCGGCGTCGGCATCAATCTCGCTGTTCAGGATGCCGTCGCGGCGGCCAACAGTCTGTGGCGGCCGTTGAAAGAGAAACGGCTGACGTTCGACGATCTCAAGACGGTTCAGGCGCGGCGGGATTTTCCAACGCGTGCAACCCAGCGCCTGCAACTCACAGTGCAGAACCGAGTCATTGCAAAAACGCTCGCGAAAACGCGTGATGTGAAGCCTCCGCTCGCCTTTCGCCTGTTCAACAGCTTGCCATTTCTATCGCGCATTCCGGCGCGGCTGATCGGCCTCGGCTTTCGGCCCGAGCATGTGTCGGACGCGATCCGGAAGGGCAACGGCGCTTAGACTTTTTTTGCCGTCGCGCTCTTCTCTATCGCTTTGGCTTCGTCCCACAGCGCATCCATTTCTTCGAGCGTCGACTGTGACGGAGTTTTGCCGAGCTTCTCCAAACGCGTTTCGATATGCGCGAAGCGGCGCACGAATTTCTGGTTCGCCGCGCGCAGTGCGGCCTCCGGATCGAGATGCAAATGCCGCGCGATGTTCGCCATCACGAACAGCATGTCGCCGAACTCTTCTTTGATGGCGCGTTCTTTGATGGCGTCTGGCGACTCCCCTCTGGGGAGCCGGCCGCCGGACGCGGAGAGTGGCGCGCCTTCCGGCCGGCTCGCGGACCGCGAGTCGGAAGGCGCCAATAAAGAGTCCCTTCGTGGATCATTTGGGAGGGCGACTTCCTC
>ERZ778027.3563-NODE-3563-length-15242-cov-11.921446_pt1 | contig 15242 bp, 13 predicted proteins | sample MGYA00375757_ERZ778027 | MGnify/ENA primary metagenome ERZ778027 (study PRJEB29350, sample SAMN05389817) | bioreactor metagenome | isolation source: Ammonium sulfate bioreactor | place: South Africa: University of Cape Town | collected 2014-02-18 ... | reverse complement strand
AGATTTGGGAACATCAATTTTTTCCCAATTTTGTATTCTATTTTATTCAATGTTGACTTGTCGTAAGTTTACAAAGATGAAATATATGAACATATATTGGAAGATTATATCTGTCAGTTGGATTCGAAACAAACATGTGAAACAAGTGGTATGACAGAAACTGTGCCATTTTACTAGTTATTCATCAAATTTCAGGTTGTTTTATTGATCTTGGAATAGGAGAATATTGTACACAACATACGATTCTATTATCTCATATTTAATACACAAAAACCTTCTCATTTACTCAAAAAACAGCTCAATGAATAAAAAAAAACCAATCCTACCTGTGAGAGTGTATCTTCAGATCGAATACACAACCAAACAATTTATTCGTCTTCGAAAAAACAAGACGAAACTTCTCAAAGAGAAAAGCAGAAGCGTGCATATATATATATATATAAATATAAAGAGATAACAATGGAATGAATATGAAAAAATGAATAAACGAAATAGGAAAAAGACGAAGAGAAAGAATGTTGAGAGGGATGTACGATGAGGACATTACACTGTAACACTAACAATAAATAAATAACATGATCAATAACTGCCTTCAGAATCATTAACATTTTTATTCACGACACAATACGTCTCTCTTCGACAAGCTTAGGACATTTTTCAAAATTCCAGAATTTTAATTTTTCCTACGACATTCTACATCAAAATTGTTTATTTAACAAGAGGTAGAAAATAATACAAATTTACAAGAAACTTTTTTTACTCTCTTTATTGTTGTAATCGACTGTAAAGGGTTAACATAAGTTCGTATTAGATGAATTCCGAAGTAAACATTGAATTGGACATGGTCCTGGTGGATCTTGATCCGATCGACAAGGTCGTCGACAACCAATAAATTTCGAAGATGAGAACTTCGATTGTGTGAAAGGCACTGATAAATGATATTTTTGACAATGAAAACTGTCATGTTGCATCGAATTACTTTCAGCTAATGGCCAAACATATTTTTCAAGAAAACGTAAATCTCCATCTTGTGAATTCCAACATTTCGTCAATGATTTCGTTAACAAACGTTCAGTTAACATATGACGAATTGTTTCATTTTCAGAGATTTTCATCGCCCAAAGTCCAGCTAACATAACATCATAATGAAGTGGATGATCACGAATTATATGAAAATATTTGTTTGATGATAACCATTCGCTGACTGATGTCACTTCACGTTGAAGAATAGGTGAATCGAGATCTCGTGACATAAATAAATCAACAAATGGATCAGCAAATGCAATATATCGATGCAATCTGCCTGACATAAACGAAGTTAAATCGCCTACAAATGGAATATTTTGACTGTCACAAAAGTCAACATTTCCAAATTGATTTTCAATTTGAAGAATTTGTTGTTCTGTGATCGGAAGATTGTGATAATAAACACGAACACGCCAATCAGGATAAAAATATTTCGATTCATTTAAATATTGAAATGTATACGAAAGTATTTTGTCAGTTAATAATTTATTGTCTCTGTTGGATTGATAAGCTGAAACACTGATCACTTTTTGATGATAACCATGTCGACGTGATCGATTATTACATAATGGATAACCAAATTGATTTAAACTTTCAAAATCATTAAACATTTCCATCGATTTTCTTTTATTTAAACATAAAGATTCGATTTCTTGGAGAGATTTTGATTTCTGATTTGACACATACAAACATAACAACACAATTAAACTAATTAATATTAAGATTTGCAATAATTTCAATTTTTGAATCTTATATATTCTCATTTTAAACGCAAAACTAAAACGTACAATATCAAACAAAAGATATTTCTTTTTCTCTCACTCTTTCTCTTGCACAAATATTAGTCTTTTTAGATAAGAACACGACTGCAGATCATTTTTTTTTCTTTTTGTTTCAAGATAAAAAAAAATGAATTAGTGTCTTCGGAGCTTCTCATATATCGGTGGTTTACAATTTGTGTAGGGAGATTTAGTAATACTCTCTACTATTGATCAATGTCATTTTTATTGAATCTAAAAAGAAGAAGAAGAAGAAGAAGCTTTAAAGATCAAAGCTGTAGATGGACGCATTTCGTTGTGTATGATGATGATGATGATAATCATGAAAAGCACCAATAGGAAGAACAATTTTTCGAAAAGTATTGTTAATCGCCACAGCCATGGATGCATACCAAGCTAAAACAGCTGTTAAAATACCAAACCATCCACCAACATTTGTTACAACGGATGTATCAGTTAAATTTCCAATGATTAAAAGTAGAAAAGTGATATTAAGAACGGAAAATATACTGAAAACAATTTTGGATACTTTCCATGCAGCAACATTCATATAAAGTGTAAAAATAAAATAAGACAGAAGAAAAAGTCCGGTTGCTTTTTGAATTTTTCCTGTTGATTCAATTTGTGGAACAATAAAATAAACATAACCAGCAAAAGACATCCAAAAAGCACCATAACTTGAAAATGTTGTTGCACCAAATGTATTATTAATTTGAAATTCCCACATACCAGCTGCTAATTGTGCAGCACCTCCATAAAACAATGCAACTGGTAAAACAACACCTTCCAATTGAGGATCAATCAGATTGGAACCAGCATTAAATACTGATAACATAAATGTTGTTAAAGCAAATGCACCGAGACCAAGTGGACCAGGATTACCGAGACCACTTGGTGGATTCAATGGAACAGAATGTAATTTGACTAGACGATCGACAACTAAATTCAATTGTTGATTTGTTATTGATACACGTCGTCTCAATTCATTTAAAGGAATTACATTTGCAATTTGATTTTCATTCGACATATTTACTGTCATTTGACTTGTCCTTCACAATTCAATATCAAAATAAATAAATATTTCGCTACTCTTTTTTTTTCTTTTCTTTTTTACGCTTCATTTATTTTGCTAATCAATTTCACAAACAACAACCAAAAAAAAAAGAAAAAGAAAGAAAGTTTTCGACGTCAATCAGCGTATAAAATGATTCAATTGTTGTTGTTAGCAACGAATTCTTTTTTATATAAATAATCTGAAATGGCAGATTCACGTTTCATTAGATCAGTGACTAAACAAAACAATTTCTTATTTTCAAAATTAAAAACGAAAAATACTTTTAAATAAATTTGATTTTTTCATTTTCATTGAAGTTACATTTGGATTTGTTAATAAATTTTCACTTTCAACTGGAAAATTATTTGTTCGAAATCGTTTTCGACAAGATTGTCGAATCGATCGAAATAGAAATTGAATCAATGAATAAACATAATAGAATATATTAAATGGCGGTGGAATTGGACATTTCAATCCAAATTCTCGAACCAATAATAATTTTTGATAACACCACAATGTATACGAACGATTCTCAACATTTTGTATGGTTATACTATTCAAACAAATAAACACAAATTGATTTTATGATTTTCAAATGAATTTTTTACTTGAATAAAGCGATTAAAACATTTAATAGAAGAATATTTGCAAGTGCAACAAATAAAATCGTTAAAATATAAACAACTTCAGCGAATAAATCATTTCCTTCTACACAAATCAATAAAATTTGATTTCAATTGAAAAAACGAAAGAAAATTACCAATGGGATCAACTTGTGCAAATACTTTCCAAATGCCAAAATTGAGAATATCTTGAATCAATTGAAAAGTAAACGTCGATGGATGAATTGTTACATTGACTAAATGTTCATACTCATCATAAATCCATTTCACTTCTTTCGATTTTCGAGTTAACGACAAACAAGTTATGGAAAATGACAATAAAAATATGAAAATAAAACAAATAAAAAATAATAAATCTTTTGTCTACAACGAAAATTCAATTCAATTCAAATTAACAAACAAACAAACAAACGAACTCACCATTCCATAGATCATCACTAATTTAGGTCCCAATGATTCATAAGCAGCAAAACAATGTAACACACGAATATACCAAATGATCAAACTCAAACAAATACAACTTCTACAAACACAACAACAATCGATATGCAATTACAAAACGAAATCAATTTATATTCATTACTTAGAAAGAAAATAAATATTTTCATTGAGAGTAAATCGAGTTAACAGAGCAATTCCATACAGAATAAAACCAAGTAAATCGATTTTATTCCAAACTTCTTCGAAATAATCATCCGTTGATTTTAATAAAATAAATTGTCGAATTTCTTCGATAAGATACGTCAATAACCACAAATGTAAAATCATTTCCATTCGATTGATTCCAAAATTGAACAATGATATCGGTTGTTTAATTGGATAATAATCAACTAAGATTACATACGAATATAATAACAAAAATGAAATAAAAAATATTCCATAATAATAAAATCGAACGATTGGACATTCATAAAAACAAATCAACTTTTCCGAACATTTCATTCGTTGAGTATCGTCGTGTTTTTCAATGTTATCGATTCGAATTGGATTTGTCCAATTTTTTCGATTCTTTTTAACGATCTTTTCATAGATCAACAAAATATCTTACAACAAACAAAACAATTCAACAAACTTGTTTATGTTTTTGAATAAACGGTAAAAACATTGCAAAGATTGGAATCAATGGAACAACTAATGTCACCAACAGAATCTTCAAATAAATTCATTTTCATATCAAAAAACAAATCAATTTCTTCGTGTTTTCTTCTACAAACTTTGAATTGAATCAAACGTTTCTTATACGAAATATGTTTATACCTAAATCAAAACAAAAGATTGACGTTTGGAAACATTGCAAAGAAGGCCAAACCATGTTTGATCGAGATAGGTTTGAACAGATTTCGATGAAATAAATAATCTTGTGTCTGCATCTGCTGCAACTTGTAAACCATCGATATTATCAAACGATTTCGCTGGACTTTGAAGAATATCCAACGAAAGATCTTCGTTGATTTCAAAACATTGATCAATGATGTCAGCTGATCGTTTATCGAAATATCTTCACAAATTCAAATTCAATTTTAACAAGACAAAGCAAAATGAAATTGATTTATTTACGAATAACATTCGATATATTGTTTTTGTTTGTCCGAATCCGTTGTCGAATCTGAAGCTAATCGATAGAGTTTAGCTGCAAGAAGACAGCCAACAACTGGATTCTAGAAAACATTCAAACAAATGAAATTCAAAATCGATTTTGTTATACCCAAATCTTCGAAGATAAATATTTGGCTAAACGAAATCGATGAACAGATATCGACCAAAGAAATAATCGATTGAGAGCCGATTGTTTCAAAGTAAATTGATCGGTCGATAAACAAATCAATTCGCCTACTAACGAATATTTATCTTGGAAATAATTCAAATAGAATTCATCACGAATATTAAAAAATTTGTTTTTCTTTCGTTTTTTCATCATTGGAATTATCGAATCTTGAATCTGCAAACAAAAACTTAATCACAATGCAAATCAAACGAAAAAAAAACTGTTTTACTGTTGATAAATATAAATGATTGAGTTGATCAACTGTGATGTGATGAGTTGATATTTCATTTGTTAGGAAATAATCGACAAATTCAAGATTTTCATTGATTAAACAAGTTAACAGACAATCAATTAAATCATTTTCCTATAAGTTCAAATGTTTTTTTTATTTCATAACAAATCAATTTTGATTTTACTTTGAATTTGAAAAGATTTTGTTCATTGAAAAGATTCGATTTAGCATAATCAAGTTTATTCCAATTCTAAACATTGCAAATAGAAATACTTTTTGTTTTCATCGAACAAAAGACGAACAATAGCTAATTTAATTTGAGATAAATATTGTTGTTGTTGTTCAGTGAGATCATTCGAATATTTAATTGATTTAAATAATGTTTGAAGAATCAAATCTTCGAATGTTTCATTGGAATTTAAATCGAATATTGAAATGAAATCAATTCGTTTCGAAAGTAATTCACAGAATTCATCTTTCGATTGTTCGAACCATTCGTTGCCTTTTAAACTAACAAATTCATATTTTCATTTTAGAGAAACAAAACAAAACGAGAGAGAGAGAGAGAGAATTTGATTTACAGATCATTGAATTGAACATCATTGGGCTTATTGTTAACAAAATATCGATATAAATCAATAAAGAGATTGTTTTTCTTCTCTTGATTATCCTACAGAGAAGAATTCGTCGAGAAAGAAATTAGAGAAAAAAAGAAATTAAAGTTGTATGAGAACTTGAATAAGAATGATTGGGATCGATTGTTGTAAAGATTGGCAAATGGTTTGAAAAGACGATGAATCTGGTTGAATGAGAATGAGAATAAAAGGAATGAATTCGTTGCATTTGGAAATGAATCTCAATGAATTGTCGACGTGAGACGATTGAGAATCAAAGAGAAGAAAATGTGTATGATGACATTCGAGATCATTGGCTAAATACGAACGAACAAAATATTGATCGAAAACTTCGATTTGAATGGCATTGATCGAATGTCGAGATTGATTTCGATGTGAAATCAATAGTTGATTTTCGATTTGATTCCACGAAGTTAATCCAATAATTGGAATATCAAATGTTTGTCGTTCGAATGTGTAACGACAATTTTCAATAGCATGACCAACTTCTTTGGCAACACCTTCATTTTGTCCATCAGTTATTATCCAAACATCTTCAAACAAAAAACAATTCTTTGTTCAATTCAAAACAAAAATCGAATTCAACTTGTTGTCACAGCCGATTGAATGAAATCTTGTTGAAATATTTTTTTTAGTTTAGGTGAAAATCGAATATTTGGATTTGCATGGATTGAAATAATGAGATTTGGTGTTGATAAATTCCAACCATTTCGAATAAATTGACTGATTTTCTCATCTTGAGTATTCGTTGCTAATCGAAGATAAAAAGCTAAATGAGTATTTTTATCAATTGGATCATCATCGAATTTCATTAAACCGAAATGTTCAGTTAATTCATCGGTTTCATCGGACGATTTTATTTGTAAATCATTGATGATCTTTTCGTTTTTTTTTTGTTAAACAAATCAAATCTTAAGTTTTTGTCTAATTAACAAATCAATTTACTTTTTGTAAATTTCGAATCCGCTGGCCAATTTCTTTCGACATCAATCACAAACCAAAAGAGAGAGAAAAAAAAACTGTATTTTAAGTTTCTTTTTTTCTTTTATAAAATTCGACCTTGGTGGAAAAATTATTCAATCTTTTTCGATTCGTTTCTTTTTCTTTTCGATTGATTTTATTTTGAAATAAAAAGAGAGAGAGAGAGAGAGAGAAAAAGAACTATTCAAAAACGTGAAGTGTTCTTTGTTGATTTTGTCCACCGTGAAAAGAATCGACGACAACAACAACAACATTTCGATGGTAAATGTTCTTGTTTAACCGTTGACATTGGATGACCTATTTGCCTTATTAAATCATAGAATATCTTGACAAATAAACAATTTCGGTTGACATTTAAACGTATGAATTATTGAATTTTACTTGATCGACATTGATGGATTTCTTGGCTGATGTTTCATAGAAAGGACACATCCATCGATCAGCTAACATTTGTCCTTTATCTCTCGAAACAATTCGTTCATCGGGACTTAAATCCAATTTATTTCCAACTAAAACTAAAGCTGGTTGATCTTTCTAAATGAAAATCAATTAAAATAACAACAAAAAAAAAGAGAAAAAAGTCACTTTGACATCTCGAATTTGCTTATAAATGATTTCCATTTGATCGAATGTTGTTTGAGAAGTAATCGAATAAACAAGAATAAATGCTTGACTATTTCGAATATATAAATCTCTCATTGCTGTAAAGATTTCCTTCAAACAAAAACAAAAACAAAAAACGAAATTTTGTCTTGAAAAGAAAAGAAGAAAAAGTTGTCAAACAGTTCCAGCTGTATCGAGAATTTCAATGCGATATCCTTGACCATCGATGTCAACATGCTATATCAATTCAATTCGAAAGAAAAACAAAATCGCCGAAAGAGAAAAAAAAGAAACCTTTTTATAAGTATCTTCAATGGTTGGATCGTATTTGTCAAAGAAAAGTCCTTGAACAAATTGAATTGCCTAAAAAGACAATTGATTCGTTTCAATCGACGGCAAAAGAACACAACGATCGAGATACAAGCGATGATTTGCCGACTCCACCTTCGCCAAGAAGACAGATTTTCAGTTCTTCATTCGAATTCATTGAAAATAATCAATTCAAATATATTTCTCATGTATTTATTCGTTTATTTTCGTTCGATTAGAAATCAATGAAGTAGAAGAAAAAAAAAAGTAAAAATGCAAAATGTTAACGTGAACTCGTAGTCACAACAATAACGTAGACAGTAATAAGAATAAGACCAAGAACTGTTGAAGCGATATTAACTGATCTTGCCGTTCTTGAATAACGAATTGCACCTTGTATATCTCCACTTGTCTTTGCTGTATCAGTTTGCATCGAAAAGAAACAAGCAACACAACCAAGAGGCCAAAGACAACAGAAAATATTAAATATTGACCACGCCATATAATTTGGAACCAAAGCAATATTTTGAACAATAACTGGTTGAACTTGAACAACAGGAACAGCAAGAATAGGATCTATTGTTGTTGCTTGTCCCCATACTTGTTGAACTGGAGGTTTAGTATTGACTTCAGCTTTGGAATCTATTGCTTGTCCCCACGATTGTTGAGGTGGACTTTGAGCTTGAACTTGAGGATTTCGATTGACTGGTTGTCCCCATGATGACGATGCTTGACTTTGTGATGGATTATAGTTGGGTTCTTGCCATACAGGTTGTGCTGTAGGTGTCGAATTGGTTGATTGTTGAGGTGGATATTGAGCCGGAATGGTTGGATCCACAGATTCATAAGATGGTGGTGGTGCTTGATAGGATGGTGGATATCCAGACATTTCGACTTCTAACAAATATTCTTGTGCTTCTCAACTGATTCTTTTCTTTTGTTTTGTTTTTTATAAAAAAAAAAAAAAGAAAGATAACTCTGCATGCACTTTTGCCTAGTTTTTATGATAAAAAAAACTCGTTATTTTCAGTTTTGTCATTAAAGTAAATATCGTTATCAGTTTTGTTGATAAAAACACTTTTTTTTGAGAAAAAAAAACTGTTCGCAAAAAAGTAATTTGATCGTTTATTGATCTAAAAAGTGCAATAAAATGTTTGAAAAATAGAGAATTCTGAATGAGAATAATAGACGTCATTTGATCGACTAAAATGTTATCGAAACTGATTCGATATTTGTTATTAACATTGATTTTGATTTCGTTGAGTTCTTGGTTTGAATCGAAACGATCAAAAGCGAATTTGTCATTGAAAATAAATTCAATCATTGAAAAACAAGAAGCAATTGGTATTTGTGTGAATTTTAATTTTGAACCTGACGATGAAGGCAATAGTTTGAGTTCAATTCTCCGATATTATACAATCATTCATCGATTCATTGTCATTTTAAGTCCGAAACCATTTCATCAATTCAATGAAATTCATTTGAATTTATTTCGAAAATATAATTTAATTCAACTAAAAGATTTGTCTTTGTCGAAATCACTCGATACCATTTATTATATCGAATGTCTCAATCAACGATCAGGTCAATTGCAACACAAATGTCTTTTATTATGTGCTCAATTCTATGACAATCTCAAACGAAACAATCATTTGATTAATATGGAAGGAATTCTTTATTTGCCCGACGATATATTTCTAAATTATTCGTATATATTTTCTCAACGAGAAAGATTTCCATTGAATGAAATTTGGACAACACCTTGGATGCAAAAACTTGATTTAATGACGAATGATAAAGGTCAACGAGGAAATCGTTGGTTCTGGTGGAAACATCGACCTCACTTTTGGCAAAGTTTTAAAGAGTTATTCGATGCAAATTCAACGAAACTCGCGTTTGAATATAAACAAATCTTTGAAATTCTCTATGGCAAACAAAAACGTTTAGCAATTGGAATTGCCGATCTTATTTATCTTCCATTTGCTGATCATCAATTGAACAATTTCATTTCGATTTCGAAATATTTCATTGAAATTTTGCCTTCAGATATCTTTTGTGAAATCATAATTTCATTGATAATCGACACAACGATGGCCATGTCTCAACATTGGCCCTATGAAAATGATTTCTTTATTTTTAATTCATCTGTCAATCGTTTAAATCGATTGAAATCAAGTCGAATGCGACCATGTCCTTTGAATCCCGATGGATATATTTGGGGAAGGAATCGACACAATCAACAATTGTATTTCAATGGAGTTTTCAATGGAATTGTTCCTTTAAATCATCTATCTAAACCGTGGCCTTTTCCTACTGAATTTATTCATCCAATGAAATTATCAAATCGAAATCATTGGATTTCTCATTTGTGGCACAAAGCAATGAACAAACAAATTGAATTACTTCGAGTCTTTCAAATGCAACCACATTTAGTTGAATCGAATTCAGTGAGAAGACCAAATCGTTCAACTTTGGGATCATAATCTTGTTCAATAACCATAATCCATTTGACAATTTGTCGTTGCGCATCTTTAATCGCAAATTCATCTTTTTTATCTTGTTCATGAATCATATAACAAGTATCATAATCAGTTTTCCATTTGGAATGATGAACATAATCATAAATCTTTTCATCGAATTTCGCGTGACTTCGATCGATTTGATTTCGTTCGACTTCATAAACTTTTCCCATTCGAATTTCAGCGATAATATGAGCTCCACCGAGACTTTTCGCTTTGCCAATTGTTCCTTCAACTGATCTTGCAAAATAAACTCCTGCTCCTAACCAACCACAAGTACCCGGTCGAAATTCACTATGAGCAATTGCAATTGCTGAATCAGGATCAGTCGTATGAAAACCAATATAATGAGGTTGATTATCGATTTCTTTCGATCGAAAACAAAAACATTTCTTATTTTCTTCCTCTGGATTAACTGGTTTATATTCAGGTTTAGGAATATCCGACCATCGATCTTGTGGTTGATAATCATTACCATGAAACACAGCAATATGATCGAGTGTTCTCGTATGACAAGGTTTATCCGTACATGGTTGATCGCCTAATGTTCGTGGATCACGAAAATCACCAACCATATGATAAGGCAAATATCGTTGATGTTTATTTGATCTCAAATGACAACGAGTGTCACCTTGTGGAGTATAATGCCACCAAATATAATATCGATAGAAGTCTAAAACCAATGTATTGAATAGAAAGATTAATGAAATCGCACAAACACTAGCTAAACTACTGCCATTCGTCTCAGACGACGATGACGATGCATAAAGACCAATTGATGTTATACGAAAAATAAAAAACAGAAATAATAATGCAAAACGCATTTGAAAACGAAGTTTCGGTCGAGCTTTATAACAAGGACAATTACAATCTGCGATTAAAAACCGACGAAGAGCTTTGTGTCGAATAAGTTTTCTATAGATTCCACTTGTATTGATTTCATCACCAGATCGACCATCACTTCGATTATAACTATTAATACAACACGCACATAATTTATATAAAAAAACGAGAATAAGTAAAATTGTAAATAAACCAACTAATGTTGCAACAATTGAACTTATCCAATCGATGATAAATGCAGCTACATATTTACCAGTATAACTTTGAGATATTGTTCGACCTGCTTCGACTGTTATTGGAGAAAAATAAAGAACTATACGAACTAATCCAAGAATCATTTCAAAGAAGCCTGTCAATGCATGAAGATACGGCAGTTTTGTATACAAACACGAGCAATGACAACAACACATTTCGATTTCAATTTCAACACTTTGCAAACAAAATCAAAATACGTTTGTTTTTTTAATATAGATCTCGAAATCAAAGAAATTTCCAACATAACCGTTTTTTTTTCTTGACACCACAACGTCTCTTAGTAACCACGCACATAGAAAAGACAAATAAATAGTTTTTTTATGTTTCTCTTTCAATTGTTTTTGATAGTCAATCGTTGAATCGATTCATTGGTTCGTAGAAGAAACTGATTCTGTCGTAGATATGCCACATTGAATAGTTTCATAGAAAAATTCTTTTCGATTGTTTTGTAAATATTTGTTTTTTCAATGAAAAGAATTCTTTGATTATAAGAATCAGTGAGAATCCAATGTTGAATAGAAGAAGAACATCGATAACCCCAACCTTTACCAATTTCAATTGAATGAAGACAATCAAATGATTTTATTGAACGAATATCCAAACGAGTCAAATTCGACAACGAATTTTCAATAACCAATCCAAGAGAATCATTATTGGCTTTTAAATCATTGACGATTTCATGTTGACACGTAAAAAGAAACCATGGATATCGTTTATTCGAATGAATCGATGGACTTAAATTGTATTCAACAATCAGTGGATTATCTCCGAATGTTGAAAGAAATAAAATCGATTGATGAGTTGTTCCACGTTCCCAAGGTTGTTCATTATTCGAAACTATTGATATTGATTCCAATAATAAACTGTTATCATTTGGATTAACGAGAAGAATTTCTCGAGGAAATATTAAAATATACTTGGCGAGACTTGTTGACCAACAGATATCTTTTAAACCCGTCGGAATTAAAGATTTTTTCTTCATCAGATTTAAATTGTGATCAAATAAAATTAAATCCGATTTGGAAGCAGCTAAAATCGATTGTTGATTTGAAGCTAATGAATACCAATGATCTGGTGGAATTGATATTGACATTTGATTTGTCCATTGAAATGACGAACAAGAAAGATCTTTGAATGGACTTGGTGGATGTTCGATGGAATCGATGATTTTCTCAGGAATAGAAATCAATGATGGATCCAATTGAAATGAACCAAATTGATATTGAATTTGTTGAAGTTGATCTAATTGTTGTTGAATCGATTGAATCGTTGTTTGAGTCCATTGAATATAATCATTGGATGCATCACAATCGAAACTAAATGAATCTATCGTTTGTTTCAATTGATTCATTTCGTCTTCGACTTTTGTTAGATATTCATCACGTTTTAAATCGCAGAATTGATTGATCAATCGATGAGATTCGTGACGCCATTCTTCTAACTTTTCAATGAAATTCAATTGATCGAACGAGATTTTCTCAATTCGATCTCGAATTTGTTGAATCGAATTTTGTTGCGATTCATTTGTCAATTCGTTCATTTCAATGTGTGTTGTCAATGTGCAACAAAAAAAAACGAAAGAAATGAGACTCTCGATACATCGAATATTTATTGAAGAACGAAAAAGATTGTTCTCACTGTTGTCAAGAATCCTTATACAATTCGCGTGACTACATTCGACTTTCAATTGAATCTCGTATTAAACCCAAAATTATTCATCGGATTAGGTGTTGGTACACGATAAGAATTTGTAGAAGACGTCGAATGAATCGTTGTATTTACATCGATATCTCTATGTGTTTTCTTTGGTTGGTTTATTGGAATCGGTTGAGAAGCTGAAGGTGGAACGTGAATATATTGAATACTCGTATGAATAGTTGGAGGAATTGGTTCGATATCAGATATTGGTGAGATATGAAATGAAGAAGAAGAAGAAGACGATTGTTGTTGATCTCCATAGAAAATGGTTTTCTTCCAACGATCTTTGTTTTGTTGATGATTAAAAGAATGCATTTGAAGTGTTCCGATAGATTGAAAATGATTTTGATTTGAAAATTGAATAATATGTGGATGAATTGTTCGATATGATATGCAACGATTTAGAATTGCATTTGCCGTATTTTGTTTTTTCGTATTGTGAAATAAAGAATCAACAAAGAAATAAAATCGATCGTAATAAGTTGCTTGTCGTGTTAATTGATCAATTGCTGTACTAATACCAATTGATGGTTCAAAATCTTTATTTTCACTAAATTCAATATTATGAATTAATTTTCGATTTTCTTCGGTTAAAACATGTTTGGCTAAACAAAATGGAATCAATGGTGGTTGTGTAAGTTGATGATTACAAATATTGATTTCGATAATATCATTTGGTTGACAATCTGCTACGATCATTTCTACTAGTTCAATAATCGATGTTTTCATTAGTTTAATTCGTTGGAATGTTTCACGTGATTCCTTATCGTCAATAGCTGTGCCAATTAGAATATAAATACCTGTACGTCGTATCACAGATGATTTCACAATTTCATTCGGGAGAATCGAACGATTTGATTGTGTTAATAACAGATTTTCAATCTAAATGAAAAAACAAACAATTGAAAATGTCGAATAGATCTAGTTGATTATACTTTTTGATTCGTTGTAAATAAAGGTACACTATTAAAATAGGTCATTTGATTGATTTGAATAGGCCACCAGATAATAAATATTGGATTTTGTTGAGGTTGATTGTGTAGATCAGTTGGAGGATAAAATGTTCGATTGATTAATTTAAATGGATGACATGGATTTTCATCTAAATCTTTCGACGAAGGAGTTGGATAAATAGATCGAATAGGAATATTTATTATTTTAGCTAAACTGAATAAAATATAAACAGTAATTATATTCGGATAATCGATCTACAGTAAAAAACAAAAAGTTCATTGTTTCAATAAAAGAAAAAAAGTTTTTTTTTTGTTTACATGTGCTTTGTCATGAATAAATGGTGACCAATTTTTTGTACACGTTTGATCAGGATCATTTGACGCGTCTTCGAAATGTTCACAATCATTGATATACTCACGATGATGACGTACTGCATCAACTAAACATCGAACTTTCAATTCAATAAGATCTTGTTGACGTGAACAATCTATTAACGATAATATACATCGAAAGAGAGCACTGCTATCATCGACTAGATCGACAGGAACTAAATTCTTTGATTTTAAATTACCATTGTAATCAACATTCGGTAAAAGTTCGAAATATTCTTTGATCGTTGTTGAACTACATTTATGTTTGTTTGGATCAAAATCAATAGAATTACAAGCTAATAAAGGATATTTAATAAGTTCGGATTCAATCGTCTTGCATTCCTTTTGAAACAATGAAAAATTATTTGTAAACTTTGTCTGCAGATTTTGTAATGCATTTTCAAAGAAATTATATCTCACGTCGCTTTCGGTAGTTGACATTTTTTCAAAATGAAACAACAAAATTTATCTCAATGATGTTAACCTGTCTCTATCAAAATACATCTAGATAAAGATAAAAATACTACCCATATCCACTCTTTTTTTAGAGATTTCATCGTAATTACGCGTAATGAAGAAATTGCGTCACAATTAC
>ERZ778027.3560-NODE-3560-length-15261-cov-11.268249_pt1 | contig 15261 bp, 17 predicted proteins | sample MGYA00375757_ERZ778027 | MGnify/ENA primary metagenome ERZ778027 (study PRJEB29350, sample SAMN05389817) | bioreactor metagenome | isolation source: Ammonium sulfate bioreactor | place: South Africa: University of Cape Town | collected 2014-02-18 ... | reverse complement strand
GCTCGACCGGTCATGATTCTACAATCGATTGATTCTTCGGAATGAAAATTAAAATTGAAATTTCTATGGATTATTTGATGAAAAAAAAAGAAAATAAAATAAAAAGTGCACGTGATCACTTCCCAAATAAACTGTTAAAAGGATTCATTATATACATTCAAATTAATTATATATTTTATTAGAAACTGAATCGTTGACTTTTCTCAATGAATTTTTTAACACGTTCAGCTTCAATTGTATTAAATAGAGTGCAATTTCTTGACCGTACATCAGCAAAGAATCCATGATCAGGTGTTACTCGATAGAAAGATTATTTGAAAATGTTCGTGATTGACTATCCCATGCAGTTGTCATATCATAATAGGCTGAAATTGATCCAGACGAGTCTAAAGCTGATTGACTGATTATTGTTCGAAAAAGACCATGTGATCCTCGTAATGCACCAAGGTCAATTGATATTTAAATCGCCGTATCCTTGTATATTTGGGATTAGTTCATGGTTTTCATAAACGAATCAAAAATATGGTTACAAAAGATTCTACTTATCGTAGATTAAATCGAACATCAAGGGTCAAAATGTATTTGTCAATCAAATGAATGCAACAACTCTTATGCTAACTACGTATTAGTAGCGCAAAAATTTTTGTATTCGATGATGACCAGTATCTGCAACATATAAATTCAGTTGAGTATCAAGTCTGACAGCTCGAGGTGTATTTAATTTCGTTGCATTATTATTACCAAGCCCAGAAAAACCAGCAATCGTAATACCATCTGATCCATCATGATCAAAAAATTGAATACGATCGTTATATGAATCAACCACATAAATATGACCCATCGGATCCATAGTTACACCGCTAGGATTGTTCAAACTTGTTGAATTTGCACCTGCTAAACCATTAGTATTACCAACAACATATGTATACGAATCGGCACCGAGCACATAGCGAATAACTGCATTGGTACCCATATTTGAAACAATTACACTATTTGATACATAATCAAAGTGTATAGCATGTGGTAAAGATAGCTGAGTTCTATTTGGTCCAGATCCATTAATTCCTCCAAGAAATAGAGTACCATTCGACTCAATAGACTTAAATGACATAATTCGAAAATTATATGTATCGACTACATAGATTGTATTCGATATTGGATTAAGTGATATTCCATAAGGTATGCCGAACGTGTTACCAGGATTGGAAATAGGACCTGCAAAGACTCGTGAGCGTGAGCTATTAATTCTAATCGAGAAAAATAGACGTACCGCCAATTCTTATACCGGAAGTGGTTCCTTGTGACCAGTATACAGCACGAGCATTATATGAATCGCTTATGTAGATATTTTGATTTGAATCAACTGCCACTCCTGAAGGAAAATACAGTTGTGTTGGAGTTAAATTTCCCGTAGTGTTTCCTGCAACAGTCTGCCCCATAAGACTTCCAAATAAAAATTTTTGTGTACGATTATTATAACGATCAGCAACATAGAGATTATTTGCATAGTCCAATGCAATATCCATAGGAACAGTAAGCGTATTATTGGCAGTACCTCCTTTATTCATAATGCCTGCTACAGTGATACCTGTTGTATTCCATCGAAGGATCGGTGTTGGTTTCACTAGATTGGACTTAGATTTAATTAACAATAAAGGTAAGATTACAGCTAGACTGAATAGAACTAGTAGACTTATTACGAACGTAACTATAAAAAGTCTTTGTGTGCATCGATGTTTTTTCCTTGATTTCAAAGTTTTATGATGATCGATTGTCTATAGAAAATTATTGTCACAAAAGCATTCAATTCGAAATAAGTACGATTACTTGATTTTTATCTGTTTTGTCGTATATAGGATTTAGTGAAGAAGAAGAATAAGCAGATTGAATTTCAAAATGCTTCTCGACTTGTGCTTGTGAGCTGCTTTTGGACGATGATTGTTTAAATACACTTTTCTGAACCGAATATGCATCCTGACTTTTGGCACTAGTCATGCGATGCTGTCTAATGGTAACATGAATAACCTTGTACGACCGTTTCTTTTTAATTTTACTCATAACTGCCTGTCTTTTCTTTTCATCTCAGACGAGAAGACATAAAAATAAAATAAATCAAAGAAAATCTAGTGTATTTGCTGATTTATTATTCAAACGCACTATTTTATTGACTAGTAACTAGTATTGCATACTTATTCAACAATGAATCAACTTTTAATGCATTTGCTGCTTGTTGCTCGACTGGCTATCGGGAGAAGAATCTCGTCGGAATTCTTCTCCTGCGTCAGTAAAATATATCCTGGTGGACATGCAGGACCAGGAAAACATCGAATCAAACATTATAAAACGTATAACTCAATGGATGATTCCATGTGAAGCTCTAATTGATGCAACATTGAATTGCTCTCGAAGTGACCTCTATACATGTGACAACTTGTTTTATTGTCATAATTGGTTGATCTTTAAATAGGCCATATAGTCATTCAATAATGACGTCATCATTATATGTCTCGATGAATATAAAAATGACCAGCCGACTAATAGAATACATTTCGTCTTTGTTAAATGGAACATTCGCCCGATATCAATCATCTACGTGAAGTTCTAGTCAAAGTTCAAGATTGTCTTTCGAATGATGATCGACAACGATTACATTTTTTCTTGGGTTCAAATGTACCAAGAAGAATTCGTGATGATACATCACTTAGTGGAACACTTTCTCTCATCGAATCATTATTTGAACAAGATAAAATCAATGAACAAGATTGTACATTTCTCATCAATGCATTTCGAGTTATTCAATGTCATGATGCTGTTCAACTTTTGAAAGGTTTTCTTTTCTCTATTTTTGAATTCAAACTTATTTTTACGTTTTCGGTAGATTATCAAATACGAATACGATCGAATGATCCATCGAATAGATTGCTCAATTTTCCATCAATCTTAATGGAAGAAACTCAAGAAGATAAATATGCAACAGAAGATTGTAAGCTAAACGAAAAACGATTATTTCTTTTTAATAATCTGAATTTCAGATTCTACAGTTATTAATATTCCTGATCATAAATTTAAATTTGAGAAGGTGACACAATTTCATCCAGTGAATTCTATCGTTAATCCAGACATAAAACAAGATGATCGTGTGTTAAAAATAAGAAAATTTCTTTTATATATACTTGGTTTTGCTTTAATCGTTGGATTTATCATATCGACAAGTATCAAAGCAAGAGAAGTGCTTACATTAAAAGAAGAACTAATAATGAAAGATGAAACTATTGTTAATGAACGAATAATACATAGAGAAACCAAAGAAAACAATTCCAAATTACTTGACGAAAATAAGCAGTTAAAAAAAGCGATGTGTAAGCGATTAAGAATAAATGATTAAATAGTAAACTTATTTTGTAAATATTTAGCACTATCGAATATGTCTCTCATTATGCAATTAATCAGACCGTTAATCAACGGAACAACTGTAGCTGGAGGACGAGGGCAAGGTGATCATGCGAGTCAATTGTACAATCCACTTTATATGACTATTGATGATGATGATGAAACAATCTATGTTAGTGATCAATATAATTATCGTATTGTAGCATGGCGAAAAAATGCAACACGAGGCGAAGTTGTTGCTGGTGGTAAAGGTTTAGGTATGGGTGCTGATCAATTACAATATCCATACGGTGTAATAATTGATAAACAAACGGATTCGTTGATTATTGCTGATCTTCGTAATAAACGAGTAGTTCGATGGCCTCGTCGAAATGGAACTCGTGGTGAAACGATCTTTGCAGATGTTAATTGTTGGAGTTTAGCTATGGATTCATTGGGTCGTATTTATATTGCTGATGCAGAAAAAGATGAAGTAAGACGATGGACAATCGGAGAAACAAAAGGAACATTAATTGCTGGTGGCAATGGTCGTGGCGTGGGACTCAATCAGTTAAATATGCCTCGTTATATTTATATCGATAAAAATGATACACTTTATATATCGGATAGTGGAAATCATCGTGTATTAAAATTAACAAAAGATGCTAAAAATGTTATGGTCATAGCTGGAAATAATGGTCCTGGTTGCCATCTCACACAATTGAAGTTTCCTATGGGAATTGTTGTTGATGATGCAGGTGTATTATATGTTGCAGATAGTGCGAATGATCGAGTAGTACGCTGGTTTCCTTGTGCAATACAAGGCGAATTATTTGTTGTTGGAAATGGGAAAGGAAAGCAAGAAAAGAAATTGAACCAACCAATTGATATAAGATTCGATCGACATGGAAACTTTTATGTTCTCGAATATCGAGATGGTCGTGTTCAAATGTTTTCTTCTCGTGATTTAAACTGATGTGTATTATTTCTGTTTTTTTTTATAATGTAAAATAAAATAAAATAGACTCTTTGTTTTATCATAGATGTACTTTTCTATGTAAGAAAGATAAGCATTGATTTTATCGTTTACTTATTTAAACGTAATACCGTTTTGAATTTGTATTTCAAAAGTATTATAAGATATGTATCGTTTGGTTTTACTAATCGTTTATTGTCTTGGTTCTCTGAAGAATATCATTGCAAGTCCAATTACATATGAAGATGTTCGTGGTACATCCTACAATGTTTCGTATGATCATCGAGCAATAACCATAAATGGTGTTCGAACTATGTTGATAGCTGGCGTAATTCATTATCCTCGTTCGACACCAGCGATGTGGCCGTATTTATTTCAAATGGCGAAAAAACAAGGTCTAAATACGATTCAAACCTATGTTTTCTGGAATATTCACGAGCAAAAACAAGGCGTTTTGGATTTCAGTGGTCGTGCTAATTTAAATCAATTTCTTCAAGATGCTGCCGATGCTGGTCTTTTTATTAATCTACGTGTTGGTCCATATGTATGTGCTGAATGGGATTACGGTGGTTTACCTGCATGGCTCAATCAAATTCCTAATATTGCATTTCGTTCACATAATTCCGCATGGGAAACAGCAATGCAAAAGTTCATCTTAGAAATTATGAATTATACAAGTCCGTATTTAGCTAAAAACGGTGGTCCAATTATTCTTGCACAAATTGAAAACGAATATCACGGTGGTGATCAAGCTTATGTCGATTGGTGTGGTAGTTTAGTATCGAATGAATTAGCATTTACACAAGTGCCTTGGATTATGTGTAATGGTGAATCAGCGAATTCAACGATTGAAACATGTAATTCATGTAATTGCCTTGATGATGGTTGGATGTATAAACATCGACAACAATCACCAACAACACCGATGTTATTCACGGAAAATGAAGGATGGTTTCAACAATGGGGCATTGCAAATGCTATTCGTACAACATCGGATCTTGCTTATTCCGTCGCCGAATGGTATGCTGCTGGTGGTGCTTATCATGCGTATTATATGTGGCATGGTGGAAATCATTATGATCGAACAGCTGCAGCTGGTATTACAACAATGTATGCTGATGATGTTTGTCTTCATGCTGATGGTACACCAAATGAACCGAAGTTTACTCAATTAAGTCGTCTTCAACATTTAATTGCTAATAATGCTGAAGTGATGTTGAAACAAGATGGAAATCATTCATTGATACCACGATGGAATGGAACCAATTGGATTATTAGTAATTATCAATATGTTTATTCATATGCACCAGCTCTTTATTTCGTTGGTAATCAAGCTAATTCACCTGTCAATGTACTTTTTGCTAATCAAAATATAAGCATGCCTGAACATTCAGTTTATATTTATGATTATAATTTGAATTTATTATGGTCAAGTTCAAATTATAGTGATATTGATACAGATAATACGAAATATTTTCCTATTGTTGTCGGTCCACTTGAATGGAAAACATGGAGTGAACCAATTCCATCGAATCTACCTGTTACAACATCGTTAAATCCTATTGAACAACTGTCATTAACAAATGACGAGACAATTTATTTATGGTATCGTCGAAATATTACATTATCACAAGTACAATCACATACAAGAATTACAATTCAAACACGTTCAGCAAATGCTTTATTATTCTTTTTGAATGGACAATATCTAGGCGAAACTGACGATCATAATCATATTGGAGGATTTGTTCTTGCTAATATTGCTGTTGATACTTCGAGTTTTCGAGCAAATCAAACGTATTTACTTGAAATTCTTTCGATTTCACTTGGATTAACCAATGGTGTTAATTCGAGTACTTTTGAACAAAAAGGTATTGTTGGTCAAGTTTCGATTGATGGTCAATCGCTCTTGAATGATACAAATCATCCATGGGAACATCAGAAAGGTTTAGTTGGTGAATATTATCAAATCTATACTGAACAAGGTTCATCGAAAGTCAATTGGGACACACAATGGACGAAAGGAATTGGCAAAGCAGTAACATGGTTTCAATCGACATTCGATCTTGATCATGTTGTTAAACAAGATTTCAATGTCAATCCGATTTTACTCGATGCTCAAGGTTTAAATCGTGGTCATGCATTTATCAATGGACATGATATTGGTCTCTATTGGTTAATTGAAGGTATCTGTCAGCCGTATATTAAATATTGTCAACAAGCACAAATCGATTGTTCGAAACCGAATCAACGTTATTATCATATTCCATCTGATTGGCTCTTGCCAAAGAATAATTTAATCACAATATTTGATGATCTAGGAGCACCATCACCTGGTTCAGTTGGAATTACACAACGTGTTGTCATCTTGACAGATTAAACTATAGATTTGTGTTTCATAACTCTCTTGTGCTCTAACCTTGAAAAAATGCATTAGTGTGTCATTTATATGACTCATCTATCTAATCTTTAAGTAAATAATGTATGACACTACATTTCTCTTTCGTAAAACTTGAGGGTGATGAAATTCAAGTTGAAATCGATCTTTCGTTCGAAAAAATCTACCGTTATTTCGATTTCAAATGATAATTGTACAACATTCAATGATTTCAATCATGATTTATTATTTGAAATATTCGATTATCTATCGTACACGGATACACTTCAAGTATTTAATAATCTAAATAGTTATATACAAGAAGCAATTGAAGGTTATTCGCATGCAATTGATTTACGAATTCATACGAAATATCCTCATCACATTCGTTCATTAAAAATAACTATGACTGATCATGTCTCGGCTTTTAATATGTTAAAATCTGCTCAAATATCATCATTGCGTGCAATTTCACTTGCCAATCTACGACCACAACATGTTCTCCGTGTATTAAATTCAATTCCATATGAACGAATCGAATATATTTATATAGGTATATGTGCATTCGATAAAACTTACAGTACATTAGAAATGCTATCAAATATTCAAACTCATGCACTTTCATTGAGTCAATATCGATTAAAACAATGTTATTTTAAAGAAGAATTCGCTGCTACAATTAATAATTTACCTCAACAATTAATTTCATTAGAATATTTATACGTAGTTTCTTGTGCAGATTTGTTTATTATTTCTCAATTAATTAATCGAACACCAAATTTAAAATATCTTCATGTATCAACATTGAATATTCATCAAAATCCATTCATATCGAATCAATTTTATTTAACTACACTATCCTTTCGACCGCATGTAAATTGTTCCATCGATGAATTTCGATTATTTTTGCAAGAATGTTGTCCAAATTTAAAACGATTAATTGCTGAAGTATATTATCATCATGATGGTAAACAAGGATTTTTACGTCTCAATAAATCACAATGGTTAACTATATTTCCCAAACAATTAGAATACTTTCATTTTAAATATATAAAAGGTTCATCTATTCATTTTCATTCATTAATGCATGAATATAAACCATTACCGTTGAAAGAACAAATTTTATTTGACCTTGATGATATTCAACGACATTACTGTGAAATTCTGGTTGATCCATCATTAATTTTGACATGGACAAAAGATTAAAATTATTGCTTGTAAATAAGATGAAAGAAACGTCTTACGTATTAAAGATAATACGCTTCTTTCTCTTTTGCTAATAATTTTTTCTCAAGGTAAAAAAAAACTCTCATTAAATTAAAAATTTGAATATGTTGACAACTGCAAATATTGTTCTTGATATACTCATTCTTATATTTTCTTCCTTTGGAATTTTAAGTGCCATCGTCGTACTATTTCTCATTGTTCGTTATCGACAACAATTTCCATTTAAGATAGCAACACTTCTCATTTGTAATAATTATATTACCGTAATTCTCTATTTAATTTTCATAGTAGATACACATTCACATAATTTATATGGTTTTCTACATACTAATGTTTCGTTTGACAATTTCTATTGTTACATACGTATCTATACTATTGGTATAACACTTGCTTCAATCTACTATTCATATTTACTGCAAGCATGTTTTCGTTTGTTTCGTATTGTTTTCTATAAACGAAAAAATCTACAAACATTTCGATGTATGTCGATTCTTATTTTAATTCAATGGCTTTTTGTTCTCCTTCTTCCTTTACCTGTTTATTTATCTCGTTATTATAAATACTTATCATCGAGTAATTACTACTGTGGACTTTCATTTACTAATATTCCGTCAGTTATATATACGAGTTTGACGGTATACTTCTTTCCAACTAGTTTAATCGGATCGATCTATTTTTATATAATATTTTACATGAAAAAGCAAAGCAATTGGACGATTCAACAATATCGTCGACAAGCAATTCAACGAGATTTAACCGTATTGAAACGAATTCTAATTCTAATTGGATTACTTTGCACAGTGAGTTTTCCTTCAATCATATTGTATTTATGGTATATATTTACCAATGATTTATCCCCTTTAATTTATGAATTACAATCATTTACATTCTGTGTTGGACTTTCGGTCCTGCCAATGATAACAGCTATGACAACACCACAGTTACGTAATTTACTAGATCGACAATTTCGACTCGATCATCGTATTCATCCAGTGTTTCAGTGAACATAAACAGAGAGAGTTGATATCATCACAGACTATTTTGACTATAAAATTAGAGGTCACTCTATGGTCTCATTAGTTCCACTGAAATGTAACATCTGTGTCTTGTTAAAGATCATGTGTGAAGAAAAATACAGGTCAATTGTCACGGTAAATGAAGAGGTCAAAGGATATAAATAGCCAACATTTTATTGAAATACTGTCAAATAGATACAATGAAATTGATAATATTCGTGTTATGTTTAATGATGTCTTGTACATCAGGACACCATGAGAAACGGCAGATTCATTGGAATGGCAACTGGGCTCACGCTTGTGATTTCAGTGATAATGATCTTAGCAATGCACAAATTCGAGGTGAAGATTGTGAACCAAGATGTGAGAGTACACCTGGCTGTACGCATTTTACATGGACCACATATCTCAATGGTACTTGCTGGATGAAACAAGGATCTATTATAAAAGACAATGCTTATCCAACGAATGATCAAAGTATGGTTTGTGGAGTTATACGCGACTCGAAACCAACTCCCGGAGTTTCGGGAAGAACAACTCGATACTGGGATTGTTGTAAACCGAGTTGCTCATGGGCTGGTAAAGTTCGTGGACGTGATACTTATGTTAAATCTTGCCGTTCGAATGGATACGATGTTTTTGATCATCCGAATGCAGCTAGTGGATGTAATTCTGACGGTGAAGCTTTTACTTGTAATAATCAGCAACCGTGGGCTGTGAACGATGGATTAGCTTATGGATTTGCTGCAGCTCATATTCCAGGATTGAGTGAACAAGATACTTGTTGTACTTGTTATAAATTAGATTTTACAAGTGATCCACTTCGGGGCAAAACAATGATTGTTCAAATAACAAATAGCGGTAGTGATGTCGGTGCACATCAATTTGATTTACAAATTCCAGGTGGTGGTGTTGGAATATTTAATGGTTGTCAACCGCAATGGAATGCGCCAGATAATGGTTGGGGCGAGCGTTATGGTGGTGTTCGTTCTCGTGATGAATGCTATGCACTCCCAGAACAAATTCGAAACGGATGTTTCTTTCGATTTGATTGGTTTCGCGGAGCTGATAATCCGACAATGACTTATTCACAAGTCGATTGTCCTCAAGAACTAAAATCGATTACCGATTGTCACCGTTAAGTTTTTATTGTTTTGGGTTCAATAAAAAGGAAACACACTCAACTGATGACATCTATACTCAATATTTTCCATTCATGACTCATTACCTATGTGTAATTTCATAACAAGCAGGTAAACTCAAGCCTCTCGAAGGTTATTTCATTTCAAGTTTTGCATTCTTTGAAATATGTCGGGTGGTAGTTCAGTATTCCGAGTCGAATATGCTAAATCAGGTCGTTCGGTATGCAAAGGTTGTGGATCAGTAGTGAATCAAGATGATCTTCGATTTGCTATTATGGTTCGATCATCGAAATTCGATGGCACAGTCTGTTCTAATTATTAAGAGAATAAAACCTAAGAAACAGTCGATGTTTATCCTATAGGTACCCAAATGGTATCATATGGATTGTTTTTTTCAAAAAGTGAAATTGATCGACATAAAAATCATAAAAGGTTTCGATGATTTACGTTGGGACGATCAACAAAAAGTTCGAGATCTCATACAAAAAACTTCTTCAACACCTTCAGGTAAAAGATTTCGATCGCAACGAAAACGAAAACGAATCCTATCATAGATGAAAATGATGTTTCAAATGAGAATTTCTCTGTTGAATATGCGAAATCAAATCGAAGTGCATGCCACGGATGTTCATCATCGATTGATAAGGACGCAGTACGTTTATCGAAGAAGAATTTCGCAACACGACGAGCAAGACGTTGGGGAAAGCCGAGTGATGAATGGTATCATGTTGATTGTTTTAATCAAATGAAAACAGATTTGAATTTCTTTGGCACTGCTGAATCGTGCGTATTAGTTGACTGTTAAACAAGAGAACGTTTTGATTCTCTAGTTTTACGGGCTTTTTGGAGTTGAATGATGATGATCAAACTGAATTGAAGGATAAATTTGGTACGTCAAACAAATCGAAACGAAAACGTCGAGGTACAAAGATCGATAATCAATCGACAGAAGCTAAACAATCGAAAATCGAAGAAGACGAAGACAAAAATTCGAAAAAAGAACAAAGTGATCTACTTTGGAAGTACAAAGATAGTTTACGTAAAGAAGTTCCACAAGATATTCTTAAAAAACTACTCGAATCTAATTCGCAGAAAACTGTTTCCGGAGAATCAAATGTAAAATTATTTTTTATTAATTGTTTAAAAAAAAAGAGAGAATTTTTATAGCTAATCGATGCTGTCACTGATTGTATGGCATTCGGTGCGCTTGAACCATGCCCTGAATGCAATGGTTTACTTATTTTCAAGTAAATTCACTTGCTTACTAAGATTTCCTTTTCTTTGAATAAGAACTTTTGAAAAGTTATACAAACTATCGTTGTACTGGTAACATTACTGAATGGACGAAATGTACGTATTCAACTGTAGTACCGCAACGAAAACCATTTGAAATACCTGATGATATCAGAGATGAATACGATATTTTGTAAGATTAGTTTTTTATTTGTTTGTGTCTAATTGATAATTGAATTGTAGTGAAAATTATACGTATACGAAACGTGATCGATTATTAACACAAATCAATCAAAAATCAAAAATTGCAGAAGCTAAAGAGTATATCAATAGATGAGTTCATTAGATTTGAGAATATCGTATGTTGTAGGCCGAGTTATGATTCAAATTTGCCACTCAACGGATATTCAGTTGCGCTGGTTGGTCGATTATCAAAACGAGCAAGTACATTTCAAAAACAAATCGAACAATTAGGAGGAGTTTACGCAACAACAATCGATAAATCCGTTGATGTTATCATCAGTACACAAGGTTGTTTATTTGAAAATTAGAATTTCGAATTAACAGAAGTTAAGTTTCATTTAGATGAAATTAATAAACAGAGTAAAAAAATTCAAGATGCTCAAACTTTCGATATTCATGTTGTTCCTGAACAATTTTTTGATGAAATTGCCAATGATCGACCATCGATTGTCATGGACAAATTGAAAATTTCAACTTGGGGAACATTACCTCATATTCGTAAGCATCAACAAGTCAAACGAAAACTATCAAAAACAACCAGTCGATCGAAGAGTTCGAGTTCAGCACCAGAAACAGTCACAATGAAACTTAAAAATGGTGCTGCTGTCGATCCCGATTCAGGTGAATACTTTACTTATACGATTTTCATTTGTCAAAAACGACGGACTTTGTATAGGACTCGATGAGACATGTCATGTTTACAAAGATATCGAAACCGATAATCTCTATACAGCAGTCTTAGGCATGGTCGATATCACTTGTGGTACGAATTCGTATTATAAAATTCAATTGCTTGAATCCGATTCCGAACAGAAATGGTTTGTTTTTCGTTCATGATAAGTATTCAAATGTTTTCTTTTTCTTTTGCCAATTGGAATTTCGTTTTTTTGTTTGTGTTTGTTCACGGGTCGCATTGGCACGACATTTGGTGGTAAAAAAATCGAAGAATTCTCTAATAAAAAAAGAGCAATTGGAGAATTTCATCGAATATTTTTCGATAAAACTGGCAATCAATGGTCGGATCGAGGTGCATTTCGAAAACTACCAAATAAATTATATCCATTAGAAATCGATTACGGTGAATCGATTGACCAAAATCATTTGAATGATTCGAAGGTTTCATCTCGATTGACAACACCGGTTCAAGATCTCGTTCGTTTGATATTCAATGTTGAAAATATGGAACAAACTTTGTTGTCATTCGATATTGATACAAGAAAAATGCCGTTAGGTAAACTTTCAACTAAACAATTGAAACAAGCTTATGAAATTTTAACTGAACTACAAACATTAATTTCGAATCAAACGACAAAGAAAACATTGATTATCGATGCAACAAATCGATTTTATACACTTATTCCTCATGATTTCGGTCTTTCGAAACCAAAAATTCTCGATAATCTCGAATTGATTCAATCAAAAACTGAAATGATCGATAATTTACTCGAAATTGAAATTGCTTATTCAATGTTAAAACGAACGAATAACGAGGATGACCAACATCCAATTGATATGCATTATAAGAAATTAAAATGTTCAATCGAACCAATCGATCGATCAACTGAAGAATTTCAACGTATTGAAACCTACATGGTCAATACACACGCATCAACACATAATCAATATAAATTAAAATTAAAAGATTTATTTCGAATTGAACGAGAAGGTGAAAGTGAACATTTTGCAAAATATAAGAAACTATCCAATCATCAGTTATTGTGGCATGGATCACGAACAACAAATTTCGTTGGTATTCTTAGTCAAGGTTTACGTATTGCTCCACCGGAAGCACCGATGGTAAATAAATTATGTGTATTCTAATTTCTCAAATTAGTATATTTTCTATTCTATAGACTGGATATATGTTTGGTAAAGGCGTCTATTTTGCTGATATGGTTTCAAAGAGTGGTAATATTCTCTGTTTTTTCTTCGATTATACACGTAGAAAAAAAAACAATCCTTTTTTTCTTAGCAAATTATTGTTTTGCTAAACAAGAGAAACCTGAAGGATTAATGCTTCTATGTGAAGTAGCACTTGGCAAGACACATGATTGTTATCATGCTACAAAGCTTTCGGCAACGACGTTACCCACAGGAACAAATTCAACTAAAGGATGTGGACAAACCATTCCTGATCCAAATAAAAATTATCACGCCGATGATGGAGTTCTCATTCCGATGGGCAATGGTGTCAATGCAAATATTGCATACAGTTCATTGCTATACAATGAATATATTGTCTACGATACGGATCAGATTCGAATGAAATATCTCCTACGTATTGAATTCGAATTTAAAGACTGAATAGAGTTTTATGATTTTTAATTCAGAAAGAATAATAAAGAATTTTATTTCTGTTTTTGAAAAATCAAGCAGTTTCTAAGGCACAGTCAAATGTGCGTTAGTAACATATTATTGATTTTTTCACTTCCTTTCGATATGTTTTCGACGTTGCAAACTGCATATAAAATCGTGCATTGTAAATCAAGTGCAATAGTACCGACATCGTTATAAAATTAATAAATGATTCGATTTGTTTTCTGTCTGCCGATTTTTCTAATCCCATATTATCTGTTATACCACAATAGATTAGCATCATTGGATGTAAAAATGTGCACAAAATATAGAAAAATACTTCCATTAAAACAATTTTCATTAATCTAACATCACGTTTATTCAATCGTCTTGGTTCATCTTGTGGTGTAATACGATAATTCATTTGACGTAATTTTTTTATCAATGGTATACTCGTCGATATCATGCATACACTCGGTACAATGCCAACAAAAACTAAACTATAAAAACTGAATATTTGTCCATATAAACCATAGATAGAACATCGATTATTTTCAATACTTTCCCAAACAAGAAGATGAAAAGAAACTATCGACCAGAATATTGTGAGAAAGCAAATCGATCGAAGTGCTATTTGTGGTCGACACAATGCTCGAATTGCAGCACGAGGATGGCATGATGCATATCGATCAATACAAAGTAATACAAGTGTGTAACGAAAACACATCGAACTAACATGAATAGTATAACCACGAATTCGACATAATACTAATGATGAATTCACCATATCGAAATGATCGAGTGCATTAATAACTGGTACAATTGCCCACCAGGAAGCAACTAACCCAAAACTCGATAATGCTATCGAATAAATGGAACATGAACGTTTGTGCGAGCTTTTTTTTCTTGAAAAAACAACTATTGTTAATAGGTTTCCAAGAGTACCAAATGCAAGCATTGCTGATAGAAGATAACGAGTCATATATTGTTGTATAAGAATAAGTGTTGTTGTAGTTGACATGATTCAGTCTAAGAAAGGGAAAAAAGAATGATGGACAGTAATTCTAATGAAAACGCAGATGTCCTTTGAATTGAGGTATGAGTTTACGCATGATGCAGTGTTTGACGTCAAATGTTAATTGAATAGATGTTGAAAATGAGGGAGAGCGATCAGCCGTTTGATTTCTTCCTGTAAACATGTGAGAGCATAATGGAGTTCTTTTTTTCTACTATAGAATATTGCTAATAATAATCGATATTCTATGAGTGAGTGCAAATATATATATATAATTTTATTCTATTTTCAAATCTCACATGTTATTTGAAATAAAACTCTGCATATATAAATTAATTTTCTAATGAATTGCATTATGTCTTGTCGAT
>ERZ778027.3554-NODE-3554-length-15290-cov-4.495438_pt1 | contig 15290 bp, 14 predicted proteins | sample MGYA00375757_ERZ778027 | MGnify/ENA primary metagenome ERZ778027 (study PRJEB29350, sample SAMN05389817) | bioreactor metagenome | isolation source: Ammonium sulfate bioreactor | place: South Africa: University of Cape Town | collected 2014-02-18 ... | reverse complement strand
TCTGCTTTCTAGCAACCTGGCCGGCTGTGAGGACGGTGCTCGCGGCCTCCTTGGGGTACTTACACTCAATCGCCAAGAGGAACCCGTTGGGCTGATACACCAGCACATCGAAGCCAGCTTGAGCCTCGTTCGACTGGAAGAGAAATACTCCTCCGAGTTGCAAGTCGATCACTGGCGATTGCTCGTTGTCGAGTGATCGAATGACCTTCTTGACCGTGAGTTCTTGCGGGCTATCGGGGAGCTTGTCAGCGAGCACGGCAACTTGCTGTGGCGGCAAGAGAGCCACGTCGTCGGCTTCTAGCAACGAGGCGCCGCATGCGGCGAGCAGCTGCGACAGCTTGGTGAAGCGTTCGCCCAGGCAGAGAGCCAAGAACATGGCTGTGAAGGTCTCGAACTCTGGCCAAGTCTGATGCAGCACTGTAGCAAGCAGTTCCTCCAGCACCGGCTTGGCAGTTTTGGCATGTGACGATGTCTGGTACGCACGAATGGTTGGTAACAGCCGTTGCATCAGAGGGCGGCACTCATTCTATCGTACCGAATACTCGATCCAGTGGCGTACGTACGCCAGCATCAACGACAGTCGCACAAAAGATTGGGCGTCGTCCACGACTGCCTGAAAGCCTATTCCGGGTACATCGCACAATGCATGCAAGGCAATTGCTCTGGCGTATGCTGGGTGGATCGTCGTTTCGATATCGAGCTCCTGGCCGGTGACTGCCCACATTGCGATCTCATCGAGGATCGTACAATCTTGAAGGACCGCCAAGCGATTGTCGAACGTGGCTCTGCGCTACAACCGGAGATGTGGTGTTGGGTTACGTCACGGCGAATGCCTGACTCAGTGCCATTACACATACCATTGAGGCTCGAGTAAGCAGTGATCCGCCTCCGGGTTTGGCACGACGCATCAGCGAAGCGCACACAAATTCAGCCAGGGATGCTAAGCTTCGGGGATGACCACTGGTACACAGCACGACGTCCGTCAAGTCGGCTCGCTCTTGGGGCGAAAAGAGCGACCTACAATCCTCGGGCTGCCAACAGGACGCTCTTGAGCAATCAAGTCGCAAGTAGTGGCAATGTGCATGTCTACGTACGCTGGATAGACGTTGAAGCTCCATCGTTCGCGCTAGGATAGGTTGCATCGCTTCAGGAACGGTGGAAGACAAGTACGCTTCAATCGCTTGCTCGAGTTCTTGTGCCGTGAGCGACAGAGTAGGAAGTGGGATTATCCTCGCCTTCCGAGAGGCGCCTTGAACCGCTACTTGCCCATTCACAGCAGTCGCGATTTGATAGGCGCTCAAGAACGAAGGGAGTACGAACACAAGCCTGGAGGAATGGTTCATATCCACAATGTGTCGAAGAGCTTCGGTGTAGAGCTGCCGCTTGGTGGCTGCCTCGAACATCATGGCCTCGTCGACACCGATTACGATCGATTGCTTGCCAGTTTCGCGAAGGATCTGGTTGATCACTTCCGGAGCAAAGAGCACCCTCCGAAGGGGCATCATTGCGAGGACAAAAGAAGGCCAAGCGTCTTTGGAGCGCTGGTCTGTCAGGTCGAAGAAGTAACTGTGTGCGAACACTCAACCGTTGCAATAGAATGACACCGAGCATCGAGCAACTCCTACCCACCTGTACATGATGCGTAGGCCAACTTCGACAGAGCACCACGTGTCTCGACTTGGAATCCATTCGTCGCTATCTCGCGGAGCCTGCGCCTGATAGCTGGAGTTGAACGTGATCAACACACGAATTGCGCCGTGAAATCGTTCTGCCAGGATAGGGTCTGCAATTTGGTTCCAGTGAGCGAGAAGCCACGTCAACGCCTTGGTCTGTGGGCAGAGCGGCGGTCAGTTTGGTAATCGCCGCCTCGTTGTACAAGAAATTGGAGCCACCTTCCAGCAGAGCGCACCTTTCCAATACCAGGACAGCCACTGAGAGCTGGAATATCCTCGCGGAAGTCCCCGAAACGAGTGTCCAAACGGAGTTGGTATCGCGACAGTACGGATTGTATCGCGGCAACAGTACTTGCGCGGTCGTGAAAGTGCTCATCGAAGAGGGTCGAATAGGGATGAGGATAGAGCTATATAGCGCCACAAGAAATCCAGAGAATCAGCTTACGCAACAACCAGTCACAAAGGCGCCATCGACGAACCGGTGAGAAGGACGTTGCGCGATCGTGCAGCGAGCGCATTGCCATCTTTTGGGAGGCGGCAAACTGAGCAACGGCCGCCCAGGCCATGTCGATTGTCGGACTCCATGGTTCGAGTGAGGGCGAAGGATGGGGAATGATTGGAATACCTAAACGAGATTGTAGCAATGTAGTAGCGTTTCAAGGTAGGACACGAACGATCAATGGATCACAATCGATTACGATAGATAGATAGATCGATCGATCACGATAGATCACAAACGAACCTCGGGCGTCTTCAGCAATTCGAAGGTACTTTCTTTGCTGTGTGCCATGATCAGCGTCCTCCTCTCGTTGTCGTTTTTCTGTGTGCGAAGCCACATTCGATAAGCCGCTACTCTACACACTGTCGTAGCGTGCAGTGCATACGAGAGTGGTCAAGGAGATCCCCACTTGTGCTGGACGAGGAGGCTTGGGAAGAGTTGCTGTGGCTCTGTGCCCAGCAGCAAGGTATCGCGTGAGGGCGTCGGACATATCAGGCACGGGGTGGTGCTTAATAATGGTGGCCACGTACCTCGGCATACCCTGCGAGTACTGATAAGCGTAACATGAAGATTGCAGCCTCAGCAACGTGCAAAGGGCTCGTACGCAGCACAGAAAGCATCAAAGGCAGCGCAGCACGTACGGGCAATGCTTTCATCGGGAAGCAGCGGCAGCAAGGCTTGGAGTTGCTGTCGATATGCTTCGTGTTGATTGTGAACTAGCTGGTATATCTTGTCATTGACGAGAATATCGGGCTCAGCGCCAAGGGCTACACGTGCACGGTAGGAAGAACGTGGGTAATACGGCCGCAAGCAAGGAGCCCAGTGGCCACACTTTGTGTACCTTGCTTGACCTCGCTGCAAGAAACAAGGGCCACGACGAGAGCACACCGCAAACGCTCAGATGTAGGCAAGTGTTCGAGCAGATGAGCGAGCAACGCAGAGCGATCAGACTGCGCCATCGATGCCAACGGGATGCAGGCGGCAAGCAGAATGGACGGGAGAGCGAGTGCGCCGGAAAGCCAGCGTTGTCTCCTATTCAACGGGGCATCTTCGCGAGAGAATAAGCCTGCCGCGTGGATGACTGCTGCGGTATATCTATTATTGAAGTCTCTCGTCGCATCACATCCACTCAAGCAATGTCGAGACGGACGAAACAGGTAACGGAGGTGCGTCGGTTGCCGGAAGACGAGGCGCCACATGAACGTGCCATTTGGCGAGGACCTGTCGGAGTAACCTCTCCTCGTTCGCCACGGTTGACGTGCTGAGAAGGTACACGAGGCGGTCCCTCGTCGAACCGGGCAGCTCTTCGGTCTCGACGTCTCTGGCCACGAGAGCCAGCTTTGCATACAGCACTCTAAGCTTGGGGTTTGATACGGGGCAAAATGCGAGAACGCGGAAGCATCCGCGCAGGATCGCTGACCACTCGAGGACCTCGTCTTGAATGTGAAGAAGAATGGCGGCAATTCGGGCCAGGAGGTACACGTGATTGGGCTGGTTGTAAGCGACAGCGTATGCATGACGCTCCAGGTACTCGAGAAGGACCGTGAGCAAGCGGCTTCCAGCCACTTGTTGCGCGATGCCGTCAAACTCGAAGGTCCAAGTTTGCAGCAGGCGCGCGATGCTACCGAGGGCTCGAAGATTACCTTGCAGTCCATCCACTGTTGTACTCAACTGCTCGAGGAATGAAGACTTGGCAAGATCTTCCTTGGCTGTTATCATGTAGCACGCATAAAGATGCGCGTGTGTAAGTAGGTGGGAATCTGCTGTCTCTGACACTACGTACCTGGGCGAAAGTTGTAGACCAAATACGAGAGAGCTCGGATAGCGCTCGAAGCAAACGGACCATGAGCAAGCTGCACGAGAGTCGCTACGGCATCACACTCTCGAGCGTATGTCTTGCTGGCTGGTGATCCGAAACGGAACGTGTCCGTAAGCAACCGCAAGATGGTTGTTGTACTGTGCCCAGCCTGTGAGAGGGCTCTCGCAAGAGCCGAGGAGCAATGCAGCGGATACCACTTCCACGGCTCCTTGGTAGTGGCGTCCTCAGCAGCCTCTTCCTCATCCTGCTCCTCCCATTGTTCGTCGTCATCATCGTCTGCGACAGGGCGAGCATTCGAGAGAATCGACCGCAGGCGATAGAACAAGTTGCAAAGAAAGGCTCGCCACTTGTCGCCGTTAGGGCGGCACTTGAACTCGATCCAGTACTGGAGGAGCGAGAACTCAAGCGAGGTCGCAGGAGTTACGAGCGAGACAGTAGCCCAAGCAGCTTCGGCTGCGCTGGGCAGGCTTGCGCAGAAGAACAATGGCTGCGCAACATTGAACCTGCTTGCCTCCTCCGCCAGTCGGTCGGCATACCGCCGTAGCGAGGCGGGTGCCGTGCTCTGGTTCTCGACCGGTTCTAACGACAGCGCGTGTCGGTAGAAGCCCTCGAACACAGCAGCCGCAGCCATGGCGCAGACACAGAATAACGCGAAGCAAGGAAGATGGAGGGAGACCTCGGATCGCTGTTCCGAGGCGACTTGTGCATGTGCACTGTTGGACACGTTACCGGAGTTCGTACAAGAACAGTGCACTTCTGCTCCCGCTCTCTCCGCTTCCTTCCCTCTCGCTCGGGCTCCGAGCTCCTCCTCTCGGTCCGGGCAACGAGTTCCAAGTAGACGAACGAGAACCTCCTCCCCTCTCACGTTGCGTTGTATCCTCTCCCACCCTCCTGCTGCTTCCATCTCGCTCCTCTCATATCACCTGTTCGTCTTGGTACACGTGTGTATATGTACGACTGTCGCGCGACAACCTGCGCGCTTCATGTATCGACACCATATCAGCTGCGCCTTCCGAGTATATCAGCACGCCAACGACGCCTCCAGCAGCACCCGCTTGTAGTATATCGTCTCCCCTCGCCCTGATCTCACCGCACACGTTGCACACAGAGACATCGATAACGAGAACCGCTCGCTCATCACACACACACACACAACCACACTCGACATGGAGCCTCCGTGGGCCTCTCGCCCCATGTCCCTCACCGATCTCCCAACCAGAAGAGACGAGCTCCAAGATCCTCTTGGCCGCGAGAGTGGCCTCGATACTGCCTCACCTTCGGTGATTCCTATCGCAAAGACACCTCAACGAGATCCGCCACCGCCACACATCCACCGCCGCGACGACGATGATGATAACGGCGACACAGGAATCTCCTCCAGCGCCAACATCGGCGTCGCTCCCGCCGAAGGCATCGAACAACCCTCGCCGCCATCTGCCGCGTGGTTCAGCTGCATGGGCACCGAGTACGAGATCGTCATCGGTCGACGATATCGCATCTCGCTCCAGCTCCTCGACGACCTCGAAGTGACATTGCGATTCGGCCTCGCGATCGCTGGCGCCGCCGCCATCCTCCAGTTCCTCCCCTCGAGCCAACTCCAATCCCACTTCCCGTTGTCGTTCTTCATCGGCATCGTGGTGGCCATCGTGTTCGTGGCACCTCCGTTCCTCGGAACAGCGATCGCCAACTCGTTGTCGTGGGTGTGCGGCTCGCTGGTCGGCTGCTCGTTCGCGATCATCACGATAGAGGTGCTCGGGCCCACACGAGCTGACAACCCGAGTCCCGTGGCCCTCGGCTTCATCATCTTCTTCGTCGTCTTCCTCCTCGTGTACCATGGCACCAGCGTCACCTTCCGCCGCTCCTCGACCATCGTATATTGCCTATTCCTGGCGCTATGGTACAGCGACATCAAGAACTCGGCCACGGTGCCAGGACCATACGACTTCTTCCTCATGGTCCGCACCTCGTGGCTCGGACTCGCATTCGCTCTCGCGGCCCTCGCCGTCCCTCTCCCTCAGCTCGGCTGGCCTCCCTTGCTTCCAATGCCTCGCATGGCCCTCCCCAAGGTGCTGATGGGAACCTTCAAGGCGGCCGACATCCTCGCCGGAGTGTTCGTCGAGCTCGCTCGAGGATACGAGCTCGGCGACTCGTCGCTGTTCCTCGACGAGTACGGCCATCGGCTCTTGATCCGAATCGAGAACACCGAGCGCATGCTCCAAGGCCTCCAAGGCCTCATCGGCGCCGCCGGTCGATGGGAGCCGTTCTTGTCGTGGCCCGCCCCTCGACTCGTGTCGTTCATCTCGTCGTGCTGCGGCGGAGGCATCTTCGGCTCGACTCTGCGACTCGGGAACATTGGCGCCGTCATCTCGAACCTGCTGCTGATGTGCTTGCTCCAGCGAAACCACATCAACGTCATGCTCCGACGAGCCGACCCAACGGCCACGGCGCCTTGGTCTCGAGCCATGGCTCCGAACATGCTCGCCGACCTCGAGCAACTCGCCGTCAACGTGTCATCGCTCTTGAGACAACGATCAGTGCTCCACACTCTCTCTCCACTGTACGATCGCTCGACCGAGGCCACGCAAGAGCGAGAGCGCATCGAGACCGAGACGTTGGATCTCGTGTCGTCGCTGACGCGCCACATGAGGGAGCACGTGGCCGAGACTCTCGACGAGACCAATGCCGCAGCTCGAGAGATCGCATTCCATTGCAACGCGCTCGTTCGTCTGTCGGTGATGGCGTCGACGGCAGTGACGATTGCTCGAGTGGCATCGGAGCCGCCGATCGGACCGCCTTTCGCGGCGAGAGTGATCGAGTGGCTTCTCGAGTACCTTCGATTCCTCAAGGGAGGAGTGACTCATGCGTTCCGTCTCGTGACTCTGCGATCGTCTCCTCGCAAGTTCATCGTCCATCGACATCGTCGACTCGCCGGCTCTCTCCTCGTCTCGTCGGCCGTCGTTGTTGCGTGCCTTTTTTTCTTGATCGACACTCTTCGACGCAATGTGCCGACAGGGTTCGGAGTGGTGACGAACACGCTGATTCTGATGGATCGAGACATGTGGGCCGCCAACATGCAAGCCGGCGAGCAACGACTGGCTGGCACGGCTCTCGCGATCGCGGGATCGTTCTGGCTCACGTCGCTGTGGCCGAACGGCGACCAAGTAGGAATCTTCTTATTCATCATCGCATACTGTGTGGTGGCGAGGTTCATCCAATGCAACGCTCGATGGACTCAGATGGCGTACTCGTTCCAGACGGCACTGTTCTTGATCTTGTTTCGATCGGGATCGATCGCCAAGGGCAATGTCACGACCTCGGCAACGGCCAACGCCATTGCAACGGCTCTTGGAGTGGCTCTCGTGGCCTTGGCAAATTTGGTGTGGCCGATTCGATCGAGGACATTGATTCGACCGCGAATCTTCAAGAACTTGATGGAGCACTTCATTCCGTTGGTGCAAGCGAGCATTCCTCCTCCGTCTCTCCGCGTCGAGCAACCCACACAACCCGCTACCAACGACCAAGCGGAAGTCAAAAGGCCCAAGCTTCCGCCGGCAGCCTTGATCGGCAAGCTGGCGCACAGCACGGCACAACAGGAGGAGCTGATCAAGGAAGCGGGTCTCGAGCCGTTGATTCTTCGAGCACCGTTTCCCGAGCCCGAGTTCGCAGCCATTCTTGCACAACAACGTCGACTCGCAGCCGCGTTGACTCCGCTCTCTCGCATCGGAGACATGTTGGCTGCCGTGATCAAGGACGAGGAGGAACGACGCCAGTCGGAGGCATCGAACGACGCCGATAAGGTACTCAGCAGCCTGGGAGCCGAAACACAACTGGCAGCAATCGTTGTGCTTGATCAAGACGAGGATCCAGCCGCAACCTCCTCGAGCTCCACCTACTCGCTGTTGACGCCATCCTCGACACCACAATTGCACCGAGACTTGACGTATTCTACCCTCCCCAACCTCACACTCGATCCATTCTTCGAGCTCGCAAGTGAGATTTGCGAGCGACTGAGAGCGATCGCCATCGCCACCAAGCGCAAGGAGCTCACTCACTTGCCATCCAAGCGACTGTACCACTCGTTCCTCGACTTCACGGTCCACCTCAAGTCGGCCGTGAGCTCAGGAGAGCTGCCACCGAGTGTCTCTCCGTTGTTGTATGCGTTTGCGTATCAGATTCGAGTGGCAGTGTTCGAGATCGACTCGTTGCGCCATGCGGTCGACAGACTGTATGAGAGCAAGACGTTCTTGAATCTGCAGCCAGCGATTCCGTTCTTTGCGTTGCCAGCGATTCGCACTCGCCATGCGCATCAAACATAGCACCACATCATCGTACGCTACGTCTACGTCGTTTCGTTGTGCATCTCCTCCAATCAAGAACCGCAATAAACTGCGACCACCGCTACGATAAACTCTCGAGTGGAAACCTGGTGCTGGTCGCCACGCTCGCACCACCCGCAAACTGCTGGCACCATGTCAGGCCTCGTAATTGAACCTCAAGCACGGCGTGGAGACCGAGAGCGACGCTACTCTCATCCTTCAGATCGATTGGCAGGCAATCTTGGCTTCATTATCGAGCAGCACCTCCAAGTACGCATCAGGCTTAAGCCACACGAAACTCCGAAAGTGCCCGTTACGTCACGCCGATATGCGCGGTGGCGCCACTCACTGCTCTATTTGCAAAGACTACCGCCGTACCTATCATCAATCGTTTCATGCATCGATCGGCTCATTCGCTATTAATGCGCGAGAATGAGAGGTTAATCGTACGTACGGAGACGAAGCGGTCCGCCTTCTCTTCTCTCTCGCGCCGGAGTATGAATGTGCTCGGCCACCGAAGCGTGCGATGTCAAACATTTCGGCGTGTGGTCACGCGCGCGATAGCTCCTGCGGCTTATGAGGCGCGGATCGAGGTTGTTCGTTCTTGTCCTCGCGCCCTCCGCACTCGCTCGCTGCCCTACTGTACGGCCGTTGCATATCGTCGTCGACTGCGTGAGGTCCCGAGGGAGGCCAGACTTGGCGGAAAGCAGCGCTCGCTTTGAATAGTACAACGACAACGCGAGAACCGCTCGGTCATCACACACACACACAACCACACTCGACATGGAGCCTCCGTGGGCCTCTCGCCCCATGTCCCTCACCGATCTCCCAACCAGAAGAGACGAGCTCCAAGATCCTCTTGGCCGCGAGAGTGGCCTCGATACTGCCTCACCTTCGGTGATTCCTATCGCAAAGACACCTCAACGAGATCCGCCACCGCCACACATCCACCGCCGCGACGACGATGATGATAACGGCGACACAGGAATCTCCTCCAGCGCCAACATCGGCGTCGCTCCCGCCGAAGGCATCGAACAACCCTCGCCGCCATCTGCCGCGTGGTTCAGCTGCATGGGCACCGAGTACGAGATCGTCATCGGTCGACGATATCGCATCTCGCTCCAGCTCCTCGACGACCTCGAAGTGACATTGCGATTCGGCCTCGCGATCGCTGGCGCCGCCGCCATCCTCCAGTTCCTCCCCTCGAGCCAACTCCAATCCCACTTCCCGTTGTCGTTCTTCATCGGCATCGTGGTGGCCATCGTGTTCGTGGCACCTCCGTTCCTCGGAACAGCGATCGCCAACTCGTTGTCGTGGGTGTGCGGCTCGCTGGTCGGCTGCTCGTTCGCGATCATCACGATAGAGGTGCTCGGGCCCACACGAGCTGACAACCCGAGTCCCGTGGCCCTCGGCTTCATCATCTTCTTCGTCGTCTTCCTCCTCGTGTACCATGGCACCAGCGTCACCTTCCGCCGCTCCTCGACCATCGTATATTGCCTATTCCTGGCGCTATGGTACAGCGACATCAAGAACTCGGCCACGGTGCCAGGACCATACGACTTCTTCCTCATGGTCCGCACCTCGTGGCTCGGACTCGCATTCGCTCTCGCGGCCCTCGCCGTCCCTCTCCCTCAGCTCGGCTGGCCTCCCTTGCTTCCAATGCCTCGCATGGCCCTCCCCAAGGTGCTGATGGGAACCTTCAAGGCGGCCGACATCCTCGCCGGAGTGTTCGTCGAGCTCGCTCGAGGATACGAGCTCGGCGACTCGTCGCTGTTCCTCGACGAGTACGGCCATCGGCTCTTGATCCGAATCGAGAACACCGAGCGCATGCTCCAAGGCCTCCAAGGCCTCATCGGCGCCGCCGGTCGATGGGAGCCGTTCTTGTCGTGGCCCGCCCCTCGACTCGTGTCGTTCATCTCGTCGTGCTGCGGCGGAGGCATCTTCGGCTCGACTCTGCGACTCGGGAACATTGGCGCCGTCATCTCGAACCTGCTGCTGATGTGCTTGCTCCAGCGAAACCACATCAACGTCATGCTCCGACGAGCCGACCCAACGGCCACGGCGCCTTGGTCTCGAGCCATGGCTCCGAACATGCTCGCCGACCTCGAGCAACTCGCCGTCAACGTGTCATCGCTCTTGAGACAACGATCAGTGCTCCACACTCTCTCTCCACTGTACGATCGCTCGACCGAGGCCACGCAAGAGCGAGAGCGCATCGAGACCGAGACGTTGGATCTCGTGTCGTCGCTGACGCGCCACATGAGGGAGCACGTGGCCGAGACTCTCGACGAGACCAATGCCGCAGCTCGAGAGATCGCATTCCATTGCAACGCGCTCGTTCGTCTGTCGGTGATGGCGTCGACGGCAGTGACGATTGCTCGAGTGGCATCGGAGCCGCCGATCGGACCGCCTTTCGCGGCGAGAGTGATCGAGTGGCTTCTCGAGTACCTTCGATTCCTCAAGGGAGGAGTGACTCATGCGTTCCGTCTCGTGACTCTGCGATCGTCTCCTCGCAAGTTCATCGTCCATCGACATCGTCGACTCGCCGGCTCTCTCCTCGTCTCGTCGGCCGTCGTTGTTGCGTGCCTTTTTTTCTTGATCGACACTCTTCGACGCAATGTGCCGACAGGGTTCGGAGTGGTGACGAACACGCTGATTCTGATGGATCGAGACATGTGGGCCGCCAACATGCAAGCCGGCGAGCAACGACTGGCTGGCACGGCTCTCGCGATCGCGGGATCGTTCTGGCTCACGTCGCTGTGGCCGAACGGCGACCAAGTAGGAATCTTCTTATTCATCATCGCATACTGTGTGGTGGCGAGGTTCATCCAATGCAACGCTCGATGGACTCAGATGGCGTACTCGTTCCAGACGGCACTGTTCTTGATCTTGTTTCGATCGGGATCGATCGCCAAGGGCAATGTCACGACCTCGGCAACGGCCAACGCCATTGCAACGGCTCTTGGAGTGGCTCTCGTGGCCTTGGCAAATTTGGTGTGGCCGATTCGATCGAGGACATTGATTCGACCGCGAATCTTCAAGAACTTGATGGAGCACTTCATTCCGTTGGTGCAAGCGAGCATTCCTCCTCCGTCTCTCCGCGTCGAGCAACCCACACAACCCGCTACCAACGACCAAGCGGAAGTCAAAAGGCCCAAGCTTCCGCCGGCAGCCTTGATCGGCAAGCTGGCGCACAGCACGGCACAACAGGAGGAGCTGATCAAGGAAGCGGGTCTCGAGCCGTTGATTCTTCGAGCACCGTTTCCCGAGCCCGAGTTCGCAGCCATTCTTGCACAACAACGTCGACTCGCAGCCGCGTTGACTCCGCTCTCTCGCATCGGAGACATGTTGGCTGCCGTGATCAAGGACGAGGAGGAACGACGCCAGTCGGAGGCATCGAACGACGCCGATAAGGTACTCAGCAGCCTGGGAGCCGAAACACAACTGGCAGCAATCGTTGTGCTTGATCAAGACGAGGATCCAGCCGCAACCTCCTCGAGCTCCACCTACTCGCTGTTGACGCCATCCTCGACACCACAATTGCACCGAGACTTGACGTATTCTACCCTCCCCAACCTCACACTCGATCCATTCTTCGAGCTCGCAAGTGAGATTTGCGAGCGACTGAGAGCGATCGCCATCGCCACCAAGCGCAAGGAGCTCACTCACTTGCCATCCAAGCGACTGTACCACTCGTTCCTCGACTTCACGGTCCACCTCAAGTCGGCCGTGAGCTCAGGAGAGCTGCCACCGAGTGTCTCTCCGTTGTTGTATGCGTTTGCGTATCAGATTCGAGTGGCAGTGTTCGAGATCGACTCGTTGCGCCATGCGGTCGACAGACTGTATGAGAGCAAGACGTTCTTGAATCTGCAGCCAGCGATTCCGTTCTTTGCGTTGCCAGCGATTCGCACTCGCCAGAAGCACGCCTCTGTTTAGGCCATCGCCTGCTTCTCCACGCGTATTATACCATATATTATTTTGATTGTATTGCCAGAGGAACCAAGCTCGCGGCTGATATATTTTAGAGCTGACTTGCATCGCTGTGCAATTTGCTCTCTCGGCAGCTTGAAGCAGTAGCTTGAAAGAATGCAACGATTCGTTGGATCTCTTGACGATCAGCGACAGCCATCGATGATTGCCAATACCGAAGTGCAACCTGCGTCAACAGGTTCTTTTGATACTCGCTAACGCTTCCAGAGACGACACTTGTAACTTGCTCCTGATTACTAATCGTACTGCAATGAATTTCACGAGCATTAGCGACAACAGGTACTGTTGATTGATGATGATCGAGGAGTACGAATGTACTTACGGAGCGATGGTCTGTTCGTAAGCGCTCGTGAGCTGATCCATATCGCCATCGAACACAATGTTACAATGGCTCAACCACCGAACGCATCCTTCGGCAGCTCGGCCAACCTTGAGTAACGTAATACAGTAGTTGAAAGCAATACTGGTGTCGTCTGCAAGAGTTACACCGCCTTGTGGGTGAGCAGCATGCTACCAGATAGGTACGCTGGTAAACGATACCTGGAGCGAGATGGTAGGCTTCGCTGAGTCGCACGATAGCTTCGGAGAGTCGATCCATGCATACCAGTGCCAAGCTCAAGTTATTCAATAGTAGCGCCTATCCACCCATCCCTGCAATCAGTAACTGTACAGTGGACATTCTCACAGCGGGTGGTACTTTACATGGGTCGGAGTTGCATGCTTTAGGTGCAATGGATCAGACAGGATCGTTCGAGCCTTCTCGAGAGTATCCAGCGATTCCTACGTCGGAGCAGGTGAGTGAGCAGTGATGACGCATGGAAACTCTACTCACTGGATGCACATACTTGAACACGTTGCTGGCAAATGAGTGCATCGGCTTGGAGAATCAACAACTCGAGGTCAAGAGGACTGGCCTGCAGCCCAAGAGTGAGTACTTGGAGCGCACGAGAGGCATCTCCTTCGTGCAATAGAGCCAGGGCAAACCCTTCGATCAGATTTCGAGTATCGGTTCGTGATAGCGATAAGTGTCCGTCGGCCAAGGCAGCAATCACATGCTCGAAACTGCCAACCGCTTGGCGAAAGTCTTTGGCTGCACAAGCCGAAGTGGCTTGTAGCAATATGATGCGGGTAATTGATGGCTGCGTTGGAATGGCCGTCAAGGGTATCGAACGTCGGCGGCACGAGGCGGTTCGCGAGCGCGGATTCCTTTCGTATTGCTGCGTAGTTGTGACGTTGTCGAAACGGGTCAGTGGGGGATCTACATTGACACGCCCGATGACTCGCACATCGTACAGAAAGAATGCATTGTAAGATAGCACACTCGTGTTGATGGTCTCCCAGGCGATTGAGAACTGCAGCTGCCAAGTAGCTTGCTGGCAGATGGATCGATTGGTCTCCGCCGTCACTTCGGTACGATCGAATCGCTTCCTCACTCAAGCAAAGTGCGTCCACCAGCTTACCCTGAGTTTGTTGGATTGTGAGAACCAATACCGAATCTCAATGGCAACGGGTTCGTCGTCTTACCTGTTGAGCATTGCAGTGTGCCAGCATGCACAATGAATCTGACGTTCGATATCGATCAACGATAGTACACTCGGAGAAGTACTGCTGCGCTTTGATAGCATTGCCTTGTTCCCAATACAGCCACGCTAATCCATGCACACTCGAACTCGTTAGCACGATGCAAGGACTCTTGGATCGTGAAGTTGTAACCGCATACCGAGGAGGTACACTGCAGGCCATACGTTCACAGGTCGCAGTACATTCGCTTGCCGATTGATGTAGGCCTCAATGGAAGCAAGATTTGCTTGTGCCGAGCCCAGATCGCCTTCCAACATGTGAATTGTTGCTTGGAGATACTGCCACCGTGCATCGTTCCTCACTAAATTGTGGACCGAGCCATCATCAGTACGCACTCTGAACGAACCGCTTGCATCCCCAACCGTACACAGTATTGAACAGCTCGTAGCAATTGCCTTGGCGGCAACGAGTTGTTGGATCGAGATACAAATGGCCATCGCCAAGATACATGCGTCACTCACAATCTCACAGAATCGGCAGTATGGTATCGTGGTCGAATGCCCCAGTGGATCGCCGAATGATAGTGGATCGGTGCATGTTCGTAGTCGTAACTCGATCGCTGAAAGAACAGTACGGCATCGTGAGACAAGTAAACGCAGCACAGGTTCGAGCGAGCCCTTGATGTTCGAGGGATTGTCGGTGCTCATCGAGTGTGGTTCGCGTTCCGGAGAGGGAGATATTGAGCACGGTGCCGGTGTCTCGAGCACTGCCTCACGATCATGCATGCTGTTCTCTTCCGTATCGAATGACGACGATCGTCTGCGCTTCCGAGAGCTTCGATCAGATTCGGCGTCATGTCTTGTGTTCGTTGTGCTTGGTGACGAGGAGCCATTCGGAGTAGTTTCGATCGAGCTGGCGTTCATGCCATGGAGTGGTTGGCATCCGAGGAGGTACTCTACTGCATTGCATTGCTGCATCATGTCCGCCAGAGTACTGAGAGATTGTCGTGCATCGTTTTCATGATCCAAGAGCTCGAATTGTGCGAGTGCCGTGTTGTACATAATCACCAGCGAGACCATGGACTGCTGTACACGATTGCCACCACTGATACTCGTAACTACATTGCCAATGATTGTAAGCATCGGTGTCATGATGGAGACGACGATGAGGATGCAAGGGTTTGTGTACCTGTCGCTGAGATGTGCGAAAGACCAGCCAGGACACGACGAGCTTCTGCTGGTCGATTATGTATCGATTCTGATGCGAGGAGCTGCTCGATCGAATGAAGAGTCTCGTTGTGCTCGGTGGCAGCGTGGGCCATCTCGAACGCCATATTCTACTTGAGCTCAATTGCGTAACAATCAGCAGATGTGTAACGTAGGATGAGATATTGATTGTGCAGTTGGATGAGGTATTGATTGATTGTGTAGCAAGATGAGGTATTGATTGTGTAGCAAGATGAGGTATTGATT
>ERZ778027.3547-NODE-3547-length-15327-cov-12.075629_pt1 | contig 15327 bp, 18 predicted proteins | sample MGYA00375757_ERZ778027 | MGnify/ENA primary metagenome ERZ778027 (study PRJEB29350, sample SAMN05389817) | bioreactor metagenome | isolation source: Ammonium sulfate bioreactor | place: South Africa: University of Cape Town | collected 2014-02-18 ... | reverse complement strand
ATCAAAACAATTTTTTTTCAACAGGACAAGTCGACATATTATGAAAGCATTCATTGAATTTCTGAAAAATTCAACTAAAAAACTTTTCTAAAGGATAAGTCGAGTGAAAATCGATAACAAGTCGAGTTGTCTCAAAAGACTCATTCACTTGATATTTGATACAATTCATTCAATTTATCAAAAATTAAAATACGTTTTTGAGCTTCCTTTTGGTTGACACTGATTTTGGTTCACTTCACGCGACCGTTAATTCATGGTTGTTTGTTGATATCATTAAATAAAAGATAGAGTTTATTTTTTGAAATTAAAGCAAATTAAAAAAAAAGAACTATGATAACGATTTCGAAAACACACTGACATGCATACTTTCGGTAGGGTTATCGAAAAAAAACAGGAAACAGAAAAGAATTAAAACAAGGGCAGATGTAATGATGATGCATGATACTATTGAGCTAAGAAATCAACACAATATTGAGATTTCATTTAACAAGTATCTTGTCCGAAAAAAGCATGTATTTGTATACAATTTTCTTCTTTGTTTTGTTGCGTTAAGGTAGGTTATAGATTGGGATAAAATATAAACGATCATTGTCAGATTAAAATATTAACAATAAGAGATTTGTTATGTCGATGTTTCAGTATTTGCCAATGTATTTGCATCGTTTTCAAGAGGCGAAGCGCCTGATGATGAACCACCGTCAGCTACAGCATCTTCTGATGAAATTGCTTGTTCATCGACACTTTGATTTTGTGTTTGTAATTCTTCTTCGGGTTGCTGCTGTTCAGTGAATGTAACATGGTGTGATGATGATTCCTGTTGTTGAGATTGTTCTTGACCGCCGATAGTTCGAGATACGGTTTGAATCTTTTGTGAAAATGATTCTTCGTGAGTCTCAGATAATTCTTTCGCTTGAGTTATATATTGATTTCGTAATGACGATAGACCCGAATTGCCGGGATTTGATTGATGTTCTCGACGAAAATTTTGTAATTGACTAGTATTTTCAGCGGTCGAGTCTGATTTGAAACGTTCACGTAAAGCATTGAAACCTGGTGCTGGACCTTGAATATGAGGAGGTGTAGCTGATTGTTGAATATTCGATGATGTACTATTCAAATTGCCTTGTTGCAACAATTGAAAGTATTCAGCACTGTTCACTGGCGGTTCTTGAGGTTTTGGTAATGCTGAATAGGTCATTGTTTGATGTGATGTTGTTCGAGTAGTCGTTGTTGTTGTTTGACCTGATTGATTTGATGATGTATGACTCGATTGTTGAAAATGTCGTGATGTTGAAATTGTATTTTTTGGTTTGTATGTTTCAATTGTTGCTGGACCAGTAAATTTATTCATAAGACCCTAGGAAAGTACAATATTTGCTATCGAATAGAAATAAGTATTGGATTCATACTCGAATGCCAACTGGTTGTGACGTTTGTTGAGTATGAATAATTTGCTGTTGTTGAGATTGAAGAGCTTGAGCTTGGGCTTGAGCACGTTGTGCTGCTTGTTCTCGTTCAAGTTGTTGTTGACGAGCTAATTGAGCTGCATAATATTCTATCATGAAGAAAAAAGTTACACCATTTAAATATATTCCAGTTTTGACAGATAATATGATAGAAAATATTACCCTCTTCATGTTGACTTTGTTGTTGATTGACAGTAACTGGTTGATATTGTTGACCTCCAGCTTGGTTAACTGTAGAGCGGTGTTGCTCTTGTTGGTATACAGAAGAAGAAGAAGAAGTTTGCTGATTAGCAGTTCGACGTTGCTGATCATAATAAGAATCATATTGACCTTGTTGGCCTACATATTTTCATTTATTTAGTTGAATTTTTGTTTTTTTACTATTTTCGATAAACAAACCTTGATGTTGCGATGGTGATTGTTGTTGTGGATGAGATTCTTGATTAACATTTGTTGAAACATTTCCTTGAACTCGTGGTGACTGTGGATGATATGCATCATGTTGATCTTGACCTATAATTAGTTATGTAAAACATCGAATAAATTAGATTTTTATTGATATTCGAGAGAGAACAAAGAACCTTGTTGTCGATATTGTTGATCTTGATATGACGAGGTTTGATGTGCTCGTCGTTGATATTCCTCATAACTTTGAGGTTCTTGATGTGAACGACTTTGTTGTTGCTGTTGTTGTTGTAAATAATATTGTTGTTGAGCAGCTTGTTGTCGTCTTTGTTCATCTTGTTGTTGTCTTTGTATTTGTTGTTGACGCAACAGTTGTTGATATTGTTCTGAAATAAAAAGAATATCATTATATTAAAACTTGATATTGAATTTCCTTTGTCAATCGGATGTATCACACAGTATGAATCGAAGATAAGTTTATAATAACATAGTGATAAGATTGCTTACCAGGTGTCAATTGATTGTAGTATTGCTGAAGTTGATCTTGTTGTTGTTGACTGTGTTGAGGAGAAATTTGAGAAGGCGAATTTGTTTGATGTGGTTGTTGTTGTTGTTGTTGATAACCACTAGTGTCATGCTTATGATGCGAAGTACTCGATACAGATCGAACAGATACTTGTTGTGCCTGCAAAAATAAAAGAATCGAAAATCAGATTTTAAAAATAATATTATACATCAATAGAAATTGATTTCATCTCTGTATTATCTATCAGATTGACAACAAAATATATTTTAGTTGTAGAACGAGAAGAAAAAAACAATGTCTAACTGGACGATAAGAAGGCTTATCTGTCTATTCGATTGTCATCGCTAACATTTATCTTTAACACATAAATGTACTTAACGTCACAACTACAATCTGTGGATAGAAAAATACAGATTTCCTAAATACCTGTGCATGTTGATCACGACCTTGGGATGGACTTTCAGTCCGTTGATGAACTTCATATTGAGAATATTGAGTAGTATTCGGTGATTGATAGTAGCCAGGTGATTGTGATACTTGTCCAGATTGTTGACGAGAATCATATTGATATTGTTGTTGTTGCGGTGAATTTTGTTGCTCATAGCTGGTGTATGATTGTTGCGGTTGTTGATAATATTGTGATGATCCATGTTGTTGTTCTTGGGTATTGACTGTTCGTACAGTGGCTTTCACTTGAGGAGCCGATGATTGATATTGCTGTTGAGAGGTAGTCTTATTAAAACCTGCAACAGATTGATGTTGTTGCGGTAATTGATATGAATCATTATCATTGTAGGTAGTTCGTTCTGATCGAACTTGTTGATATTGTGTTCGTGCACCGGAAACACCAGCAGGATAAGGTGAATATTCCGATGAACCGATTGATGTTGTCACTGTTGCAGGTGAAGCATTGCCTGCATCGAAATAGTATTGATTGCTATTTTCGTTTTCGATATAATGTGTGGACATTGCTAAACAATTTTTTTTCTCAATATGGGTACCTCAATTGTACTCGATAACTAGAAAATAACAAAACGCAGACAGGCTGAATATACGTCAAGCAAACAAAGAAAATGGATTCAGCACTAATAAACCAAATAAGAAAAAAAAAGACGGCTGAGAGATAGAGAGAAGGATAGTTGTTTAGTTTGCCTTATCAACATGCGATTTTTCTCTTTCTTATTTATGCGATTTTCTACTTTTGTCTGTCTAGATTTATGCTGAATATACAGACGGAAAGTCGTTCCGATGAATGTTGACTAAAAAGCAGATCTGTAATATATTTCTTTCCTTCCTATTGTAGATATTTCCGCCGTCATCGATGCAGAAAAGTATGCAACGAGCGCATTCATATACATGCATATATATATATATATGCGTGTGCGTGCATATACTTCTATACATAGAAGACAAATCGTCCCTCTACTAAAGAAAGAAAATATATACAACAACAACATTCTACTATAAAACCTCAGTTACATACGCCTCTACGGAGATATTTTCTTTGCATGCCATGTATAGAAACGATCCATACAGGAAAGGACAAAAAAGAAACTTTCATAGAAAGAAAACCAATTGGAGATGATTAGTATTGGTATTCTCGAATGATGGGGTATATGACCCTTCCAGATGGTTTGTTTGATGCCATCCTCATAGAATTATGACTAGTAGATTGAGATAAGTGTTTTTATAGTAAAATAATGAACAAATCATTACACGAACACAATTACTAGATAATCTGTTTGATTGTCTTTTTCTTTTTGATGTATCTACGTATAAGTAATACTCATCCACTGACTAAGGATCATAACCGATTGAATATCGTCGATTTGTTTGGGTAGATACAGATGATTTTCTCCCGGGACAAAAAAGAATTGGTGTCAAAATTCAAAACCTATTTATAGTATAACTACAGTATACTGAGAACATTTATTGCTCACGGTTATGGAAATCAAATAAGATTCTTAGTTACCAACATTTCTATATCAAAAATATCAAATGAGTTTTTTCTAAAATAAACGATCCGTGTTGAGAGATAAATGTTGTTTTCGATGACAAAAATAAACAATATATTCTTATCAGCATTACAATCTTGTTTGCACTTATTTTTCTCTCATGGAATCGATATCATAAGCTATGTACAACAAGCCTTCCAGATTCTATGAAATTAATTATGCTTGATCTCGATTTGTTCAATTTCAATTCATAGTATATCGATGACGAAATCGTAACAGAGTATGCAATCAAAAAGAATTTCGATTCTTACAAAGAAAACATTCAAGATACATATATCAATATTACTTATTATATCATCATAGAAACGAGGTTAAAGATTGAAATGAAAAGAAAAAAATCAGATTTTTTTTAAAAAGTTTTGTAAACAGGCCAAGAAGAAATTATTAAGTGAAACGAAAAGAAAAAGAACAACAACGATTTGTGTGTCGTTTTACTTTTTTTTCTTTCTTTCGAAAGACACTTCAACAGCGAAAAAGAAAAAAAGACGCCAGTCATATTAACAATTTTTAAATCATTTTTCATTCCTCTCCTCTGAATTCTCCACTTCTGTTTGTACATACGTTTACAATCAAAATCAAAAAGGGGCACGTTATTCATCGTTAAAACATGTCTGTTCAAACAACTCTCTACCAAAGACTTTTTCATCGTGATCTATTTCTACAAACACTAAATCATCAGACAAGATCTGCTATTAATCGACGACATTTCAGTAATCGAATCTGTTGTATAGTTATTACTGTTTTAGCTTTTTACATTGGATGGAATATCTCGATTACACCATTTCATTTTTTCGGCACGAAAATCGATCCAGCCGAAGAATTAGCGTATAGACATGCACTCAATCGTTCGTCGCCAATCTTACAAAATACGCAAATATGTTCATTAGATGAAGTTGATCTTTTATTTGTTATTATTTCTACGGGTGGACATTTTCTTGAACGACAGGCCATTCGTGAAACTTGGGGATCTATGCCTGATCTATTCGACGTACATTCTCAACGACTTTTCGTCATTGGCTATCAGCAGCATAGTGGTTTCTATCGAGATTTAGTCAACGAAGCTTCACATGAACACGATTTGCTTTACTTAACTGTTGGCGATCATTCGACTACAATGAAAGAATTACAAGCCTATCGTTGGTTAGAAACGTATTGTTCGAAAGTACAATATGTATTTAAAACCGAAGATGATTTGTTTGTTAATTCTCCTCTATTGCATGAGCTCGTACGAGAACTTAAAACTAAACCGAATGATACTGAACGTCGAAATTTACACGGTGCTTCATTAGATATAATGTTTCACATTCAAACGACAACGACAGTGGATAAATTTCTTTTCGGTTGGGCTTATCAAGCTGGTCGACCCGAACGAAATAATACGGGATCACCTTATCGAGTTAGTTTCGATGAATATCCAAAAGAACTCTATCCACGTTATTGTTCTGGTTTCGGATATTTTATGAATTATAAAACACGAAATGTTTTGACTTCTGAAGGTTTTAACGATCAATATCCATTTCGTTTTGCTGATATTTATATCACAGGAATTTTACCTGAACGGTTAAATTTTGTTTGTGAAATCTTTCCATTTACTTATTATCAAGGTTCAACTGATGATTGCATACAAATAATAACAAAGAATAGAATAAATGAAAAATCAACTGCACCTCTACTCATTTGTTCAACAGGTCGTCATGTCGGTAAAAATGCTTATACAGATTATTACAAACTTTGGTCTGAACTTCGTCAAAGTTATGCAGATAAAATTCAACCGAAAAGTGTCTAATCGATTTTCTGTTCGATTGATAAATACGTTTATTTATTTATTTATTTATTTTCATCAATATTACAAAGAAAAACGTGTTGAGTTCAATTATATATATATATATATATATGTATACGCGTATACAAATAATAAAGAAAAATGAAAATCCAATAGGATAGTTTAAAAAATTTTTTCTTACATCAATATGATTATTTATGTACAATAGAGTGTAAAGAAAAATAAAAGATTCGAACTAAAATTGATTTATTGGTCCATTGTAGAATCATCGTCGCCATCGGTATTGGCGGCAAGTTTTGTAGCATCTAAAGTCGAAAATCGATGTATGAAAATAAAAACGAGAGGAAATGTATTTCTACCATTGGCTTGTTTTTTCGAATTCGGCTTTTTCTTTGGCGCTTTCGGAGCATCGCCTTTCAAACTTTGACTGTTGCTAACTTTCGATGGAAGTAAGACCTAAAACACACGAACATTCGATCTTAACTTTCATATTAAACAAAAAAATCCTTACTGGATGAATATGAGGCATTACACCTCCAGCTGCAATCGTGACATTATCACAAGTTTTGCTCTGCATGAATTAAGATGAACAATATTCTTTAGATTCAGATGATTATACTTACTAATTCTTCATCATTGTGAATGGCCAAGAAAATGTGACGAGGTGTTATACGACGTCGTTTGTTATCACGAGCAACGTTACCTGCTAATTCGGTTACTTCAGCAACCTACGTAGAAAATTAGACATGTACGTACAGAAATTAAAACATGCTGAATTTACTAAATATTCAAGTACACCAGCCATGTAAACAGCAGCAGTATTACGAATTACTCGAGATGTATTACGTTCTTTTAAAACACGATGAATTCGGTGAACTGGAAAGACAACACCCTTAAACGAAAACAAAACAGTTCAAAAACAACGAAAGATAAATAATTTACAGCTCGTTTTGAACGTCGCATGGGACCATTAGGAGGTGCATCAGTAGTTGTGGACGTACGTTGATTATTTTTTGTCGTGTTTACAACATTATTATTGTTAATATCTTGAGCAATAGCCGATGTTGAAGTTTGCTTATTAGTTTTCTTTGATGCCATAATTATTATTACTTTTTTTTAATTGAAAAATGAAAACAAAAGTTTAAAAGGAGAACGGTTGATTGTATCTAACTAACAAAATAGAGAAAAACATGACTATTTATACAGAAGAGAGAGAGAACGAGATTATCTATTATACGACCGTTTTTGAAAGAAATTCATTTTCGACGTAATAACCGTCGAACTTTTCTTTATTGAACTCGATAACTTCTTACTATACGTAGAGCTGATTTTTTTTTGTGCGTGCTTAAATTTTATTTACAAAACGAAACAATTATCAACGAAAATGCTAAATATAATTAGTCAATCGATGAACGTTGTAAGAAATATGTTTGTGTCTGATAAAGATTGGTTAATAATTGTTCATGATCTTTCAATGTTTTCTGCATATTATTCACTGATGAATGGCATTTGAATGTATAGATTTCATAAAGAATTTCAAGTAGACAAATCCATTGTTTGATATCACAAGAATTAATACGATTGCAATTCTGTGAAAGATAATCGAGAAGTAACTAAAACAAAAGAGAATACGGGAATTTTGTTTTTTTTGAAATCGAATACCTGCATATGATTTCCGAAAAGTACGATTGAATTGTTCAATTTCGGTAGATTTTTAATTGTAAATCGACAAACACGTGCTAAACGTTGAAGAAACGATTCTTGTCTTTCGTCGAGAAATTGTTGAATATCTTTTGTTAGATTATTTTCATCTCGTAATGATTGAGAAAGAATTTCTAAATCATAAAATTCACCAAGAAAACCAACTGGTCGTTGTCGAAATTTTTTCGTTAGAAACTCATAGATAGATTTCAATTTTTGAATAAATTCCAAACGTTTCTCTTTCGACAGACTTGTTTGTCTTGCTAAAGCACGTAGATTAACAAATTTCTTCAATTCAATTTCATATTGCGGCATATTCGAATGATCATACGAACAAAGTAAACATCGACAAGAGTTTACATTCAATTGTCGTAGATAATTCATTCGTTGATTCAACGAAGAAATCCACAACGGACAATAGGAAATGGTCAGTTCATCGTCTTGACGAATAGTCGATGAGCAAACATAGATAAATAGACAATCACCGATGAGATACCAAAGACAATTAGGTAGACATGAATGATTGAACATTGAACCGATAGGATACCAGGCGAGTGTGGATTTTGAATGAAAAGAATTTTGTCGTTGGGTTTCGAAAAGAATTCGCCAAGGAATGAACGATGCTGGCGGAGGAACTTGTCTGGAAATGAAATGAAAGGAAAGGAATGAGATTTTAAAAGAGATCAAATTTACTGAATCGAAGTTTTTTTCGTTTGTTTATCATCGATAGATTGTGGAATTTGTTTAGGTTTGATTTGTTGTAACCATTGTCGAATTGGTTGCATTTGTTTTAATTTGTCAAATGTACTCGAACTTGTATTTCCAATTAACAATTGTTTTTCGATTTCATTCAATAAACGTAGTGTTTCATCGTCACAATACTGAATATCAGTTGTTTTCTCGTTCGTTTTCCAGAAATTCAACGAATGACAACGTTGATCATTGATTAAACGATTGTCGATACTTGCAAATGGCTGTTCGACAAGCAATAATGTTCCTACTTCAAGATCTTTCAAAGCATAAACACCATAGGAACCTTTTGGATATCCATTTTTGCTGATTTCTTCCGGCTAGAAGAAGCAAAAATAAAACAACAATTGAAAAGTCAATATGCATTTGTTTGAATTACTCGACATGGTCGAATTTGAAAGAGATCATTTCGTTGACATTCACTATGATAATGTGGCAAATCAATAAACATCAATGGTAGTTTGTCATTTGTATGAATCAAAGTTTGTTCACGTAACATTCCACAAATATCATATCGTTGTTTGGTGATTTCTTCTTGAAGTCGTTGTGATTCTCTTTCGAGTATTGCTACTGATGCTGAATTTTCTCCGTCGAGTAAATTGGCACCGAAATGTCGTGATTGTAGAAGACCTTCGACATCATCGAATAAGCCTAGATGAAGATGAGCACTAAGACAACGAAATAAAAGTTTGCCAGCCGTGATTTTTGGCGATTCAAGTATGTAGGATAGATCATCGATCGAAAGGAAAATACTCGTATCTGCAAGAGCTAATGTCGAATGTCGTTCACGTAGATAACAAGCACTACGATTCGAAAGAAATCGAATACGATTTTGTTGAAGTTCGTTTAAATTATTTGAATTTTCTGTTTGTTCATCGATTTGTCTGAGACCGTATGTATAAAATTCAATTGCGCGAAGATTATCATCGACTTGATAAGATGCATTGCCCCATTGACGTAATTGATCGAGATTTGTTCGAGAATTTGTCGAACAACGTGTCTCGAAATCAATCATTAACAAATGTGTATTCGGTGATTCACAACGTAAACTTATTTCACCGTCATGACACATTTTTAACCAAGGATCTAATAGAACAATACAAGAATTCATTGGTAAAAGACGTAATAAACATTCTTGAATATATGTATAAGATTTGATTTGACGAGTATTGACAATCGATGACCAATTGTAGATTGATAACCGAACGCAATGACTATTCTCATCTTGAACAACAATATGCACAGCATAACCAGTCCATATTGGTGTTGAAATAACTTTCAATGGTAGACGACTGTTTAAATGAACATGATTTATTCGAAGAAGATTGATTTTTAATTGTGCTGATGCTTCCATTCGATCCATCTAAACTTTTCAATAGATACAAAATTTAGGAAAAGAAAAACAAATTTTTGAAAAATGACTTGATCTGTAAATCGATCAGAAACTAGAGAAACCATTCGATATTGAAGTTGTGACTGAAGATTTGTTCTTGTAAATGAATATGGTAGAACATCGATTGTTTGAAAACTTTCGGTTATTTGTTTAGCAAAAGCTTCATGTTTTTCTAAGACAATTGATTTTTCAACGGGTGTTGAATAGATTTGATTTTGTTGTTCAATCGATTGATTAGTTGTATCTGGCATTGAAAATAATTTCGAGAGAATATTTGAATAAGATAATTTGTTACAACGTTTGATTTCTTTCGAATTCAAACGCGAACGATTGACTGTCGACAGAATTTTCGATGGAGAAGAAGAGATTTTTAATTTCGATTGTTGAAAAATTTTGAATTTTTCAGTTAAACGATAATGTGTATTTGATGAACATGACACTATGATTACAAAGGAAATAAGCTCTTAGACATATGATTTACACGAATGCTCACATTTCGAACAGCATAATGTTGACTCAAATTCTTCGGCAAGACCAATAATTGCAGTTGCAGATGTTATTATTGACTTTTTAAATTTTCCTTTCGACTTCGGCATATTTCTATTGTTGTCTGTTTATAAGAATTAAAAAGTAGAACGTTTCGTTTAGTTCGAAAGAAGAAAACGACCAATGGTTTCGATACATATTCGATAAAAGAAAAACGTTCTCAAGCGACATCGTACGATATCATATTTCAAGCGCGTTTTTCTTTATCAAATTCTCTTATTTCAAAAAATTTATTTGTTTATTTTCTCATCTGATGAACATAATCGCCCAACATTTTGAACTTTTTATTGAATCTCTGCAATCTATCGAAATTAAACATGGTCATTACTCAATCAGTGAATCATACGTGGATAAAATCATTAGAGAAAATAGGCAAATCGGATAAGAATATCGATCGAGCTACATCCATTAATCAATCGGCAGCATATTCAGTTTATATTTTATTTGGTGTGATTCTTTTTCTCGTACTTTTCGGGGGAATAATCTCAATAATGTTTTATTGGTTCAAATTGAAATTAAAGCCACGATCAGAATTGAAATAAATAAAAAAAGAATGTTTCGATTTTATGTCTTCGAAAAAACAAACAAATGAAGAAAGAAAAACGAGCTGCAAAGTCAAATCCTATTTCTTTTCTGTCTTCTTCAATGTCTCGAAACAAAACAAACACTTGAAAACTATTCTCACATTTTCTTTTCGTCAAATAACAATCATTCAGTGAATTCAACTCAAAATTTTTTTCTTTTGTTTGATACATCAGATGCTAATATTATCATGACGTAAATTCTCATTCTTTCTCTCTCTCTCTCTCTTTCTTTGTAATTTAATTTTGTACGTATATTCAAATTAAATAAGCAAGAAAACACCGATTCAAGTATTTTCATTTCATTATTGGCGTGTATAATAAGGACAAATAACACCCGCAAAAGAGACGTTTTATTAGTCTGAAAAGTAAACCGAATAGCTAGTTCGATGATGTCGACAACAGCTCGTTATCCAATAAAACCTAAAACCTTATCGTTACTTGAAATCTGTCAATCGATTAGTGATTTTCGGCAGCAGCATCCACCGCCATCAGTCGCGTCGTATCAATATCATGTAAGTCCGAATACTTCACAAATTCTCACTCGTCGTCTCTATCTTCATCCATTAACAATCAATCCAAATCCAAACAAACAACAAATTCCCAAAACTTTGTCGACAAATCTTAGTTCAATCGACGGCGAATCACCACGTCAGACAACACAATCGGAAAAAAGTCGTGAAAATACACGGGAAAAAAAGAAACCATCTCAACCGAATTTAGCGATTTTTTCATCATCATTACCGTTAATCACACGTTTGAATACCAAACCTGAAACTCGACATGCATATCGTCAACGAGGATCTCTGCAGACAGACGAGGATACAAACAGTGAGAATGATATTAGTACAACGGCGAATTCACTTCGTGTACCGAGTTTAACCGGTGTTAATCGTGGAACATTGGCAAGTACGGGTTCGAAATGTACACGACCATCTTGTCTCGTTAATCATCAAAAACTTTATCCGAAACCGATACGTCAAAGAAAAATCAATGCATGGAATCATTTAGATCAAACATTAGAACGGCCCATACCGATGGATCCGCCAACAACACCGTTGATTCATATGTCGAATTATAATTTCGACCATGAAGAGATCAGCGATCCTTATTCGAATTATCATTCGATTCAACAGATTCGAATCTACAAACGGAATCCAATGCAACGACCATTTCTCGATGTTGATCACGAATACGACGATTATCTCTGCATGGAAGAATAAATTGAAGATTGTTCTCTTTTTTTTTGTATTTATTTTTCAATAAGAGATTTGTTATATAAAGATAGTTTTCTTTTGTCCAAACAAATAATTGCACACTCTCAAGAAATTCAAAGAATTCTAAATAACTATTACCAATAGATTTTCTTTCGAAGATCTAATTAAGCCATATTGGCTTGGTATGACAATCAACGGTCACAACGCCCTATCCGATAAACATAAACAATACCACGGATATTTAAGGAAACATAATGTGACAGATCCTCGGTCGATAAGAACATTGCCCAGAAAAACAAGAAAGAAAGATAGCTAATCAATCAACGCATACGAGTATTTCAGCACGTTGTATTATCTCGAAAACATATTTAATTGTTTTTTCTTGTAGAGACAAAATTAGTTTGTGGTCAATGTCAACTACGACAAATATAATCTAAGATCGAATAATTCCATTCATGCTATCAACATTCATTTCATTCAATTCTAATAAATCATGCACTACTTTTCTTTTTATTTCTATGGTTAGTTTTGAATTAATATGCCGTTTGTTCCAGGTGAACTCTTAACGACAATTATTCATTTGTAAATCGCATTCAAATGTATTCTAACATCATCCAATCGTTTGTTATAAAAAAATCATCACGAAATGCTAACGAATAAAAAGTGATTTAGTGCAAAATCAATATGAATATATAGACAAATGCGTATGATTGTTGCTGATGATGATGTTTCTTTTTTTCCTAATAAAACAAAACAAAATAGAGATATAACAAAGAAAAAAACGAGTTCAAAACAAAAAAAAATAGAACAAAGACAAAAAACAGCTGTAACACTGAAGAAACAGACGTACAAACATGGAAAAAAAACCAAGAGAATATAAGTATGATGAAAATCAATCATTTGATGTGTCGATAATAAGAACAAGTTCAACAAATGATCATTTTTCTGTTTTAAATCAATAGAATATCAGGGACGGAGCTTGGCGGTAACAAAGACACACTTCCTACAAGAACAAAATACACAATGCATTTTCTTTGTGATTTTCTCTATTTAATCGAAAAGAAACAGAAGATCAGTAAATATATAATGTGCTGTGAGCCTTAATAATCCTGAGTGCTTATAGGTCAGAGAGAAAGAGAGAGAGAGAAGGTTAAATCAATAACGAGAAACAAGCATGAAAAAATGTGCATTAGGTACGAACTTGTGTGAAAGAGAAGCAAAATTAGATGGGTTATAATATTGTTGCTTTGCCAGCAAATGTATGTTTCTAAAAAAAAAAGATCAAAAAGATTTTTGTTTGTTCGATTCGAATTCAAATGATAATACATACAAAAAACTCATAACAAGACCAAGCAACAGCTGTACTTGGCATTTGATAAAGAACTCGTGGTGTTAGTCCTTTGAAAAATGCAGTCACACCACCTTGTACATATATCACTCGAATAGCAGATAAAAGTCCTTTAGCTTCTTGATTTGCAACTACAGAATTAGTTGACCCAGATGTCGACGCGATTGGCTGTCTTGTTAAAGGACATGTTGGACCACCAGTCGATGCTAGACAACATTCTTGAGTATTTAATAACGTCTTACAAACATCTAATGGCGTAGTTACAGCTGAAGCTATCGCTCCAGCACCAGCACCGGATATAACATGTGACAATGGATCATATGCACGATTATAATTTAATTGATCTTGAAGTAATTCATAGGTTACCAAATGAACTGAATGAAATGGTATATTCATTGTTAATTGCGTTGTATAACTTCGATAGAGAATCGATAGACCTTCACGTTTACGGATCTTCCGTAGGCAATCGAGCGCACCGTCATACGGAGATGCATAAATCTGAAGTCGTTGTTTTATAGCTAAAATTTTCAGAATTAAAAAAATCTCAAATTTGAATTTCGAATTTTACCATCGGCAGGCACCATCACGGCATCATGAAATAATGTTGCAAAACAGCCAGCCAATCCATTAGCAATAGGATTGTGTCCGACTTGTGAAGCACCGCTAAATAACAATTTCATATGCTCATAACACGAAAAATAAAGAGCATGAGCGGGTCCAGCTGCTAGAGCAACAATATGCATGCCACGAACAGGTCTTAGTACACCTTCATTGGCAACCATTTCTCGTATAGCATGCCATATGCCTCGATATTTTGCGTGGGGATCAGGATTCATGCATTGCATTCGAGTCTATTCATTTCGAGAAAGTTTATTCTATTGATATAGAACAAAGAAATAGAAATGAATTACTTTGACAACATCAACCGGATACATGACGCAATGTTCACCAATACCGGCTAGAGCACCAGCAGCCATATGTATCGCTGGATGCAAAGAGTCTGGAAGACTTTCATAATCATCACTGGATGCCATTTGATTTCTCTCGTTTCTTCTTTTTTTTTGTTTTGTTCTATACTGTTCTCTAATAATAAATATCTTATGTTGAAATTCTGATTATCGATGAATAGAAGTGTGAAGGTTTTGTCATTATAAATTAAATCTAAAATCAACCAGCCAAATATTACTCAATTTCCTCTACTTCCAAATGATTGGAGCTATGGAATAATATAGGATAAAAAGTTCGTATGACTAGTACACCGTTTGCTCCTGATAGTACGATGTGAAACTCGACGAATGAGTAATTTTTTTGCTATCAGATGTGAGCGCAGCCTATGCGAAAGAAAAAGAAGAGAAAAAAAACATGCTGCATCAGAAAATAAAGGTGTGACGTAACTGAAAGGAAAGCAAGAAAAAGATGACAGTGCAATATTTTTTTCTCTCACAACAAATTGTCGGCGTTTGAATTTATCAATCAAGAAATAAAACAGTTACAAGTAATCAAAAGATATGTATTTATTAAGATTTAGAAAACAAAACGATCTATTCGCTTGCTTTTTTCTACATATACACAACAGTTTTGTATGAGATCCGAATG